>Ga0326727_10000149_pt1 | contig 300027 bp, 254 predicted proteins | sample MB2enrmetagenome_FD_207643 | JGI IMG/M metagenome (GOLD analysis project Ga0326727, IMG submission 207643) | Lab enriched peat soil microbial communities from McLean, Ithaca, NY, United States - MB29MY | ecosystem: Environmental > Terrestrial > Soil > Wetlands > Peat | place: USA: New York... | reverse complement strand
TTTTGGCTTTTCAACATTTTCTGGGATCGTGGAAAGCAGAGCCGATTCGAGTTTTTTTTGCTGGGGAAGTGAAAAGCGTTAACCACAGAGGGCACAGGGGAACACGGGGGAAGGCTGGTACGCTTTGAATGGGCCCAGGTTAGCGCCCAAAGAACGGGCGCGAACCCTTCGACAAGTTCAGGGCAGGCTCTGGGGCACCGGCACATAGTTAGATTCCTTCTTCAGTAAGAAGAGGATTGGTCGGGTCGCACCGGGCCCCACACCCGGAGACAAGAGAGAATGACAAAAATGGGAGCCTATGTCGAGTCAATAAACTGTCAATTTTCCACAGGCTCCCAGCGAGCTGCTGCTAATTCGAGATGATCACCTTACCCCCTCCGACGCCCGGCACCTCGCCTGCGCTGACTTTACCGGCTGTGTAGGTGTAGGTTCCAGCGGACGCGGTGCCCTGATGGATGGAGTTACCCTGGTTGCCACCGACTGTCGTAAGGGCAGGATTGAACGGGTTCGTAATTCCTCCCCAGCCGATGTTATAGGAGTTGCTATCGGTGTTGATCATTTGCAGCGCACCCCCGACGGGGATCACCACGGTGCCGGGGTCACACATGGCTACGTTGTTGGTCGAGTCGTAGGTGACCTGAACATAGAGCGGGCCGTTGCCCACCTGGATGGCAAAGGGGCCGTAGCTTGACCCTCCGACGACGTTGACCATGTAGTTGGTGCTACCGTTCGAGAGCAGGGGCGTTAAGGTATCGCTTTCTCCGGGGCCGATGTTGGCTGTGTTGTTGAACAGGACTTGGGCGTTGGGAGGGGGCGAGCCGGGAGGGTTGGCATTGAAGGTGATGTTGATGGTGTCTCCGGAATTGTTAACGAACTCGATTTCGGTGCCGGGTGCAACTTTGACGGCTTGTGGGGTTGGGGTCAAGGTGGAGTCGATGGTGATGGTCTGGACTACTTCGTTCATGGGAAGGTGGCGTGCGGCGGACATGGCTGGCTCCTTTTTCAAATTGAATTTAGAAACGTGGCCCGTAAATGGTTCCGAGGCGTGGGGTGATCGCGCTATTGCAAAGCTGCCATCCCGAACGAAGCGAAGGACCGCATGCAGCGATGGAATGCATAGGTCCTTCGCTTTGCTCAGGATGACAATCCAAATCCAGGACGACATCCTTCCCGTAAAGACAGGGCTTGCGCGTCCTGGGAGACGAGGCAAGCCCCGTCTCTACAGGAGATATCCCGATGCTTTCACTTGAGTCTCAAAGCGGCTTGTAAAGCCGCGCTATCCCCACGAAACTACCCCAGAACCACTTATGAAGCCATTAAACCACATTCCGCGCCACAACGGCGTGAATGTTTGTGCTGTCGATCCAAGCTGGCTTAAAGGACGGGCGGGGCGCCCATCTCTCCATCTTGCCCGCCTGGACGGGCGAGGACGCCCGTTTCTTCATTATTTAAAGCGTTTTTTAATAACACCTTTTAGCTGTGAAGGCGAGTCCGTCAGGGGCTAAAGCCCGCATTTTCCCTGGCCCTAAACGGCACGGCTGAAGCCGTGCCCTACCCAAAACCTATTTTTGAAACACGCTCAATTCATCTCTAACTACTTGCCGCTGGGCCGAAAATTCGGGTCCGCCAGCAAGGATTGCAGATCGGGAATACTTTTCAGATCGGCAAGGGTATTGCCTTTTTGCAAGCTCTCTTCGATGTAGCGCAAGGCGTTGGCGCGATCTCCCAAGTCTTCGTATGTCTGACCGACGCCTTCCAGAACGCTGGGGTCGTCGGGCGCAAGCGCGAGGGCCGATTGTAACCTGGAAATAGCTTTTTCACGCAACTTTTTCTTGGCGTAAAGGAAGCCTAGTGTGGACTGGGCAATGGCGTCGCGTGGGGAGTCGCGAACCACCTGTTCCAGCAGAGCGATTTCATGGTCGCGCGCCTTGCCCTCTTTTTCTTTATCCTTGAGTCCGTTATACGCAAGCATCAGATTGCCCCATACCAGGTAATTCTTGTCGTTCAGTTGCAGGGCTTTCTCCTCTGCATCGGCGGCTTCGGCAAACTTTTGTTCCTGAAGGTAGAGAGAGCCGATATTGGCATAGGCGGCGTAGCTGGGTTCAAGAGCGAGCGATTTCCGCATCGCTTGCTCGGCATCGGGATAGTATTTCGGATCTCCCTTGTCGGAATAGGCAGAGCCCAGATTGAGATAAACCGGGGCGTTGTCGGGAGTGAGCGCGATAGCATGATTAAACTGCGCAATGGCTTCGTCGAATCGCTGGTGGTTATACAAGAAAATCCCGAGGTGATTGTAGCCGTTCCAGGAATCGGGGCGAAGCGCGACGGCCTTGCGGTAGGCAGCTTCGGCATCGGTGGCGCGACCGGCGCTGTCGTAGGAGTGGGCAAGTCCGATAAGCGCGTCGGCGCTGTGTGGATCGAGTTGCAACGCGCGCTGGTATTCCTCTAAGGCGAGATCGTATTGGCCGGTGTCTTGGTGGATGCGCCCCAGTGTCACGTAGACTACGGGCAAGCGATCGTCCAAGAGCTGCGCTTTCTGGCAATTGGCCAGCGCTTCCTCGATCCATTTGGTGTCTTTGTCGAGTTTGTATTTCGTCCGGTAGGCTTCGCCGAGCTGGGCAAATCCCAGGGCAAAACGGGGATCGGCCTTGACCGCGCTATTGAGCGCCGCGATGGCCAAATCGAGATTGCCCTGCTTGTCATAGCGCTGGATGTAGCCGAGCGCCTTGAGATAGGACTCGTAGGCTCCGGCATTGACCACGCCGCCCATGGCGCGCAGCATGTCGGGCGTGACCTCAATGCGCATGAGCTTGGCGAGGTGGGAGACGGCCTCGTCTTCGAGCGTGGAGAAATCTCCGGCGCGGTCTTCGAGCGGCAGCGAGCCGATCTGGCGCAGGGTCTTGGTGTCGATCAGATTCACGGTCAGGCGGATGGCCTGGCCGTCGCGCTGCAAACTTCCTTCGACGACGACCGTCGCTCCCAGTTCGCGCAACGCCGAGGCCGGATCGGTAATCTTGCGGCGGCGTACCTCGCTCGCCGGCACCACCCAGAGCGATTCCTTGCCCACTTCGAGGTTAGTGAGGCGGCTGGCCAGGCTGTCCATCAATCCGGCGGAAACGGCTTCGTTCGCGGGATCGCTCCCCACATTCTCAAACGGCAGCACGGCGATGTGTTCGACCGGGCGGCCAAACCATTGCCCCACGCGGTCGCGCACCGGCGGCATAGACGAAAGCACGGCCAAGACGACCGCAGCTACAGCTACGGCGAATACCCAGCGATGCGGCTTGGGTGCGGGAGCGGCGGCGGCGCTCCAGACGGGACGCGTGGCTTGTTCGATTTGCTTGCGAAGTTCCGCCGCGGTCACGGCCGATGTTCTGGGCGTCTTGGACGTTGTCTTAGACGTTGTCTTGGACGATGGCTGGCTGCCGATCGGCGCCGCTGCCGCCGTCGCTGCCACGTCAAGCTGGCTGCGGAATTCCTTGAGGTCGGCCACCATCTCGCGGCAGCTCTGGTAGCGCGCGGCCGCATCTTTCGACAGAGCGCGGTAGATCGCACGCAGCAGGTCGAGCGGAACTTCGTCCATGGGCAGCGGCGGCTCGTTGAGGATGGCGAAAATTGTCGCCGCCGCGGTATCGCGTTGAAACGGATTTTTGCCGGTGAGCATCTCGGCCAGCACGATGCCTAACGACCAGATATCGGTGCGCTGATCGACGAGCTTGCCCATGGTCTGCTCGGGCGACATGTAGCCGATGGTGCCGGCCGTGCTTATGCTTTGCGTACTGCCCATCGAAGACGTCAGCCGCGCCAGCCCGAAGTCGACGACCTTGGCCAGCCCGCTCTGGGTGAGGATGACGTTGGAAGGCTTGATGTCGCGATGCACGACGGTGCCGGCATGAGCGGCCGCCAGGCCCTCCCCCATCTGGATGGCGATGTCCACCGCTTCGGCGACCGCGAGAGGCCCCCTGCGGATCTTCTCCGCCAGCGTTTCCCCCGCGTAATACGCCATTACGATGAAGGAGCGACCGTGGCCGGTTTCTTCGAGGCCATGGATCGAGCCGATGTTGGGATGGTCGAGCGAAGACGCCGTTCGCGCTTCGCGCAGAAACCGCTCTTTGTCTTCGGCGCTCGAAACCAGGTGCTCGGGAAGGAACTTGAGCGCGACGGTGCGCTCCAGCTTGACATCGAGTGCGCGGTAGACCACACCCATGCCTCCGGCTCCGGCCAGGCCGAGGATCTTGTAGTTGCCGACTAAATCTCCCGCGGACAAAGCGGCAGTTGCATCAGACACCGAGCGTCCCCCAATGGGATCGGCCTCAATCCCAACGCGCGCAGCGATAGCCGGCGCCGGGATCAAAACGATCCGGCTCCGAGCAACGATGATACGCTAACGCATTTTCGTCCGGCAAGAAAGTTGTCGTGGATCATGGATGGACGGGTAGCGATGCTCGTGTCGAGGCAAGCCGAACCTTTTCCATCCCGCAGCCTGGTTCGACCATCTATTAGAGGTGATGTTTTTCGGGTAATCTTTAGAGGAAGATCTTCAGTAGGGTAGGCCTTGAATTAAGGCGATCCCGGATTTGGTTCTCTCGCTCGACCGATGGCCTCCAATCAGGAAGAAGAAGTATTAGGCAAAGCGTACGACGGCCGGCTGATGCGGCGGCTGCTTACCTATCTGCGTCCCTACAAATGGCACGTAGTGGTGGCGCTCGCGGCGATCATCCTGAAGTCTGGGCTGGATGTGCTGGGGCCGTTCCTGACCATGATCGCTATCGATAAATACCTGGCAAAAACGCCGAACTCACACTCCTATTCTCACTCCTGGATTGGCGACCGGCTCAGCAGCAGTCCGTTGACCGGCATCGCGCAGATCGGCGGGATCTATGTCGGGATTCTCCTGTTCACCTTCGCGCTGGAGTTCGTCCAGACCTACCTTATGCAGTGGACGGGGCAGAAGGTAATGTTCGATCTTCGCAAGCAGATTTTCCGCCACTTGCAGCATATTCACATCGCGTTTTTCGATAAGAATCCGGTCGGGCGCCTGGTGACCCGCGTGACCACCGACGTAGACGCGCTGAATGAAATGTTCACAGCGGGCGTGGTCTCCATTTTTGAGGACGTGTTCGTGCTCGCCGGCATTATCACCATCATGATGCTGATGAACTGGAAACTGGCGCTGATCACGTTTGCCGTGCTGCCACCGATCGTTTACGCGACCATGATTTTTCGCGACAAGGTGCGCGATTCCTACCGGCGTATTCGCACCGCCATCGCGCGCATCAATTCTTACTTACAGGAAGCGGTCTCGGGGATGCTGGTCTTACAGCTCTTCAACCGCGAGAAGCGCGCCTTTAACAAATTTTCCGCCATCAACGCCTCGCACATGGAGGCGTTCAAAGACGCCATCATGGCCTACGCCGTGTATTACCCGGTGGTCGAAATCCTGGCGGCGATTGCCATCGCCAGCATCATCTGGTTCGGCGGAAACGGAATCCTCCAGCATGCGACCGTCACCAGTGTGGCCATTGGGTTCTCACGGAAAAGCCTGCTCACCTTTCACATCGTGCAAAACGTGGCGTCAATCGGCGTGCTGGTCGCGTTCATGCAGTACGCGCAGCGGTTTTTCCGTCCGATTCAGGACCTGAGCGAGAAGTACAACATTCTGCAATCGGCGATGGCGGCGGGAGAGCGCGTCTTCAAACTGCTGGATGCGAAGATTGAAATCACCTCGCCGGCGATCGCGAAACAACCGCAAGGGCCGGGGCGGATTGAATTCGACCATGTGTGGTTCGCCTACAATTACGTAGGGACGGACGCCCTCGTCCGTCCAGGCCGACCCGAAGGGTCGGCAGTTGCTGGCTCTACCATAGAGGCCGCGACGACTACCGACTGGGTCCTGCGCGACGTTAGCTTTGCGCTCGAGCCGGGCGAGACCATCGCCGTCGTCGGCCACACCGGCGCCGGCAAAACCACGCTGATCTCGCTGCTGATGCGCTTCTACGACGTGCAGCGCGGCGCTGTCCGCATCGACGGCGTCGATATCAAGGAGATGAATCTCGACGACCTGCGCGGCCGCTTCGGCGTCGTCTTGCAAGACCCATTTCTATTCAGCGGCACGGTTGAGGGCAACATACGGCTGGGCACGGCGCGCATTCAAGACGCGGACGTGGAGCAGGCGGCGGAGGACGTGAACCTCGCCGACTTCATCCGCACCTTGCCCGGAGGATTCAAGGAAGAAGTGCGCGAGCGCGGCTCCACGCTTTCGACCGGGCAGAAGCAGCTCATCAGTTTTGCGCGCGCGCTAGCGCACAATCCGAAGATTTTAATTCTGGATGAAGCGACTTCGAGCGTCGATACGGAAACCGAGTTCCGTGTGCGCGACGCGCTCAACCGCATGGTGGAAGGACGGACGGCGCTCATCATCGCCCACCGCCTCTCGACCATCCAGCGCGCCGACAAGATCATCGTCATGCACAAAGGCCAAGTCCGCGAAATGGGATCGCACCAGCAACTCCTCGCCCAGCGCGGGATTTACTGGAAGCTCTATCAACTGCAATATAAGGATCAGGAGATGCCGGCGGGGGCATCACCAGTCACGGCCAACGCGGACGACTAAAACAGGAGCTCTAATTCTTTAATCGTTCACTTCTCGCCCAGTTTGCCCGGTCCTTATCGGCTGTTCTCGTAGCGTGATTGCAGGATGCACAACTATCTTTCAGTGCGAGTGCTCGACTTGGAACATTTCCATCCACACCCCATGTGTAACGTCTGGGGGCAGCAGAAAACTCGTCCCGTAGGAGCCTTTGTAGTTTTTCAGCTTTCCTGCCGTGCCGGACTCAGCCAATTGGCGGGCTTTGCCTAGATCGGCCACTTCGATGCTGAGGCCGATGATGCCTTCGTCCTGATCGGATAGAAACCGTGTAAGCAGGCCGTTCTTGTCGCTCGACTCCAGAAGCAATAGCACTCCCTGACCGGCCTTCACTTCCCGTCCGCGGGCACTGAGGAACTTCACCTTGCGGTGATCGCCGACTTCAAAACCAGCATCGCGAAGCGTGCGTAGCTGCGCTTCCGAGTCATGCACGGCAAACCACACCGCGTGAATCCCCATTGCTGTGTTGGGATGATCCATCAGTCCCGCAGCACGACGCTTTTGCTGCCTTTCGGTGGAAAGGTATTCGATCCAGAAAATGGGGATGGTGATGCCCTTTTTGCCGGCTGCCGGCTTGGAAGAGGTGCCGACGGTGTACCACTGCGGGGGAGGCGATGTGGTCTCGCCCTCCTTCATAACGCTGCCGGGGAAGGGGCCCCCCACATCGAAGTTGCGAGCCCTCAGGTAGTCGACCGCCGCTTTCGCAGACGAAACGCCAATGCCGAGGAACATCGCGCCTTCGTGCTTCTTCACATAATCAGCGATATCGGAGCCAGGACCACCCGGCGTGCTTCCAAGCAGTTCGAGATAGCTGTTGTTTTGGAGGCTGACGGCCGCATTGGAAACGCCATCGGGGAAGTGTCCAACCGTGCCGAATTTGAAACCAAGCCGTTCGTAGTCGTGTTGGGCTTGGGCGAGGTCACGCACTGCAACACCGACGTGATCGACACCCCACCCTTGCCCGAGAACGGTCTGGGCGGGCGTTTGGACACTGTTCGCGTTTGGGGCAGACGCAGGTGTGGTCTGAGCAGATAGTGGCAAGGTCGCTAGAAGCAGCAACGCCGCAAAATGAACGTGAATCTCCATATATCCTCCGCTTGGTGATGTGCACCGGAATTTCCTTTTTGCCTACAAACACGGGGCCGATTTTACACCTGTCCCTCCTGTTCGCAATGTCGTTGTCTCAATCCTCTTCATTCTCCGCTCCTGTGGATCGCGCTCCACTTTATGATTCGGAAGTTTTTTTTGCAAATGCTGGTATTCGCGCGTCATGTGCTTCGTTTTCGCGACGTGCATGGGCCGGCATGGCGCAAGGGCGCGATGTTGTCATTACAATCGTTTCGTGCGAATTCAGATCTCGGTCCCGCGAGCCTTCCCTTTCCTCTTTGCGCGCTTTGACCATACGCGTATAATGGCGCCGTCTTCGTCTTCGGACTTGCGGATTGGACTTGCAGGGTCGCTCGTCCGTCTCAGCTTGCACCTTATCTTCTAGCGAAAGGAAAATCCTATGTCCACCACACCGCCAAATCCGCCAACCCCTGGGGGAACCGCGCCAGCCCCTGTGCCCGCGCCCCAGACGAGTTCGGGAGTCAAAGTTCTTCTGTGGGTCCTCGGCATTATTTTGGGATTGATCCTGCTAGCTCTTGGCAGTTGCGCCGCCGTCCTTTTCTATGCCAGGCATAAAATTACGCAGGCCGGGTTCAGTTCGGAATTGATGAAGAAGAACCCCGGATACGCCGCCGCCAAGATGGCCGTGACCATGAATCCCGACGCGGAAATCATCTCTAGCGATGACAGCGCGGGAACCATCGTCGTTCGTAATAAGAAGACTGGCAAAGTCGTCACCATGAAGTTCGATCCGCAGAAGAAGGCCATGGCAATTACCGACGAGAACGGCAACACGTCCACCATGACAACTTCCGGCGAGGGGTCTAACGCCAATTTGGAAATCAAAGGCCCCGATGGTACCGTGAAGATCGGCAACACTTCGGACAAAACGCCGGATTGGGTGCCGTCGTATCCGGGCTCCTCTCCGAAAAGCACATTCTCCTCTACCAATGGCGGCGAGCAGACGGGCTCCTACGCATTTATTACCGCGGACGGGGCCGACAAAGTAATGTCGTTTTATGGGGACACTTTGAAAGCGAGCGGGTTTACAGTGTCCAATATGTCCGGCAGCTCCAATGGAAAAGTTGGAGGCATGGTGTCCGGCGAAGACAAAGCCACCAAGCGCACCGTCGTGGTGAGTTTCGGGACCGAGGCTGACGGCACGCATGTGAATGTGACCTTCGCGGTCAAGCAGTAAACGCGAGCAAGAGTTACGGGTAAGAGTTGCGAGCAAGCGTTCGCGTGAAGATGCCTGCAAGCGGCTTGCAGTACAAGGAGACGTGGCAATGTCCACGTCTCTTTTTTTTGTCAGGCTCCCGAATAGCGTCCTGCTATTGTCTGTGTGGCGCGGGCGCCCTCGCCCGCGAACGCACAATCCACAGTAAGCGCGGACGACTAAGCACCGCTCCATCTACCAAGTTACAATGTCCCCGTGCGAATTCTGATCTCAGCCGGTGAAGCTTCGGGGGAAATGTATGGCGCGCAGTTGATGGAGGCGCTGCGGCGGGCAGCCACCGCTAATCGTGTGGTGACGGGGCTTGGCCCCGTCCCGGCGGGGCAAAGCCCCGCCTCCACACAGTCCTCGCAGCTTGAATTCTTTGGTGCGGGCGGGGAGCGCATGACTGCCGCGGGCTGCGAGATCGTCGTCGATGCTAAAGACCTCGCGGTGGTCGGCATCACTGAAGTTGTCAGCCATCTGCCTAAGATTTTCGGCCTTTATCGGAAATTGATTCGCGCGGCCAATGATAATGATAAGCGCCCGGCACTGGCGGTCGTCATCGACGCTCCGTCCTTCAACTGGCGTGTGGCGCGGCAGATGCGCCGGCGCGGCATTCCCGTGGTTTACTACGTCTGCCCGCAGTTCTGGGCATGGCGGCAGGGACGCGTCAAGTTGCTGCGCAAGTATGTCGACAAGGCGCTGGTGATTTTTCCGTTTGAAGAAAAGTTCTATCGCGATCGCGGAGTGGACGCGACGTTCGTCGGTCATCCGCTGGCCGATCTCCCCGCGCCCGCGATTTCTCGCCAAGATTATGCGGAAGAAAATGCGCTCGACGCCGCGAAGCCCTGGATCACACTGATGCCGGGCAGCCGCCAAAAAGAAGCGGGCATGAACCTGCCGACGATGCTGGAAGCGGCAGAGCGTCTGGAAAAAAATCACATCTGCGGCGGCTATGAATTCCTGTTGCCGGTGGCGCGCACGCTCGACGCGGCGTTTCTCAAGGGATGGATGGAGACGCGGCAAGCCGCGTCTCTACAGGGGAAGATTCACCTGGTCGCCGACGCGCTGCCTGCTTTATTTCGTTCGCACGCGGCGATTGTGGCCAGCGGCACGGCCACGGTCGAAGCGGCGCTGATGGGCACTCCGTTTGTCATGGTGTATCGCGTGTCTCGCCTGACTTATGCGCTAGGCAAGCCGCGGGTGAAGGTACCTTACTTTGCCATGGTCAACTTGATTGCCGGGGAAGAAGTCGTCCCAGAGCTGGTGCAGCACCGGTTCACGGCGGACAACGTGGTCGCGGAGATGAACAAGATCATTTACGATGGCGAGCCGAGGGCGCGCATGATGCGGCAATTGGTGGCGGTGAAGGCGAAACTGATGCAAGGGAGCGGCGGCGCGCATCCTTCGGAAAAAGCGGCGGAGATCATTATGAATTTGATCCGCTAACATGACCTATAAATTCCGCAACAAAAGTTCCAACTGTCATCCTGCCCCTTAGCTAGTCGAAAGGGAAGGACCTAAGCACTCCGACGCTGCGAACAATGCAGAGATCCTTCGCTTCGCTCAGAGGCTGTGACTTTTTTGAATGTCGTCAAAAATTGATGCTGAAAACAAAATAGTTACGACGACAAAATGTTCAAAAATTCAAAAAAGTCACAAACTCTCAGGATGACAAGTGTTAAGCGATTTCTTGAATTGTTGTGCGGACTATTGCGGTCCACACTCCGCCACGGGGCATCCCGACGGAGCTTGGGTGAGGATGCTGCCGATTGCGTTTTTAGTATGGATTGCAATCATGGTTGCGGGATACGCCCACCAGAATTTTCTTATGGTCCTGTCGCCGGGAAGCCAGGCGTGGGGCTTCTTGAGTTCGTAAACCACGAGCAATTCGGCGGCGTAGATTGCACCGTACTTGGCGACCAGGTGCGAGTTCGAAGGGGCGCTGGCGACCCAGGGAGCGCCGGCGTCGTGCTCGTGGTCGAGCACCAGCGTGTGCGTGGTGAAACGCAGGGCCTCGGCGCCAGCGAGCGATCCCATGACGACATTGAACTTCTTGTCGATGACCCTGTGTCGCGGGGCGGGTGCGTCGGGCAGCGCAACCAGCCGGGCGGCTATGGCCGTATAGGGCGCCGCGCCGGTTTCATCGCTCGCTGCGCGGAGCATTTCGTTGGGCAGGTTGGCTTGAGCCGCAATGGGAGCGGCGGCCAGAAGGACCAAGCAAAGACTGAGAACGAGCAAGCAAGCGGTTTGCAGGAAAATCTCCTTTGCGTTGGTCATCGCGAGATGCGGCGGCCAGGACGGTGGCGGGCCGCTGATGGCTAGGCGATTCGAGATGGAATCCACTAGTATGTGCAACCTCCGCGCCATCTCCCGGTCAGTTTTGGGAAGGTTGTTTTGAGCAAGGTACGGGGCGCATTCCCGAACCGGGAACGGTGGCTGGCGCTCGGATGCGCAGGAAATTGAACTCGTTGAACTTTTATTTTTCCGTCGCGGGCGGCTGTCGTGCGCGGAAACACGTCACCGGCAATGATGGGAACAGGGCGAAACAGCGGTCTTCGCCGCGATTCGGCGGTGTTTTCACCCGCCAAATTTCTTTCGCCCTTGTCCTCACAGCATCTTTTGCGTGAAAATTAACATCTTAGAGAATGTTGTGCTCGCCAGGAGACTCCACTTGAAGCTCTGCCACTTTCGAACGGCGCGCCACGCGCTCGGTTTCCCGGTTGCCATTCTTCTTGGCTTGATACTTACGCTGTCCGCGAACCGGCCGGCGCTGGCGGCCGAGAAGACGCGCTTGCGCGCGGACGACTACCAGATCGACGTCGAACTCCTGCCCCAGATGCACAAGCTCACCGCGCGCGCCACGGTCAAGGTCACGGCGCTCGAAGACCTCAGCGTGGTCGCGTTTCAGTTGAACAACGCGCTGCGCATTACCAAGCTCACCGATGCGAACAACCAGCCGCTCTCCCCGGAGCGCAACACGCAGGATTCGACGGTGCGCTTCGCGCTCACGAGCGAGATCGCAAAAGGCGCCAGCACCACCTTTTATTTCGAATACGAAGGCACGCTCGAAAGCGCCGACGACAGCCCGGTCGAAGGCTTGAAGCTCGCCTACGTCGGGCCCGACACCAGCTACCTGCTCTACTCGGGGCTGTGGTTTCCGGTCGCGGGCTACGGCGTCAACCGCTTTACTTCGACCATTAACGTGACCGTCCCGGCGCACATGGTGGCGATCGGCAGCGGAAAAGAATCGACGGAGACGACGGCGGCAACGGCAACTGCGAAGAAGTCCGCGGCCGCGATCGCGAATTCCAAGACCTTCACCTTCGTGTCGGACAAGCCGAGTTTTCCGGGCACGATCGTTGCCGGCACTTTCCAGGAATTCAAGAGCGACGATGCGGGCATCGACCTGCACGTTTTCTTCAAGCCCAATAAACAGGCGCTGGGCGAGGACTACGCCGCAACGGCGGTCAAGGCGTTCACTTACTTCGTCACGCAGTATGGCAACGCGCCCTCTACGCGGCTGAAAATCGTGGAGATCCCGGACGACACCGTGCCCTCGGCGTGGGCGCCGGAAATCGCGGCGCTTTCGAGCCGGGCGATTTCCGAAAAGGTGAACTACCGGCTGCTGGCCAACACCATTGCCCATCAGTGGTGGGGAGTTTCGGTGAGTCCGGCGTCGAAGAGCGACTGGTGGATCGGCGACGGCTTCGCGCGCTACTCCGAGGCCCGCTACGTCGAGAGCGCGGCGGGCGCGGCCGGGCTCGATGAAATGGTGAAAGACATGTCGGTGGGCGCGCTCGCCTACGACAGCGTGCCGCTTTCGAGCGCCGGCAAGCTCGACTATTTTTCTCCCGAATTCCAATCGCTGGTGACCGACAAGGGGGCCATGATCCTGCACATGCTGCGCTGGGTCGTGGGCGAAGTGAAATACCTGAAGATCATGCGCGAGTTTGCCGCGAAATATGCGGGCAAGTCCGCTAGCGGCGACGATTTCCGCAAGCTTTGCGAGAATGTCTACGGCGAAAAACTCACCTGGTTTTTTTCCCAGTGGATGGATTCGACCAGCGCCCCCGAATTCAAGGCCAAGTACACGATCTACCGCATGGGCAATAACAAAGGCTTCCGCATCGTCGGCGCGATCACCCAAGACCTCGACCTGTTCCGCATGCCGGTGCAGTTGCGCATCGACACCGACGGACGAACGGAAGAAAAACGCATCGACGTGGTGGGCACCGATTCCCCGTTTTCGGTGGAAACCTTTGGGCGTCCGCGGCGCATCTCGGTCGATCCGGAAAACCGCGTGCTCACCAATTCCCCCGCCGTCAAGCTGCGTTCCTCCATCCTGCGTGCGGAGGGCCTGATCCAGCAAGGCGACCTGGCCGGCGCGCTCGCCGAACTCAACAAAGCGCTCGACGTCAACAAGAACAGTTCGCTGGCCCACTACCGGATCGCCGAGGTGTTTTTTATGCAGAAGAATTATCAGGCGTCGGCGAACGCCTACCGCGAATCGTTGAATGGCGACGGCGAGCCGCGCTGGACCGAGGTTTGGAGCCACTTGCAATTGGGCAAGATTTTCGACGTGACTGGCCAGCGCGAACGCGCCGTCAACGAATACCGCCAAGCCATTCAGACCAACGACAATACCCAGGGCGCGCTCGAAGAGTGCCGCCGCTATATGCAAAAGCCTTTCGATCTAGACACGGGGAGCGAAGCCGATAAAAAAGAATAGCTCTGCTTGCATAAATCGGTTTTGGGTAGGGCACGGCTTCAGCCGTGCCGTTAAGGACAAAGAAGATGCGGGCTTTAGCCCCTGAGGGACGCGCCTTTCGAGCGGAAAGGCGTTTATGCAACCAGTCCTAGCCCGCACCGTGTCTTGACCCGCAATCCTAGCAGCGCGTAGAGTTTTCAACCAGGGGTGGGGTGTTTCATGTCGAGCGAAACGAGTCAATACCTGAAATTCGGTTCCGTGACCGTGCTGATTCTCATCTCGCTCGGTTATCTCGCTTATACGGGCGTGCAAGATAGCAAGAGCTACTACGTCACTATCAAAGAATTAAATGGCATGGGGAGCGAGGCCTACTCCAAGCGCCTTCGTGTTGCGGGAAACGTGGTGCCGGGCTCGATCAAGCGTTCCGGAACCCGCGTGGATTTCGTGCTGAAGGAAAACGATCTGACGCTGCCGGTTTCCTATACCGGAACGGAAGCTCCTCCCGATACTTTTAAGGACGACTCGCAAGCCTTGGCCGACGGCAGTTTCGGGCGCGATGGCGTCTTCCACGCCAAGGAATTGCAAGCCAAGTGCGCATCGAAATACGCGCCGCAACCCGGCCAGCCCGGAGGCGCTCCGGCGGCTGATGCGGGCAAGAGCATGTCGCAGAACCAGAACTCTGAATCGAGCGGGATGTCGAATTAACTCTATTCCCTTGACTGAAACCGCGCCCGTCAACGTCGTCGCTGTCTCGAACCTGATCAAGCAGTTTGGCCGTTTTGCGGCCCTGCGCGGAGTTAACGCGGAATTTTCCGGCGGAAAACTTTACGCTATTCTCGGCGACAACGGCGCCGGCAAAACCACGCTGCTGCGCACGTTGGCCGGACTCAGCCAGCCGTCGAGCGGCAAGGTTGCGATCCTCGGCAGCAACAAATTTCACGACATCTGCCAGCAAGTGGGCTACATGGCGCATCCTTCCCTTCTTTATGACGAGATGAGCGGGATGGAGAACCTCGCGTATTTTGCCCGGCTTTACGGAATCGCCGACAGCTCGCACTGTGCGGAGGCGATCCGCGCCGTCATTCTCTCGGTTGGGCTCGATCCCGATCTCGCGCGCCCCGTCGGCCAGTACTCGCAAGGCATGAAGCAGAGGATGTCGTTGGCGCGGGCGCTGCTGCACGATCCAAAAATATTGCTGCTCGATGAGCCCTTCTCGAATGTGGACCTGCACTCGGCGACGGAAATGGTTCGCCTGCTGGCGCGAACGCGCGATCAAGGCAAAACGATCTTTATAGTGACGCACCAGGCATCACTGCTCGAAGGCGCGGCCGACGAATTCGTCTGGATGGAATACGGCAAGATTGTCGCTCGCACGCGCGAACTGAAGCGGCCAGAGTTTTCAGAAGAAAGTTCAAGAGAAAACGCGGGGCCAAGCTTAAGGGGGCAAACTTAAATGACCACGCCCACCGGCATCACTCGCGTCACTCTGCTCAAAGACCTGCGCCTGGAGTGGAGATCGAAGGACGCCATCAACTCCATGCTGTTTTTTTCTTTGCTGGTGGTGGTGGTCTTCAGTTTCTCGTTCGATCCGACTGCAGAAGAATCGCGCCAGATCGCCGGCGGCCTGATCTGGGTAGCGTTCTTATTCGCGGCAGTCGTGGCGCTCAACCAGACCTGGGCGCGCGAAATGCGCAATCAGGTGCTTGACGCCTACCGCGTGTCGCCCGCTCCGGCGAACTCGCTGTTCCTGGCGAAGACACTGGGCAACTTTATTTTTGTCAGCGTGTTGGAAGCGCTGATGACTCCGCTGTTCATAGTGTTTTACCGTCTACGGTCGCTGGGCCCGGCGTGGCAATTGCTTGTGGTCGCGGTGCTCGGAACCTGGGCGCTGGTGGTGAACGGAACTTTCTTTGCCGCCATGTCGTTGCGCACCCGCAGCCGCGAGATCATGCTGCCGCTGCTGCTCTTCCCGATCTCGATCCCAGCCCTGCTCGCCATGGTGCAGGCAACGACCGCTATACTGAACGGCGAAGGCGCCCGCTTTTGGATGGCATTGCTTCTTAGCTACGATCTGGTGTTTACTACGGTGTGCCTGCTCTTGTTTGAAATGGTATTGAACGCGGAATGACGATATATCGGGTCATCGGATGATCGGGCCATCGGGTCATCTGCGAGCAAAGGCTTTTGATCTTCGATCACCCGATGACCCGATGGTGAGATCACCCGATTCTTAATTCGATGCTTCACCTGGCGAACACTCAATGAAACGCGCCTTTCCCATCCTCGGCGTACTGACGGCGCTCCTACTTATCTATGCGCTTTACCAGGCGCTGGTCGTCGCTCCCACGGAACAGACCATGGGCGATGTGCAGCGGATTTTTTACTACCACGTGCCTTCCGCCTGGACGGCGTTTCTCCTCTTCTTCGTCAATTTCGCAGCCTCGCTCCTCTATCTGATCAAGCGCAAACCGGCTGCCGATATCGTCGCGCTGGTGAGCGCGGAAGTAGGCGTCGTGTTCTGCACCGTCGTGCTGATCACGGGGCCGATCTGGGCGCGCCCCGTCTGGGGCATCTGGTGGACCTGGGACATGCGGCTGACCTCGACTCTGGTGCTGTGGCTTATCTACGTGAGTTATCTTTTTCTGCGCCGGTTTTCGTCCAGCGGAGAGACGCCCGTGCTGGCGGCCGCGCTCGCCGTGCTGGGCGCGCTCTGCGTCCCCTTCGTTTATTTTTCCATCTGGTTTTTCCGCACGCAGCATCCGCAGCCGGTCATGGGCGGAGGCGGATCGATCGACCCGCGCATGTTACATGTGCTGCTCATCAACTGGCTGGCCTTTTCCTGCTTTGCATTTCTAGTTTGCTGGTCGCGCTATCGTTTGGAAAAATTGCAGCGCGACGTTGACCAAGCCCATGCCCTGGCGTCGCTGCTCGATCCCCGTGGCGGTGTGCGATGAAGAGCGGAATCCCCTACCTTTTTGCCGCCTACGCCGTCACCTGGATCATCCACAGCGCGTATCTCGGAACGATTGTCTCGCGCTATTCACAGCTGAAGCGCGAGATCGAGCAATTGAAAAAGCCGGGCGGCAGGTCTTAGTCATCGATGCGAATCTCGCTTACCCCACTTCACGCGAGAGCGTTCCTTCTTGTGGAAGCAGTTCTCATGACGAAAAAATAAGGTCCGCGGCAAGCCGCGGACCTCGATTGCCAGAAAGCCGAAAAGCCGGGCAAGCGGGAAGTTATTCGACGTTCGCCAGCGCTGCGTTGAGCCCAACCACGTCGGCCCCCAGGTCTTTGCCGTCCGTGCCCTTATTCTTGTAAGGGCTGTTGGACTGGAGCTCGTAGTTTCCGCCATCGCCGTTGTTGTAGTTGACGAACCCCACATCAATCGCGGTTTGCGGGAACATGTTGTCCGCTGGCCACTTCGTCGGCGGCAACCTCGTCGGGGCCGCGACCAGGGCGTTGTTGCTGAATGTGTAGGTGGCGAAACAGTTGGCGATGCTGACGATCGGCACGTCGGATTGGGAGCAACTACCAGTGCCACCAAACGCATTCCACACCGAGCCTTGTCCGGTGATCACGATATTGTTGGTGAAGACCAATCCGTACATTGACACAGTTTCCTTGTTCCCCAAGGTCATCATGCGACCGGTGGAATCATTCGGCAACCCGGTGACGTGATTGATGGTGACGGTGTTGAGCGGATTTTCAGGCCATGAATTCACCATTTCGAACAGAGTGCCGTGACCCGCGTACTTTGTACTGATGTCATCCAAAACAACATCATGGATACTCCAACGAGCGCCTGCTAAAGCCGGTTGCCCTGGAGCATGGTGTGGGGCGGGTTCTACCGTTCCCATCGCGATTCCACCCCCGGAATGCGATGTACGCACATAGCGGATCGTAATGTCGGTCACTTGGCACAGCGGACAAACGAAGCCATTCTTGCCGTGCTGGTTCACCGGAGTGAGCAGGATGGCGTATCCAAACTGGGTGAATCCGCCCCAGTTATTTTCCATAAGGTTGGCTTGGACCAGCACCCGGGCCGCATTTTTGAATTCAAGATGGTTCTTAACGATGAAGGGATTGCCGTTCGGGCCGCCGACGAAGTTCGGACTGCCCGACATCCACTGCCACGGCTTCCAGAAGTGGTTGTTCAGAATTGAGATGTCGGTGGGAGTCATCGTGGCCGGTCCGCCGCCGAACAGAATGGCCTCGCCCGTTGCCTCCAGGAAGTTGTCCTGGATTTTAAAGGGACCATCTTGCGTGTTACTGACTCCTCCAGAAATAGCATGAGCGTCGCTGCAAATCCCGTCTGAGATGCAATGGAAATCGCTGAAATAGGAATCGACGACCGCGACATTGGTCATGCCACTTAGGTCTATGCCGTCTTGAGTTTCATCCTGCGGCGCTCCATGCAGCCACGAGCGATCGAACACCAGGTGATCTGCCGTGCCTAGACCAGAGAACAACCGCGCCTCACCGGGAGTCCCGGCAGGACGAGTCACTTCCAGTCCGATAAAGCGGTAAAAGTTGGCGCCGGCGGCAATCTGAAACGGCCCCTGGGCACTCGTTTGCTCCTGAACTTTCGCCAACACGTTTTTTGGATTGGGGCAGCTATACGACGGCCGCCCTTCGAGCGCAGCGACTCCGGCATAGCAGGGCGTAAGGCGCTGTCCCTCCGCCGGCAGAGCGCTGTCTGGCGCGCTGGTGCGAATCCAGATCCAATGCCCGATGTCGCAGTTCTTGGCGGGCACTGTGAACGTGCCGGTAAAGGTCGCGCCGGCCTGAAGTTCGATCGCGTCGCCGCACGCAGCGTTGTTCAAGGCCGATTGCAGGTCGCCGCCCGCGTTGACCGCGATCGTCGCTCCCGGCGCGGGCGTGTCGCTCATCGCACTGGGAACGGTCGCTCGCGGCAGTTCCGCCGGTCCGTCGAAATTGCCGCCTGCGTTGACGGTAACGCTGAAGTTGCCGGTCGCGGTCCGGTTGCTGGCATCTTTGACCGTGACCGTGAAGTTGAATGTGCCGCTTGCGGTGGGTATGCCGCTATAATCCCCGTTCGCGTTCATCGCGATTCCCGCCGGAGGTGTGCCCGCGGAAATGCTCCAGATGTAAGGCGCCGTCCCTCCGGTCGCGGTGAAGACTTCGCTATAACTGCCCCCCAGTTCGCCCTGGGGGAGGCTCCCGGTCGTGATTTGCAGTGTCTGGTTGTTCGCCGGGCCAATGGTGATGGCGGCGCTGGCCGATTTCGTGGAGTCGGCTGCGCTGGTCGCGGTGACGCTCACGCTGGTTTGCGTGGTAACTGCCGGCGCCGTGTAAAGACCGTTGCCATTGACCGAGCCTGCGGTCACCGCCCAGATCACGCCCGTATTGGAAGTTCCGCTGACGCCGGCGGTGAACTGCTGTGTCTGGTTCGATGACAATGTTGCGCTGGTTGGCGACACCGTGATTTTGACGTTGTTCTTCGAGGCGGAGGCTTGCAGGTCGCCGCAAGAAGTCGTTATCGACACAGCCGCCAGCAGGAGTATCGACAAGCCCAGACACTGCGCCAGCGCTCGGGAAAATCTGGAATGACTTTTCAACAAAGCGTCTGCGGATCGATCGGATTTGGCGGTTATCGCTGCTTCAAACATGGTGAGCCCTCGACTTTACAAATTGGGGGACTAGTCGATTGTCCTCACTGTGAATGTATCGAGATGGGACGAGGGCTCCCAGATATCAGAAGGATGTATTTGCACTCGTTAGTGCACGGGGGCCCGCCATGTACCGATTCGCGCGCGCCAGTGTCCGTTGGTACTCTTCTGCGGGTGGGTGGGTGAATAAGGCGCGGGACGGGAGGTTTGGGCGATTTCGCGGTGGCCCTCCGGCGTAAAAAACCGGGAGAACCAGGCCGTCATCCCGCAGTCTACTGCTGGCTGTCCCCCAGCAAGACCGCGCGCAGCCGGTCATAAGCGCGGTTCCCGAGCGCACGCTGCGCGCCGCGGCGGATTTCATACTCCAGGCGTTTCTTCCACAACCCGCGGCCCTGGCAGATGCCGCCGAACTCTTCCAGGCCAACGCCGCGCATAATGCCCACGCGGCCCAGTTCGTAGCGGCTCGTGCCCGGCGAGTTGGCATGAAACCGGCTGTTGGCAACGGTGGCGAACCCCGCCCGCCGCGCCATCTCCAGCGTGCGCCGGTCGTAGCGCCCTCCAGGGCAGGAGAAGTGTTCGATTGGGTGCCCAACGATCCGCTCGATCTCGAGCTTCGCATCCACAATTTCTCGTTTCAACTCCGGCTCCGCTGGATCGGAACGATCTAGATCGGAAAGATAAGGATGCGTCATCGAATGGCAGCCGATCTCGAAACCCTGCGCGTCAAGCTCGCGCACCTGGCTGGGATTGAGATACCCGGGCTTGCCCAGAAATCCAGCGGTGAGATAGAAAGTGGCGTTGCAGCCGAACTCGCGAAGCACGGGAGCGACCACAATCAGGTCGGTCTCCGAGCCATCGTCGAACGTGATGCAGACGCTCGGCTCGGCGGGATAGCGAAGGGCTTCGCCGACGTTCAGTCCGCGCCAGCCCGATTCTTTCAGCCACGCCATCTGCTCGCGGAAAATTTCGACCGGCAAAATGTAGCGCACGTACCCGGCAGCCGATTGGCAGAGCGGGCGCCCGGCGAGCTCGAGCTCGTGATACATCAAAAATACGCAGCTTATTGCCGCCATCGCAACATCCTTTGCAACTGGGCTTTCACCAGTCTTTCACCAGTCTTTCACCAGTCTAGCAGCCTGAAAGCCGCACCCTGCCCAAAACCAATTTATGAAGTACGCTCTTCGCAAACCAGGCAACCCACCGCAAAAAAAATACGTTTTCAAATGGCCGCTGACTGGGCGATACTAAGCGAGGGCCTTGCGCGCGATCCATCGGGAATGCCGGAGAAAATACTCAAAAATGTGGTGTCGGTCGACGTGGAAGACTATTTCCACGCCGAGGCTTTTGCCGATGTCGTGGACCGCGCCCGCTGGGACAGCTATCCGAGCCGGGTCGAGGCCAACACCCGCCGCCTCCTGCAATCGCTGGCAAAACTCAATGTGCACGCTACCTTCTTCGTGCTGGGGTGGGTTGCCGAACGCTTCCCTGCCCTTGTGCGCGAGATCGCAGCCAGCGGCCATGAGTTGGCCTGTCATTCCTATTGGCATCGCTTGATCTATAAGCTGGATCCCGCGGAATTTCGCGAAGACACCCGCCGCGCCAAAAACGTCATTGAACAAATCGCGGGCCAGGCCATAAGTGGCTATCGCGCACCTACTTACTCCGTGACCGATCGTTCCGTATGGGCGCTCGATATCCTGACCGAACTCGGATTCACTTACGACTCCAGTATCTTCCCCATCCATCACGACCGCTACGGAATGCCCGGTGCGCCACGCGCGCCCTTCCGTTTCCAGACGCCTTCCGGCCCCATGACGGAGTTTCCCATTACCACCTTTCGCCTGGCTGGACACAACCTGCCGGTGGGCGGCGGCGGCTATCTTCGCCTGCTGCCGCGGCTCTACACGCGCCTGGGATTGAAGCGCGCGCAAAAAGAGGGTTTGCCCATCGTCATCTACATCCATCCCTGGGAGGCCGATCCCGATCAGCCGCGCTTGCCCGGGCGTCTCAGTTCTCGTCTTCGCCACTACACCAATCTCTCGCGGACGCTCGATCGTTTTGAGAGCGTGCTGCGAGCGGGAAATTACACCAGTTTCCGCGAAAGCGGACTCGCCGATACGGCCAAGGATTTCGACTTCTATGAATGGAACCAACACAAAAACTGACGAAACCCAGCAAATCGCGAAATATTGGAACGATATCGCGAACGATTTCGACGCCATCTATACCGGCAACAAAGGCCCCATTGCCCGCAGCCTGGACCGCTGGCTGCGCCGCGATATCTACCAGCGTTTCGAATGGGTGATGAGCCAGGCGGGGCCGTCCGCCGACTTGCGCGGGATGAAGATTTGCGATATCGGGTGCGGTTCCGGGCGCTTTGTCGCCAGCCTGGCCAAGCGAGGCGCCGAAGTCACCGGCGTCGACTTTGCGCCCGAGATGCTGAAACTGGGCGAACAGCTCGCCGAAAAAGAAGGCGTCGCCGACCGCTGCAAGTTCGTCTTGAGCGATGTGCTGGATTGGAAGACGGACGAGCAGTTCGATCTGGTGATCGCCATCGGGTTCTGGGATTACGTCGCCGACCCGTTGCCGAGATTGCAGGTCATCCGTGGCCTTACCAAGACGACTTTCCTATCGGCCTGGCCGCGCGCCGGGACCCTGCGCGCATACATTCGCAAAGTGCGCCTCAAAGCCGACGGTTGCCCGGTCTATTTTTTCACTCTGCCGCAAGCAGAAGACTATTTGCAGCGCGCCGGCTTCCGCGTGGAGACGCGCGAGATACTGGGGCAATTGCACTGCCTCCGGTCTTCAGCAGTGGCAGTGACAATCTAAGACGATGGCAATTCTCCTGTTCTGGATCTCGACCGGATTTGCGGTCTACGTCTACATCGGTTACCCCATGCTTCTGTGGGGACTGCAATCGCTCCTGCGCTCTGCGCCCGGCAAGCAGCCGATTGAGCCCTCCGTTTCCCTGCTCGTGGCCGCGTACAACGAAGCTGCCGTCATAGCCGATAAAATCCGCAATAGTCTCGCGCTCGATTACCCGGCCGGCAAACTGGAAGTCGTGGTTGCGTCGGACGGCTCCAAGGACGCCACTGCGGAAATCGTCCGGGCGTTTTGTGAAAGTAAAACCTGCGCCGGAGGCGAAGGCAGCGGACGCGTCCGCCTGCTCAACTTCGAAAATAATCGCGGCAAAATGGCGGTCCTCAACGACGCCGTGCGCGAATTGCGCGGAGACATCGTGGCTTTTTCCGACGCCTCCAGCATGTTGGCCACCGATTCCGTCCGCGTGCTCGTGCAGAGCTTCAACGATCCTCGTGTCGGCGCGGCCAGCGGAGTTTATCGTCTGTTGAAAAAAGACCAAGCCCACCTCGGCGCGCAAGAGGACCTCTACTGGAAATACGAGACCTTCCTCAAAGTGCAAGAGGCCAAGCTCGGCGCCTTCACGGGCGCGCATGGATCGCTGTATGCCATCCGCCGCGCTCTCTATCCATTTCCTTCCGTGAACACCATTAACGACGACTTCACCATCCCCATGCGCATCCTCGAGCGCGGCCATCGCGTGGCCTACGAACCCGCTGCCGTGGCCTACGAAGAGGCCCATGAAATGGAAGGATTTTCCCGCCGCGTGCGCATCACCGCCGGAAATATCGAGCAACTGCGCGAGATCAAGGGCCTGCTCTGGCCGCCCCGGCCGTTTGTCCTGTTCTGCTTGCTCTCGCACAAGACCGGACGATTGTTGGTGCCAGTCTTCATGCTCGTGGCGCTCGCCGCCAATATCGCGCTGCGTGGGCAATTTCCTTATAACTGGCTGCTGCTTGGGCAAGCGCTCTTCTACGGGCTCGCAGCGCTGGGCGCCATGGCCAGCCTCAAGCCGAAGGTCCTCCGGCTTCCTTATTATTTTTGCATGATCAATTCGGCGTTGTTTGCCTGGGTCTATCAGGCCTTGCGCCACGGCCGCGCCATTCCATCGCGGGTCGAGCTCGATCGGCTGGGAAATCGCCCGCCCCGCGATCCATGAGAAAAACGCAGCTTCTCGCCGCCATCGGAAGGTCCTTCGCAGTTGGGCTTTCACCGCTTCCGGCACACGGATAGGTTCTTCGACAAACCTAGAGCATTTTCAGGGATAGTGTAACCCGTCGCTGGTTTTGGGTAGGGCACGGCTTCAGCCGTGCCGTCAAAGGCTAAAGAAGATGCGGGCTTTAGCCCCTGAGGGACTGTCAGTGGCGTGGGGTACACTATCGGTGAAAATGCTCTAAGGTAAATATTCCGATTACTTGTCTATCAATATGTCCGAGTAACTCACCATCCATCGTGAGAGAGGCGTGTTTACCTTCGCCCACTGTTTGAAAGAGTAAAAATACCTATATTCCAAGCGCAGCGCTCGAACTGCTAACGCATGCTGCGAATTACTTTCCGCGTGCGCCAGCGGATATCCCATTTCCACCAGATATTGTCCTACCAGCCTTTCAAACCACACCAGTCGATCTTCGGGAAACTTATTTTTCCAGCGGCCCACCGGAGAAAAACGTCCTTCCTTCAATTCCTCCTTAAATGCGGTCAGCGGATTCTTGACCGAGCCGACACTGGCCTGCTGAATGCGGGCGTAGTCCAGATCGTGTCCTAGAAACTCGCCAATCCTATTCAGCAGCGGCTGCGGCTGTTCAACCAGATCTTCGTAGCGTACTTCCATGTACTTCGGGCCGAGCATCGCCCCGTATTTGCGGCCCTTGCGCACGATCCACTCCCAATAGAGCCCGGCTGCCAGCAGGCTGCGTTTCCTGTCCCAAGGAAGCGGACGGCTCCATTTGTGTTTGTCGAGAGAGAGCGCAATATCGCGGGCGTCGCGAATAATGTGAATAAACTGCGCCTCGGGAAAATCGCGGCCGATGCGCAGCATGTGGGGAATGTTGGTGGGCGTCGAATCGATCCAGCGGTCCACTCCCTGCTTCCGTGCCACTTCGTCCATGACGACGCGCAGGAAGTCGCTGCCATTGTTGCACCCGGCCATCACCTTGGCTTCAATGTCGGCCGCGTCGAGCCCGGAAACCTGGAACGCCTTGCTGCCCAGCCACTCCCGCATCATCGTCTTCTTGTTTTTGGGAACGCTCAGGTCGCCGAAGATGGGCTCCAGCACATCGAACGCGTTCATCTGCGTATGGAACTCGGCAAAGCCTCCCGCCGAAAGCAGCAGATGATACAGGAAGCTCGTTCCCGATCGAGGACAGCCAACGATAAAGACCGGAGGTTTCATGGACCCTGATGTCGCCGGATCGCACAATCGCGCAGACGGTTTACGTAAAGGGCGCCCGTCGAATTCGCGAATAATTAGTGTATCGCCGGCGCCTGCAAAAACAAAATCCGCGCGCCGCGCGGCAATTCGCGCTGCCGAGTTCCCTGCGGACCGTCGTAGTGCATCCTCGCCCTATGTTCTTTGCCTTATTCTTCCGCCGTACCGCGTTCGGCGGCGGAACGATTGCCTTGCAGCCACCCGAAGAATTTCTGTTTGCGCGCGAACATGTTGCGCGCCTCGTTGCGTAAAGCGCCTACGATCCGATAGCGCGACTTGGTGAACCACGGCACGCGATGCGGTTTGCATCCGTATTTCTCTTTGTAAACGCCTTCGCCGCCCCAGTCGAAGATCGCAATACCGCGCTTTTTCCAGTAGCGCATGGCGTACCAGTGGCAGGCTTCGTTCGGACGCAGATTTTGATAGGCGCGAAAACTGGCGTTGCCCCAGAATTCGGCGATCCGGTTAAAGCCGGGATAAATTCCGGTGGCGATGCACTTTCCTTCCGGGGTGCGCGCGCGAAGCAACAGGATGTTTCCGCTCGGCTCCACGTGGCGGATCAGGGCGCGCACGCGCTCCACGGTATACATGGGAACCAGGGACTGTTTGGCGAAAACGTCCTGGAGCTGCTCGTAATATTCGTCGGCGAAGGCGAGGTCGTGGGCTTCTTCGATTTTGAGCCCGCTCTTTTCCGCTTTGCGAATGCAGCGGCGGCAGGCGCTTTCCATGCCGTTAAACAATTCTTCCTCCGAGCGGGTCAAGTCGGTGCGATAGGACGCGTAATATTCGGTATTGAATCCCGCGGCTTCGCCGTCTTCAAATGTAAAGTTAGGATCGGAGACTTCCAGATGCAGACACTTGAGATCGTCCCAGGCAAACTTTTCCAGCGCTTCGAGCGCGGCCCGGCGCGGGACGCCGGGATTGAGATTGAAGCCGATGTAAGGTGTAGTCCAGCCGGGGAATGAGCTGCCCAAAACTTTCATGCCGAACTTCGAAAAGGCAAGTCCAGTGAAGTAGCCGAGAACGCCGCCCGCTTCGCGCAGTTCGGCAAGCACGGGCTGCGCCTTCTGCGACGCGGCGATGAATTGCAGCCATTCGCGCGTCTGGAAGACGGTGCGGTCCGCGAAACCGTCGAGGCGCTTCCAGTCGGCGGTCTTGATGTCGGTGGAATAAAACTTCATTTTTGTTCCAATGTAACTTTACGCAAAACTGCGGCGAATTGTGGCACGATGCGAGACCAATCGAACTGCGCGGCCAATTGCCTCGCGGCCTGCTCAAACTTCCGGCGTGTGGCGGCATCGCGCAGCAGCATGATCACGGCGTCCGAAAACGAAGCGGCGTCATCGGCCAGAAGAAGATCGCGACCGCTCTCGACCTCGAGCCCTTCGGCTCCAATCGAGGTAGAAACCATGGCTTTGCCCATGGCCATGGCTTCGAAAATCTTGAGCCGGGTCCCGCCTCCAATTCTCAGCGGCACTACGACCACCGATGCTTTTTCGAGATATTCCGCCACCGAAGGCACCGTGCCGGTGACCTCGACGGATGCGCTAGCCAAGCGCTGGACCCTCGCGAACGGATTGCGCCCCACAATCTGGAAAATCGCGTCGGGAAACTCGGCGCGAATCCTGGGCCAAATTTCGGAGCAAAAATATTCCACCGCGTCGACGTTCGGCTCCCAATCCATCGATCCGGTGAACACTACACGCGGCGGCTGTGCCGTCGATGCGGGCGCGACTTTGAATTTCAGCGTGTCCACTCCCGTCGGAACGACGGTGATCTCGGAGGCCGGATTCATGCGCAGCATTTGCCGGCGATCGTGTTCGCTGACGGCAATGATGTGGTGAAATCTTCCGAGCGTGGCGCGCTCGTAACGCGTCATCTTGGCCGATTCCATGACGTACGCCAACTTCTTGACGGGATTCGATTCCACCGCCACCATGCGCTCCCAGAGCGAGCTTTCCACGTTGTGTTGAAACAATACGCACGGTATGGACAATTGGGACGGAAAGCTGGCGGCGGCGTCAAGAAAATCGCACACTGCCACGTCAAACCGTCCACTGGAAAGCCAGCCGGTTACTGTGGCTCGGACCGCCGGATACGTGAACTTGGAGACGACATACGGCGCCCGCCTCGGAAGCCGATACAGATAGTCCAGTCCTTGCTGGATTACGTTGAGATCGGGCGCGGCCGTATGGATCGTCCGCGATCCGGGGAACTCCTTTGCCAGCGCCGCTTCATAATCCGCATCGCGCCGGCCCCCGTAATACGAGAGCAGCGTGACTTCGTCGTCTTTATTTTTCGCCAGGAAGCGGAGAATGTTATAGGAGCGGATTTTCCCTCCCGTATCGACCGGGAGAAGTTTGCCCGCTTTGACCCACAGCACTCTCACTGGGAGCTCCGCGGGGATGGCACTGAAACCGCAGTCGTCAGCCCTGGATTTTTTAGAATGGAATTGGCTTCTGTGTCCAAAATTCGCTCCCCGCAAATCCCGCTGCCAATCTACTGGCGATCGTCCGTTACCGACCCGCCGGATGAAGCTGGCCGCTCAAAGTCAAGCGGGCCATGAGTTCGTCCTTCAGGTAGGGACCACACGCGATCAGGCCCGTAAGCAACGGGTCCTTCTGGTTGCACTTCAGATCGGTGTTCTCCAGAGTCTGCACGAAACCGCCCGCGCTCAACACCAGCGCCGCTCCGGCCGCAACGTCCCACTCATGCTTCGGAACCAGCGTGAAAGTAACATCGGCGCGGCCCGCCGCAACCAGGCCCAGCTTGTACGCTACCGAGCCCATCGCGCGCGTCGTGAAATTGTCGGCTTCGAACTGCTTCCACTCGCCGCGCTTCACCTCGCTGCGGCTGGCCAGCACCAGCGCGCCTTGCAGCGCCTTGCACTGGCTGGGCTGCGCCGGCTGTCCATTATAGGTCACGCCCGTGTCGCGCGATCCCAGGATCAATTCGTCGGTGGCCGGATTGCAGATTCCTCCGGCGACGGGAATGCCATTCTCCACCATGCCGATGGAAACGCAGAACTCGGGAATGCCTTGCACGAACTCGCGCGTGCCGTCGAGCGGATCGACCACCCAGACGCGCTCTTTGTCGAGGCGCGTGAAGTCGTCCACCGTTTCTTCCGAAAGCCAGCCTTCGCCGGGGCGAAGCAGCGTCTTCCGCAGAATGTCGTCGACGGCGCGGTCGGCCTCGGTGACCGGATCGGTCCCAACTTTGAATTGAGCTTCGATGGCTCCGGGAGTGTAGCGATTGAGCACGGCCCGTGCCGCTTCCAGCGCGGCATGTATGCGTTCGAGAGTTTCTTTGGATGAGGATGAGGTCATTTGCACTCCGTCACTAGTTCTCAGTTCTCAGTTTTCAGTTTTCAGTTTTCAGTTTCTTGCTCCTGATGCCAATCTCGACTCAGTAGTTGCTTAACTGAGAACCGGGAACTGGGAACTGCTCTTACGCCCACAGCATTCTCGCGCCCGTCATCAGCAGCACCGTGCACAGGATTCGCCGCAGCCAGAGCACCGGAACGCGCGTGCTCAGGTGCGAGCCCAGGATGCCGCCGGGGATCGAGCCGATCAGCAGCGTGGCGACCAGGTGCGGATCCACGTTGCCCGCCCGCCAGTGCAACAGGCTGGTGACGCCGGTCAATATCACGGCGTGGGCAATGTCGGTGCCGACCATGACCTTGGGCGCGAACGAATAAAACACGAGAAGCAACATCATAATGATGCTGCCCGAGCCCACCGAAGTGATGCCCACCAGAAATCCGCCAACCAGTCCAATGACGCTCATAAAGGCGAAAGACTTCATGGTGGGCGGACGCGTGGCGAGACGATCTTCGATGCGGCTCTGGAACATGAGTAGCGTCGGAATCAGCACCAGCAGCAAACCCACGGCCGACTTGATGAAATCGTTGACCCCCGAGCCGTAGACGTGGCGCAGATGCACCAGAAACGTCACGCCCAGGTAAGAGCCGGGAATGCTGCCCACGGCCAACGCCAGCACGACTTTTCTGCGCACCGTGCCCTTGCTCAAGTGCATGATGCTGGCGGGAATCTTGGTGAAAAAATTGAACAGCGCGTCGCTGCCGACGGCAATGATCGGGGGCACGCGCAGGCCGAAGATGAGCATGGGCAGCAGCAATACGCCGCCGCCCAGACCCGTCAACCCGATCAGCGTTCCTACCACGAAGCCGATCAGCACTTTGAGTAGCAAGAGTCCCATGCCGTTTTTATTGAGTTCTCAGTTCCCAGTTCTCAGTAAAAACAAAACCGAGTCAAGACACTGAGAACTGAGAACCGAGAACTGTCTTTTTACCCGTTGCCGTTGGCGCCGACAAAGCCCTCGCGCTCGAGATGCAGAAGGATGGCCTGCGCCGCTTCCTCGGGGCTCAACTTGGCGGTATCGATCACGACTTCGGCATCGGTCGGCGCTTCGTAGGGGTCCGAGATGCCGGTGAATTCCTTGACGATGCCGGCGCGGGCCTTGGCGTACAGCCCTTTGCGGTCGCGCTGTTCGCAGACTTCGATCGAAGTCGCCGCGTGCACCAGAATGAACCCGCCGAACGGCTCGATCATCTGCCGCACCGCTTTGCGCGTCGCTTCATATGGAGCGATGGGAGCGCATATCGCAATGCCGCCGTTCTTCGTAATTTCCGAAGCGACATAGCCGATGCGGCGAATGTTGATGTCGCGATGCTCCTTCGAAAATCCAAGTTCGCTCGACAGGTTTTTGCGCACCAGATCGCCGTCCAGCAGCGTAACCGGACGCCCGCCCATCTCCAGAAACTTCGTGATCAGCGCGTTAGCAATGGTCGATTTGCCCGATCCCGAAAGCCCGGTGAAGAAAATCGTGACGCCCTGCTTGTGCCGTGGCGGATAACTGCGGCGCAACTCCTTCACCACTTCGGGATAGGTGAACCACGCCGGAATCTCGCGCCCTTCGCTGAGGCGCTGGCGCAATTCCGTGCCGGAAATGTCGAGCACCTTGGCGCCCGGTGGCACTTCATCCGACGGAACGTAACGGTCTTCGTTCCGCAGATACACCATCATCTGGAACGGGACCATTTTGACGCCCATTTCAGCTTCATACTTCTGGAACGATTCCTGCGCATCGTAGGGCCCGTAGAAGGGCTTGCCGTCGACGTCTTTTCCGGGACCGGCATGGTCGCGCCCGACGATGAAGTGTGTGCAGCCGTGGTTTTTTCGTATCAGGCCGTGCCAGATAGCTTCGCGCGGTCCGCCGAGCCGCATGGCCAGCGGCAGCATCGACAGCTTTACCGTGCCTTGCGGATACTTCGAGAGCAGCAACTGGTAGCAGCGCGTGCGCACGAAATAATCCACGTCGCCCGGCTTGGTCATGCCCACCGAGGGATGGATCAGCAGGTTCGCCTCGACTTGCTTGGCGGCGCGCATGGTCAGTTCGACGTGGGCGCGATGCATGGGATTGCGCGTCTGGAAGGCCACGACTTTCGTCCAGCCCAGGCGGCCGAATTCGGCGCGCAGCTCGGCCGGCGTCAGGCGCAGTGCGCGGAAATCGTAGTGCTCGTGCGGCTGCAGCTCTTCAATCTTTCCGCCAACGTACCAGGGGTTCGATTTGTTGATGACGTAGTCGGCGCCGGGATGCGCGGCGCTGGTGGAATTGAAGACCGCTTGCGCTTCGGCCTTGCGGTCCGCCTGCCAGACGTCTTCCACGTGGAGCACGGCGAGCATCACGCCTTCGGGATCGCGCAGCGCAATCTTACTCGAGCCCGCCGTCAGTTTCTTGGCGAAGTCTTCGTTCACGTCGAGCGTGATCGGAATCGGCCACAGAGTGCCGTTGGCCAGGCGCATGTTGTGGCACACGCCCTCGTAATCGGCGCGGTTCAAAAACCCGCGCAGCGGCGAGAAGCCGCCGCTCATCAGCAGTTCCAGATCGCAAAGCTGCCGGGCCGTCAGGTCCCATGAAGGCCAATCTTTCGAGTGCGCTTTCAATTCCGCGGCGCGCTCCGCCGGCACTTGCAGTTGTACAAGTTCTCCCCCATGTGGGGCGATCAGGTGACTCGTGGTTGCGTTCAAAGCAGTGTTCCTCCCGGATGTGTACCCTAAATCTGTGTCTGGTCCTGAAATGGCGAAGGACGAATCTTCCTCTCTTCGTTCCCTTACTCCGCTGAGGCTGCGGATCCCCGCTCGTCAGGCGTCATGATCGCTTCTACATCTTCCGTGTGACATCAATATTACAGAATAGAGTCAGCAACTCCGCTTCCGTGCCGCTCTGTCGCCCGCCTAATCGTCCTCGCTATCCTGCTGAAACAACAAAGGCTGACGAAATATTTCCAACGCCAGGTTGTGGCTTTAGCCCGTTGTGCAGAAGTTTGCACTGTTTCACCCCGGCGCAAGGACCGACTTTAGCCCATCCCCGCCTACACTTCGTCTTCCGGATAGCCCGCCGCAATCGGCGGCAGTTCCAAACCCTCCGTTGTCGCACCCTCGCCGATGAGTTTCAGGTCTCCGACGCGGAAGAGCCGTCCGCTCTTGTAGGCCCACAACAGACCGGCCCCGTATACGGCGCCGCCGACCAGACACTGGACGAAGAGATGCCTCAAATTATGAGCGGGCCTCCAGTGGCGCAGCAGAAATAGCGTTGCCACCAGCGGGGTCGCCAGCAGCAGCGGCAGCGCATAGGCCTCCCACAGAAACGCCTTCACCGGCACCCCGAGCTGTTTCCGCATATGCCGTGGCAGAAACCAGAGCGCGGTCAGGAGCATCGGGATCGCCGTTCCCATGGCGTCGCCTCGAATGCCGAAGGGTCGCACCAGGATGATGCTGAGAATGACGTTTGCGATCCCCTCCATGAGCACCACCTTGGCAAAATCGCGTTGTCTGCCCAGCCCCATCAGGATGCGTCCCGAAGCGCCTTGTATGAAAAGCAGCGCGATCGGGACCACCATGATCACCATGACGGGATAGCTTGCCGCCACATACCTGGCTCCCATCCAAACTTCAATGATCGACTTGCCCAGGACCAGAAAGGCGGCAGCCATCGGGAACATGACGAGAGCGCAGGCGCGATTTCCCGCCACATAGATCTTGCGCACCCGGCCCATGTCGCCGACCGCTTCCGACTGGCTCGACATGGGGACAAAAATCTGCACCAAGGTTGCGATCAACTGCTGGGCGTAGTCCACGGGCCGCGACCCGATGGTGAACAGGGTCACGGCCGCCGCCGACATCATGCTGCCCACAACCAGTTGATCGGTGCGGAAGCGCAGTTGCGCCGCAATGATCACAATCGTGGTGGTGGCGCTGTAGTGCGCCATCTCTTGGAAGGCTTTGCGGTCCACGTATCTGAACCCGAGGGGCAAACGCAGGAGGCGGAACACGGCGATGCCGCGCGGGATCGAAGTGAGAATGGGCATGCTCACCGTGATTGCCACCACCGTCAACAACCCATGCCCGTGGTGCAAAGCGTACACGATGAGCGCGGCCCGCAAGAAGGTGGACAGGATGCCCGTCCAGCTATTGATATAGAAACGCTGGAGCCCGTCGAGGATGCCGCCAAAGACGCCCAGCGGAAACCCCAGCGCCACCGACGTTCCGGCCATCAGCAACGACCAGTGGGCCTGGGACAGCATGGCGGGAGGGATCCGAGGGAAGAGGCGATGGAGCGACAACGTCAACGCCACCGTCACCATCATCGCCAGCAATCCAATCGCGGTATAGGTAAACAGGCTGGTGTTGACGAACTTGGTCAGTTCCTCGGTTTCGTTCTTCGCGGCGTGTTTGGAAACGTAGCGCACGATCGAGGAACGTATCCCCAAATCGAACATGCCGTAATAGCCGGTAATGGAGAAAATCAGGATCCAGATGCCGAACGCGGTATCTCCCAGCCGGTGCAGAATGAACGGCGAGAGCACAATCCCGATTAGGATGTTGATGACCAGCGCCGACCAGCTCGATCCAACGTTCTTCAGGATTTGAGTTTTTTCAAATTTCCGCATAGTGGTTGGCGTACGGCTGTGGTAGGCGTCGCGTAGAGTGGGACGAAGTTGCCCCGCGCATCACTCGTGCCGTGTCCTCCCGGTCCCGAGCGGCGCTGCCGCTTTCGATTCCGCGGAAGACGAGGAGAAAACGACATTCGCAACTGCCAGTTGCGGTTGTAAGTTCGTGCATGCCTCGCCCACCCTGGGTGGCTCCCTCATCCTCGCTGCTCCCCAGGTAAGGCCGCATTTGCCCATCCGGCCCCGGCACTTTCCACTTCGCGCGTGACCAGTTCATACCCTAGCTGCGCCATGATGTTCCCCCACGCCGCTTCGATCTCCGCTACCTGTTCCGGGCGCAGCTTGTTCTTCCATGCCCCCGCCACTGCCGTGCGCACAAACGGGATGTCATCGCGCTTGTTTTTCGTCGAAACCCAGTCCTTGCCCTGGGTCTTTTCCAGCGCCCGCATCTTGTCGGCCGAACTGCGCTCGAGAGTGGTTTGCAGCAGTTCCGGAGACGCCTCGACCCCCATGAACTCGGCGATCCGCGTGAGTTCCCGCTCCGGTTGCGCCTTCATGTCCTCGTAGCGCAACAGCAGAAATCCCGGCCGCGCCCCGCGCGCCAAGGCCCAGCTCGCCACGTTTTCCCCCCATGTGCCGAAGCCGCCGGAAATCAATGGCCCGCTTGCGGTCACGAAATTGCCGATAAAGCGTTCCAGCGGATAATCGTCTTCGATGCGCCGGAATTTGCGCGACAAATCGTATTCGGAAAGGACCACATCGCGCGGATCGCGCACGATATAAATCACCCACGGATAGCGCGGTTCGAAATAGGTGTGGCTCTTGATCGTCCGCGGACTTGGGATCTTTCGCATGTAGCGGCTCGTCTGCAGCGCGGCGTCGGGCACCAGCCGCTCAATATTGGCGAAAGTCGCCGGTTCTTGCGGATGCAACAGGTTCGCGATCAGGAAGCGCGTCCAAGTGTTGCCCGATCTCGGATACGAAACCACGAACGTATCGTCGGGCCGCACCGCCAACGTGCGCCCCGCAATGTCCGTCCCGAGCGCGTTTTTCAACAGCCTCTTGACGCCATAGAACATTGGCGGAATCCTTTCACTACGCTTTCCGTGGGTCGCGAATTACCTTCCGCTCCTGCTCCGTTGTTTCACCGCTTCCATAAGTCGATCAGCCGTTTGGCCGCTTTCGGCACCAGTCGCTCAGGCCGGCCTTCCGTTCCGTATCCGTCTCCAGAACAACATGAGTTTCGCGGTAACGCCAGGCGCAATGCTTAAGCCCAGCACCGCTGCGCTCAACGACGGCTTGCGCAAATAGCCGTTCGCCTCTGCAATCGACTGCCGCGCCTTGTCATACTGGCGCTCCTCTAGTTTGCATTTGCCGTCTTCCAGTAGGTACTTGGCCCTGATTTTGGCTGCCCGTTTTTCAATCATGTCCCGGTCCGCATGGTTGAGCGGCAGCGTCCGCTTGAATTTCTCCAGGATCGTCCAATAGCCCTCGGTCATTTTGACCTTCGACTGGCCTAGGGAGTCCGGACGCCCACACGAAAACCTCGCCCCCAATTTGCGAGTATATCCAATTTTTGCGCCGTTGAAGGCGGCGCGGGCCCACATATCGTAATCGTCACAGCGCAGCAGTTTTTCATCGAACAATCCCGCGTCCACCAAGGTCCGCTTGCGGGCCACCACGGTGGAAATCGAAACCGAGCAGCGTCCCATGATTAAGGCGTCGAAGGTCGCCGGTCCGGCGGACGGGCACTTCTCCATGAATTCATGTTCTCGCGCCGGGTCTCCCACCATCAGTCCGTTGGCATACACCAGATCGAGCGCAGGATCGTCCGCGAACAACTGCATTTGTGTAGCCAGGTGGTCCGGCATCCAGGTGTCGTCGCTGTCCAGAAAAGCGACGAACTCGCCCCGCGCCTGTCGAATGGCATTGTTCCGGGCCCCAGCTGCCCGCTTGTTTTCCTGCTTGAGGTACACGATCCGGTCCATGTACGGCTGCAACGCTTTTTCCAGTTCGGCCGTGTCGGGGGAACCGTCGTTGACCACGATCGCCTCGAAATCCGAATAAGTCTGCGCGAAGGCCGAATCCAGACATGCCGCGATCATGCCGGCGGTCTTGTAGCTGGGAATGATCACGCTGACTTTCGGCGCCGGATTGCTCTGGGTTGATGACACAATCTTCCCCATCCTCCAATAATTATCTATGAACTATGTTGAAGTACTGTGAACGGCCGGTTTCCCTTCCTCGCCGATCATGCGATGACCGCTTCCACACCCATCCCTACGGAAGGGGAATGGCACAGTCCTTTCGTAACCAGATTCCTCGCCCCCGGCTTCCCTCGTCAAGTTACCGTGGATTGCAAATCGTCAGACGCCAGCCGTTAGCGGACTCCGCCCAGGAACGCAAGCTCCATCCGCCATTTCCACAAGTCAAAATCCTTGACGGCTGGAATACGCTTGAGGCTGAGTGGCTGGTCTCCCGGCAGGACCGCACCGGGCGTGGTCAACACCGCGGACCGGAATCCCGCTTCACGGGTAATTGCAAGCGTCTGCGGCGTCCACTGCGGATTGAGGGCCGGATGCGGATAAGAGAAATGTTCGATCGCCTCGCCTAGCTTCTCTTCAATCCGCTCCTTGCATCCCCGAATTTCCGACCGCGCCTCCTCCTCGGTCACATGCGCAAGATTGGGATGCGAAAGTGTATGCCCTCCGATGATATGGCCGGCCTTCTTTAAGGCGCGGACCTGCTCCCAGTTCATCATCAATCCACTGCGCGCATCGAGCGGCGCAACCTGGAGCGATTCTTCGATCTGGCGGACGAGTTGTTCTTGCGCGGCGCCCGATCGTGCGGCGCCCAAATCCCAGGCCAGACTCAACGCCGCTTTTTTGCCATCGGCACTGCCGAGTTCAAAGCTCCGGCCGTTCTCCAGATGCCGCCATTCCCGCTCGCTCGTGCTGCCGAACGCAAAATTAAGCCGGCAATACCACGGCGGCGTTCCCGTCTCCACCGCGTCCGCCATAATGTAGAAAGTCGCGGGAATTCTATATCGGCCCAGAATCGGCAGCGCTACGTCGTAATTGTCGGCAAAGCCGTCGTCAAAGGTCACGGCCACCGGCCAGCGGGGAAGCCGCCCGCCCGCCGCGGCAAATTCCGTGATCTGCTCCATGCTGACGGGATGGAAGCGCCTCGCCAAAACGCTCATTTGCATTTCGAAACTAGCCCGAGACTGCGAGATCCGGATGGTATTTGCGGTCTCGGCGGGATCTTCGACCACCGAGTGGTACATCAGGACCACAGCGCGCGCCTTGGCAAACCAAGCCGCCGCCCTTAGCACCCGGCCGTCGACCGCCGCATTCTTCACCCACGCCTTGGGCCTGAATCGAGGCAAACCAATTCCTGCGCCGGGCCGTCCGCCGATCGGTACGCTATTCCGGGAGTGAAACATTACCGTAGTATCATAACCGCTGTCGAGTTTTTGAATAGGACGCTCAGTTAGTATTCGTCGTTCAACTAGTATTCGTCGTTCAACTACCAGCAGGAGGCTGGAAATGGCTTCGAGAGAACAGACCAAGGTACAGGTGGACGAACTGTTTACGAAAACCGTGGACGACTGGGCCCGCTTCTATGCCGATCCCAAACCCGCCACCCTGAACGCCCAAAACCTCGTCTCCCGACGCCGGTTTGCGCTGGAGATGATCGAGGCACGGCTCCCGGCCGCATCGAAAGTCCTCGATATCGGCTGTGGGACCGGCCACCTGGCTGCGGAACTGATGCGGCGCGGCTACGACGCCTGGGGAGTGGACTTTTCCGCCGGGATGGTGCAGTACGCGCGCCAGCACTACGATGCAGACCGCTTTCAGATCGGCGACATCGAGCGCATTCCATTTCCCGATAATACTTTCGACGGCGTGGTGTGCCTCGGCGTGATGGAATACCTCAGCGAGGACGGACCCGCCCTGCGCGAGATGTGGCGCGTGCTCAAGCCCGGCGGCCGGGCCGTGATCACAACGCCCAGCAGCATTTGCCCTTTCTTTTTCATTGACCGTGCGATCGTATATGCGAGGTATCTGGCGCGCCCGCTCGTCCGCCTGGTCCGCAAGCCGTTGTCGGATTTGAAGGACTTGCCTGCTGTCACCCATCGCCGATACTTCCACCCGAGCTGGGTGAAGTTGATGCGTTCCGTGGGACTCGAGACGGAGGACTGGGTGTGCCACGCCTGGGGATGCTACAGTGTGGAGCGGTTCTTTCCCCAAGGCGCTTTCTGTCGCGCCAGCGACCGCTTCGCTCGCAATCCTTGGCTCAACTGGATCGCCTCCGACCAACTGGCCTGCGTGCGCGCCATCAAGTAAGCACGCGCCACTCACCATCGCGAGGACCGTTCTAGTACCGTGACCGCATAATGATTTCGGCGTGCAAAACGGGTAGCGCCGGCATCTTGCCGGCTGTCCCGAGGGCGTCTCGCCCTCGGCACGGCGGACGAGGACGCCCGCCGGACAGCCGCTAGGACAGTGGCGCTACACTCGGCGGACAAGCGGTACAAATCACTCGGTCACAGCACTAGAGCAGTTCACAGTTACTCTAATCCACTGCCAAACTTTCCCCCCGGCCCCGTCTTTTCCCCTGTGTTACTCTGTGCCCCCCGTGGTTTAAGCCTTTGACTTTTGTCGATACCACGAACAACTCCTGCGAGAAATGCCCTGCGGTGCGAGTTACACTAACTGTGAAAATGCTTTAAGAACTGTAAAAGACCAGTTCCTTCCCTCCGCTTACCACGTGCTCGGCCACTTCCACGCCCATCATTACCGAATGGTCCATGTTCCCGATTTCGTAGCGCCACGCGCCAAATCGTCCGCGCGAATAAATCCCCTGCTCCATCAGCGCCGGCTGCAAAATGGCCAGCGCGCGATTGCGATCCAGCGTCGGGATCGGATACGAATACTTCACTAACCTGCAATAGCGCGAGACGATTCTCGCGCGGTCCGCTTCGTCCAGTATTTTCGCTCGTATCAGCCCCGCCAGCATCTCTTCATACCTGCGCTCCATATCCACCGTTTGCCCCAGCGGCACCGACATCTCGCACATCAGCGAACTGTATTGTTCCGTATCGCCGTTGGGCACGTTGAAGGGCGAGTAATGCGAAAAAAACGTCGCCCGGTAGCACGGCATTTCCGGGTCCGCGAAATACACCCAACATTTTCCGGTCTCGATTTTTTTTCGCAATCCAATGCCCAGCACCAGCAGATCGTTGTGTTCGAGCAATGCTGACGCCTCGCGCAGCCGCGCGTCGGCCGGCTTCAACATGCCCGCCAGCAAATCCAGCGGAGCCGTCGAGATCAGCGCGTCGTAACTGTCGCCGCTGCCGTCGGCAAACGAGATCTTCCTCTGCGCCGTGTCCACCTCGGCAAGCTGTTTCCCCATCCGCACCTTGGCCGGAAACCGCCGCGCCATGCGCCGGTAGATTTCACCCGTGCCCCCGTGCAGCGGGAAGCGGAATTTATTGTTCGGCCCCCAGCCCACGTCGTCTTTTTCGTAAAGCACATTTTCCAGCAGCCGCTTGAAGTCCACCACCGAAACGCGCTCCGCAATCCATCCCTTCGACATGCGCTCCAGCGGCGTGGTCCAGACCTTCGAGTTGTAAGGAAACATGAAAACTTCGGCAATGCCCTCGCCGAACGTGTTCAACGTCCACTCCCGGAAGTTCGCCGCCTCGCCGCCTCTGCTGGCCGCCGCCTGGGCCGCGCCCAGCAGGCAGCGAACTTGCTCCGCCTTCGGTAAATACCGCAGATTGTTCTGAAACGGATACGGCACGCACGCGTCTTTCAAGTACACCCAACTCTCGCGGATGCGCTCGTGCGTTTCCTTCCCCAGCATGTTGTCGATTAACTTGTCGAAATAGGGATAGTGCGAAAAAATAACGTGCCCGCCCTCATCCCACACAAATCCCTGCGCGTCCACATGCGAGGTCGAGTGCCCGCCCACGTCGCCGGACCCTTCGTAAAGCACCCAGTTCTCGTACCCGAGTTCGTGCAGCCGATAGGCCGCTCCCAGCCCCGTCGGCCCGCCTCCAATGATGACTACTTTCTTGTCGACCATGCGTTGTCCGTATGTCCGCAACCCGTTATAACGTCGCGGGTCGCAGCTCCTGGCTCCTCAAAGCCCAAAATTTCTATACCCGTTCTTACGCAGCACTGACGCGACTGACTTCATAAACGATTTTGGGTAGGGCACGGCTTCAGCCGTGCCGTTCAAGTCCAATAAAAATGCGGGCTTTAGCCCCTGAGGGCCAAACAGCCTGCTCGGGGTAGCATTTGTGAGACCAGTTCTAGACTGATTCCCGATGGATATCCCCCGATCCTCTTCCCGATGCTAGCAGAGGTTCGTGAATCCCTCGCAAAATAAGCGAAGCCGCCGCGCTTCCACTTTCCAACGGCGAAGAAGAAAGTTGGCAGGTTCTGCCGGGTTGGCATGGGCAGACTTTGCCCAGTTGAAGCACTGTTGCGGGTCTGTGATGCTGAGCGCGGGTAGGAGAGCATGGATCGTCGCTGCTACGCCCAGGCCAAAATCGAGGTGTGTATGGCTGCTGAATCGGCCCCTACAGCATTTTCAGAATTGCTGTAAGTCATAGCTGGAATCGGGAAGGGCACGACTTCAGTCGTGTCGTTAACGGTCGCCAGAAATGCGGGCTTTAGCCCCTGGGGATTGCTGTGGCGACGCCTATACTATTTGTGAAAACGGTATAATGCTTGCTTCCTCCCGCTGCCCTGATTCTATCGATTTTGGCGCTTCGCCTGTTCTTGGGATTCTTCGTGCGGCCCCACTCTTATGAAGGAGTCTTCGCCGGAATCCATTGCAGCGGCCAGTTTTGAAGCAAACTCCGACAACTTCTTTCTGGTACGCGCAGCTTCCCGACTGGCTTCGGCCCTCGCCGCGGCACAAACAGCGTCGAATTGGGTGTTGGGAATGATTGGGTTGGCGTGCACGTGCATGGTAGTGCTCCTTCGTCGGCATCGGAAGCGGCAACCGCTCTGTCAGGCGCAGTGCGGCGGCAAACTCGTATCGACCTCGTGAACCCATTATGTTGCCTTAGGCATTTGGCATACCGAACGGTGCGCGCCATGCTAGACGTAAGACCTTCGTGCAGCAATATTTGTCCGCCTTCAGATACGTAACCTTTATGTGACGGGAGCGTGCTCACGAGCCATCCGTTAAGCATCGTCTTTCGTGTATTTCGATTCCTTAATAAACCGCGCGGATCGGCACCAGTCTTGCTCTCTTCATCAAGACTTAACGGCAACTAAAGTCAGATAGAAATACGCCGATTAAGAATCTGGAACGAACCGTTCCACTTGAGGAGATAAATATGTCAGTGTCGGGCATTTCCAGCAGTCTGTACAACAGCCAGAGCGTGCAAAACATTTTTCAGCAGTTTCAGCAAACCTTACAGCAACTCGGCAAAGACCTGCAGTCTGGCAATCTCTCTGCGGCAAAAGCGGACTTTGCTACGCTACAGAAACTCCAGCCGCAGAGCAGTTCGTCCACGTCCTCGCAGAGCAACAATCCCATCGCCCAAGCGTTTAGTCAGCTTGCGACGGACCTTAAATCCGGCGACCTGTCGGCCGCCCAACAGGACTACACGACGATTCAACAGGCAATGCAGAGCCAAACCACGAAGAGCCATCATCACAGTGGCAACAGCAGCGCATCGAGTGAAATCAGCCAGTTACTCGACACGCTGGGCACCTCCTTGCAGTCTGGCGACCTATCGACCGCTCAGAGTACATTCACCACATTGGAGAAGGACCTCGAGGAATCGACCCAAAATAGCGGAGAGACGACATCCGGGTCCAGTTCGAACAGCATCTCGGTAACCGCCTAATCGCCTACGTGCTACCCAGGTATAAGCACGGTGCCCCAGGTTCGCGCCCACCCTTTGGGCGCTAACCTGGGCGCGGTCGGGCAGACCATTTTTCACACGTTTCGAAGGGGGCTGGATGCACAGTGCAGGTGCCCTTCTCAATGGATGGTAACTTATTTTTTTACCTACCAACCGTGCTTCATCGCCTTGGCGAATTCTTTCGCGGGTAGCGTGTTCAACACATCGTCCTTGCCAAGCCAAGCCCGCCGCGCCTGAGTAACTCCGTAGCGCATTTTCGCCATGTGCGAGGTGTGGTGCGAATCGGTGTTGATGACGATTTTCACGCCGTGCTGTTTCGCCAGCCGCAGATGCACGTCATTGAGGTCGAGCCGGTCGGGATAAGAATTCAGCTCCATCGCCACTCTGTGCTTCGCCGCCGCTTTCAGCACTGCGTCGAGGTCGAACTGGTAAGCTTCGCGGCGCAACAGCAGGCGTCCCGTGGGATGCCCGATCACCGAAGTATTAGGATTGGCGATCGCCCTCAGCAGCCGCTCCGTCATGGTGGCACGGTCCTGATTGAAGTGCGAGTGCACGCTGGCGATCACAACGTCCATTTGTTCGAGCACCGAGTCGGAAAGATCGAGCGAGCCGTCGGCGAGAATATCGACTTCAATCCCCGAAAAAATTCGGATGCCCTTCATCTCCTTTTCTACCGCCCGAATGCTTTCAATATGCGCCAGCGCCCGTTCGTCGGTGAGCCCGTTCGCCATGGCGAGATTTTTCGAGTGGTCGGTGATGGCCATATATTCGTAGCCGTGCGCGCGCGCCGCTTCGGCCATTTCTTCAATCGTGTTGCGGCCATCGGTCGCGACCGTGTGCATGTGCGTATCGCCGCGAATGTCGGACAACTCGATCAGCGCGGGCAAAGTGTTCGCGGCTGCGGCTTCGATCTCTCCCAGATTCTCGCGCAGTTCCGGAGGAATGAATTCGAGGCCGAGCTTCGCGTAAATTTCTTCTTCCGTCTTGCGCGCCACCACCTTCTCATCTTCGATCCGCGAGAGACTGTATTCGTTGAGCGTGAAGCCCATCTTGAGCGCGCGCTGCCGCAAGGCCACGTTGTGCGCCTTCGACCCGGTGAAATATTGCATCGCCGCGCCAAACGATTCCGGAGCCAGCAGCCGCACATCCACCTGCATGCCGTTGCGGTGCCGGAAGCTGACTTTGTTCTCGCCCTGCGCGATCACGTCCATCAGCCCAGGAAAGCGCAGCAGATGATCGACGATCTTCTGCCGCGGCTCCGCCGCGATGCAGCCCTTGCCCGTAACTAGAACGTCGAGGTCGCCGACGGTTTCGCGTCCGCGCCGCAGCGATCCAGCGGGCGTAACTTTTTCCACGCCCAGATCGCCCGTTGGCGACGCGAGCAGATACTCCACCAGCTTCTCCGCCAGCTCTTCTGCCGTGTCGATCAGAAATCGTCCCGCCATGCGGCGATAATCTTCAATCGCCTTGAGCAGCTTCTGCTCGTGCTTTTCGCCCATGCGCGGCAGCGTGCGAATCTTGCCCGCGCGCGCCAGCTTCTCAACGCCTGCGAGGTCGCTGACCTGATACGCGCTCCAAATCAACGCAATCGTCTTCGGCCCCAATCCCTGCACCTTCAGCAATTCCAGCATAGAAGGCCGGTATTTTTTCAGCAGCTCGCTGTGCGCTTCAATCGCGCCATCCTTGAACAGCATCTGCAAGTTGGCCAGCATCCCTTTGCCGATGCCCGGCACTTCAAGCAGCTTCTTCGGCTCCTGAATCAAATCGGAAACCTGTTGCGGCAGCGCCTCAATGGCCTCGGCCGCGTTGCGATAGGAGCGCACGCGAAACGAGTCCTGCCCGTCGATCTCCAGCAGATCGGCAGTCTCGTAGAGAATCCCGGCAATCGCCTTGTTGTCCATGAGTAAGAACTAAGGAATAAGGTTAAACGAGTTGGGACGGGAGAGCTAGACGACAGTCACCGCCTAGATGTCCAGGACGGACCGATGGTAGGAGGAATTGGATCTCGCCCAAATTTTCTCTGATAAAACGTTCCCATCAAGCCGCCCGCCACAAATACTGCAATCGAGGAATATTCGACCTCATCAAGCCAACTACGCTCGTCATGCGTCTGATAAACAACAATGCCATGGACATTGAGTGGATAAATACGCCCTGCCCCTACGTCGGGCTGTCGCGGGAGTGTCCTCTGGTACTGGTACCAAAGAGACGAGCTCCAACAAAATCCCGCAAGCCCAACGACGCCCATAGTGATCGCGACCCTCTTCCACCATTTCCACGCTCTTTGCTTTTCTGTACTTTGAACCACTGGATTTGTCCGTTTGTCCAACGCGCTGGCGCGGGCTTCCGCAAGCATGCCTTCCGCTTTCAAGAAATCGTCCAACGATGATCCAATATGAGGGTTCTTCGTATCCATGCCGTCACCTCCTTCCTCCGAACCCGGCACAAATAATAGGCCAGAGTGCGCGGAATATCATGTGCCGCAGGCGCCGGAGGACACATTTAGCGCGGGCGTCGTTGACAGAACATCTCGGTCGGGAAAAACCGGCCTGAATTAAGCGGCCTCCGCTCAGGAGGCCTTGGTTACATTGGCCGCCTGCGGCCCTTTCTGTCCCTGGACGATTTCAAACTCCACCTTATCGCCCTCTTGCAAGCTCTTGTAGCCCTCGGTGGTGATTGAGCTGTAGTGGATGAATACATCCGGTCCATCGTCGCGGCCGAGGAAGCCGTATCCCTTCGCGTTGTTGAACCACTTGACGGTGCCTTTCAAACGTTCCACGTGCGCCCCCCTCATCTTTGCGGATTTCCCCGGAAAAAGCGCAATTCCGAGGGGCCCGCAAAAATGTGTTAAGAATTGTGCTGCTGCAAACGTGCGCTGTCAAGGCTTGGCGTCACATATCTTAGGTAGTAGGCAGGGCATTTGCGTGGCGGCAGACGCCCTCGGCTGTCCAGCCGGGCGCAGTCCGGCAGCGCTTCCGCGGGGCCGCTCACCAAAAGCCGGATGCTTCCGCATCCCCGTCTACCGCGCCGGTCGCGCCGTCTGGGCCAGCCAGAGAATGCCGCAGATGGTCTTGGCATCGCGGATGCGCCCGTTGAGCGCCATCGCTTTCGCCTCCGCCAAGCTGAAAAACCGGACCGCGATTTTCTCGTCCGCCTCGGGTTGCGCTTCCCCCGCTTTCAGCCCTCGTGCCAGGTAGATGGTCATGGTTTCGTCGAGGAACCCAGGGCTCGCGAAAAAATGCAAAATTCTCTTCCACTGCCGCGCCGAGTAGCCCGTCTCTTCCAGCAACTCGCGCTTGGCGGCGGTGATCGCCGTTTCGCCGTCGTCGATACGACCGGCGGGCAACTCCCACATCATCGCCTGCGCCGCGTGCCGGTACTGCCGTTCCAGCAAAATGCGCGGCTCGCCCTTGCTCCCCGCCTTTGCCGCATCGCCGCCCGCCGCATCCTCCACCGCCAGCACAACGATCGATCCCGAGTGCCGCACAACATCGCGCCGCGCCCGCACCCCTCCAGGCTCTTCCACTTCATCCGTGGTAACGCTGAACACCGGTCCACGGTAACCGACCCGCGAAGAGAGGACGCGAGCTTGCTTCGATTTCGTTCCCGCCGATTTCGTCATAACAACAATATAAGGTATGCTGCGCCCGTGAGCCGAAAATCGATTGCCCAAAATCCGTTTACCGGAAAAACAATGCCTAAGAAGATAGCAACTAAAAATCTCACCGTCGCTCTCGTCGGGGCCGGCAACCTCGCCACCTCCTTGGCCGTGGCCCTGCGCGAAGCCGGATTCAAGATCGCCGAGATCGTCGCACGCAATTCGCCGCCCTCTCTCCGCCAGGCGCGCGCTCTCGCCGCGCGGGTCGGCGCGCGCGCCGTCACCGCCGATTCCGCCGCGCTCGACGCCAGTTTGTTCTGGCTCTCGGTCCCCGACCGCGAGATTAGTGGCGCTGCTTCCACTCTGGCGGACCGTCTAGCGGCGCGCGCGGTTGCCGACAAAAAAAATAAAATCCGTTTCGCCTTCCACTCCAGCGGGGCCCTGCCCAGCCGCGAACTCGATCCTCTGCGCCAGCGAGGCGTAGCGGTCGCCTCCGTGCATCCGCTGATGACCTTCGTCGCCGGCTCGCGCCCTTCTTTGCAGGACGTGCCTTTCGCCATTGAAGGCGATGACGCGGCCACGCGCGCCGCGCACAACATCGTCCGCCAATTGGGCGGCATCGGTTTCCGCTTGCCCGCGCCGCGCAAAGCCGCCTACCACGCCTGGGCCACGCTGACTTCGCCGCTCTTTCTCGCGTTCCTTGTGACCCTCGAAGAAGCGGCCAGCGCCACCGGCATTTCGCGCGACGATGCGCGCCGCAAGAGCCTGCCCATCATTCGTCAGACTTTGGCGAACTACTATTCGCTAGGCCCGGCGCAATCTTTCAGCGGCCCGCTGGTCCGTGGAGACACCGAGACCGTCGCCAAACACCTCGCCGCGCTGAAGCGCCATCCCGAAGCCCGCGAAGTTTATCTGGCCCTGGCGCGGACCGCGCTGCGCAATCTGCCCGTAAAGAATCGGAATGGACTAAAAAAATTGCTGCGGGACTGAGCGGACCCAGACCTTTCCACAACCGCGCAGGTACAGCCGAGCGCAGTTCGGCAGTGGCCAGCGGCCATAGCTGCTCTGGATTCGCTATAGAATGCGCCTTAGAACCTGTCCAATAACTCATGCTTTGAAGGGGACAGGCTTTCAGCCCGTCCGTTGAGGCTACGAAACGACGCGGCTTCCAGCCGCTGAGGGAATGAGTTCGCAAGCCATGCCCCCTCAGGGGCTGAAGCCCCTATCATTTTGCGTTCGTACGTACGGGCTGAAGCCCGTACCCTTCAAAACCCAACAGTTTTTGGACAGATTCTTAGAGCGAAACCAGAGTTGCTGTGGCCCACGACACCATCCGAGCTTCGCTCGGATGGGCGGACAAGAGTGTCCGCCCTACACGGGCGGGTTATAGCAACGCTGGTTTCGCTCTAACAGGTGGAAACCTTCGTATCTTTTCAAGCTCACCAAATTTTCCCGCAGCCGGTTCCGTCGCCGAAGTTTTTCCTGAGACCTTGAACCTGGGACCTGAGACCTTTTTCTTTGCAACCATTTCCCCCTCTCTTGGCTTCTCACTATGCGCACCATGCCGTCTACCCGGCTTGACAGCGTATCTGTAGGATGTAAAAGTATTTGTTTGGCTCAATCCCAGTTTTGACGACCGGTACGCATCCCCTTGAGGGCGTCGAGCCGCGGCGGTGTTGGTAGGCCGCGCTTGTTCTCGCCCCGCGAGATTGGGGAATCGGAGGAGCTTCGTGAATCGGAATTATTCTGCATCAGTTGGAGGTTCGGTGAGAGGTCCAGCGTCAGTGAAAAAGACAGGGAATAAGGCGGGGAATTGCATGAAGGCCGCGTTTCTGGCCTCGGCCGTGCTCGCCACCGCGAGCGTCGTGTTTTATTTTGGGACCGTGGCCGATACCGCCAAGGCCAGCGGACCGCAACCAGCCGCCGGCCAGACGCTGGCGTCTAGATCGTTGTCCATGTCATCGTCCGAGCTACAGGCGAAGACGATGTCGCTGCCCATGTTCTTCGAGCCCAACCAGGGTCAGACCGCTCCTCAGGTCAAGTTCCTGGCGCGCGGAGCCGGTTACGGACTCTTTCTGACCGCCGATGAAGCCGTGCTCGAACTTCGGCCGTCAGCCGCCAGCCATCAGCCGTCAGAACCTGGGTCTCAGGTCTCAGGTCCCAGGTCCCAGGCTTCGGCCAGTTCTGTGGTTCGTATGCGGCTCGCCGGAGCCAGCGCCTCGCCTCGCGTCTCGGGCGCTTCGCCTCTGCCGGGCAAAAGCAGCTATTACATTGGCAACGATCCCGCCAAGTGGCATCGCGACATCCCGCAGTTTGCCCGCGTCGAGTACAGCGGCGTTTATCCCGGCGTCGACCTGGTTTACTACGGCAATCAAGGCCAGCTCGAATACGACTTCCGCGTCGCTCCCGCCGCCGACCCCAGCCAAATCGCGCTCAGCTTCGACGGCGCATCCGCCCATATCGATTCCGGCGACCTCGTCCTCTCCACCTCGAGCGGCGACGTGCGCTTCCACGCGCCCGTCATCTATCAGCGGGACGGAAACACGCAGAAGCCGGTCGCGGGCGGCTTCCGCCAGCTCGCCGATAACAAGATCGGCTTCACCGTCGGCCCTTACGACCACAGCCGCGAGTTGGTCATCGATCCGGTGTTGAGTTACTCGACCTATCTCGGCGCAGGCGGCGAATCGGTCGCCTATGTCGCCGTCGGCCCCGATGGCTATGTTTATCTGGCCGGATCGACGTCGTCGGCGAACTTCCCAGTCCTCAATCCGTACCAATCGTGGCCTGGGGGCGCTCTGAATATCTTCATCGCAGAATTGAGCCCGGATCTGAACACACTGCTCTACGCCACCTATCTTGGCGGCTCGGGGACTGACACTGCCGCCGGCATCGGCGTGGGTACCGCTGAAGGCGGGACAGGCGGGAGTCAGCTTGAGGGTTTCGACGTGTACGTCGCCGGCTCTACCTCGTCTCCGAACTTCCCCACCAGCACCGGCGGCAACTTCACGATTCCTCCCTTCCAATCCACGCTGCCAACGGGGACTGGAGCCGGAACCACCCACGGCTTTGTTACCCGGCTGAACATATGCATTAATACTGAGGAATGCACCACCACCTCCACGCTGTATTACTCCACCTACCTCGCCGGCACCAACGCCGCCGAAAACGCCACTGACACCATCACTGGACTGGCCATCGACGGCAACGGAAACGCCTTCGTCACCGGCGTCACCACCTCGACCAACCCCCAAACCGCTGCCGCCCCCTTCCCCGCTAGCCCGAACGGTTACCAAACGATATCGAATGCGCCCAGCCAGTTCTTCGTAAGCGAGATCGACACAAAACTCCCTGGCACTTCCAGCATCGTTTACTCCACCTATTTTGGCGGTGGAAATCCACAAACGGGGCAGGCCGTGGGCGGCGGCATTGCCGTCGATTCCGTCCCCAACATCTACTTCACCGGCGGAACGAATTTTCTCGGCGTGACGGGACCCGCCGGCCCCACTTTCCCGCTCTATAACGCCCAGCAAACCTGTCTTAATCAGGCCGGCCTCACCAGCGGCTGTTCGAATACCAACACCAATCTGGACGCTTTTGTGGCCAAGATCAGCCCGACATATTCAGGCTTGCAGTCGCTCGTCTACTCCACCTTCCTTGGCGGGTCGGGCAACGACGTTGGCAATGCCATCGCGGTCGACACCTCCAGCAACGCCTACGTCACCGGCTCGACTAACTCGGACGATTGGAATTGCGGCAGCTGTACCGGCTTCGAGAGTAATACTTACGTGACAGCCGGCGCGACCAACGCCTTCGTCGCCAAAATCGGTGGCCTCTCCGGGAGCACCTATCCGCTCGGCTACTTCACCTACCTCGGCGGCAGCGGCTACGACGTCGGCAAAGCCATTGTGGTGGATACGCAGCAGGCTGTTCGTGTGACGGGTTCGACTTCTTCTTCGGACCTTCCCTTCTTCCCCAACGATCCCCTCTGTCCCTCTCCGCTCACCTGCTCGTACAACGGACAGACATACGGCGGTTTGGGAGACGCCTTTGTCGCGCTGATTGGCACCACATTGACGGGACAGGGCGCCGGCGATTACCTGACCTATCTCGGCGGCAGCGCGTTCGATCAAGGCACCGGAATCGCACTCGCCAACGATGGCACCGGCTCCACTTACGTGGCCGGCGTGACCCAATCGACGAATTTTCCCGTTGTCAGCCCATATCAGGGGTCGCTCGTCGGGACACAATATACTCCGCAGGACGCTTTCGTGAGCAAGCTCGGCCCCTACAGCGCCCTCTACATACCCCAACAGACCTCCTCCAGCCCTTCGCCCAGCACGGTCGCCGCCGGAGTGTCGACCACGTTTACTTTCAACATCTACAACTACGGCCCCGACAACGCAGTCAACGTGCAATTCAACGCCACTGTAGCGGTGCTCCCCACTTCGCCCAACGGACTATCGTCAACCACCGCTAATGTCTCCGGCGGCGGCGGAAACTGCAACTCAGCGACGGGACAAGGAACATATATCTCTTGTTACATCCCCACACTGGCGGCGTCCACCACCTCTTACGCCACCGTTACAGTCACCGTGACCGCGTCCCCGACGGCTACGCCCCCCGCCCAGTCCATCACGGTCTCTCCCTACGTCGGCGCCAACGGCGTCGCGCCCACTCCTCAGACTAACGCCATTCAAACTGCAACCGTCGACGACTTCCAAATCCAGGCCGAGCCCTCGCCTATCTACGTCACTGCCGGCACTCCAGCCTCCATCCAGGTCCTCTTTAGTCCCGCGGCCTCGTCGACAAGCTACAGCGGCACCATCACCCCAAGCCAAACCACTTCGCCTGCGATGGTGACCTCACCGTCTCCCACCTTCAACCCCACCAGCGTCACCATGTCGGGGAGCGGTTACCAAACCACTACGCTGACCATCGCAACCGTGGCCCCACCCATTACTACCAGCAGCTTGTTCCGGCGCGGGTCGTTCTACGCCGCCTGGCTCCCCATCGGAGGACTGGGCCTGGTCGGCCTCGGCTTCGGCGCCGGACGCAAGCGCCGCCGCTGGCTGGTCCCGCTCGCTCTCTTCTTCATCGCGGGCGCAATCCTCCTCCAGCCGGCCTGCAGCGGGAAAAGCACCCCCAATCCCACCTCCGGCGGCACGCAGTCGGGGTGGTACACCGTCACCATCACCGGTTCCGCCGGATCGGGCGCCGTCCACACCGCTAAGGTCTCCGTTTACGTCTACTAGCGGCCGGGATCCAGACCGACAAGTTCATTCCAGCCTCCGCTGCGGCGGAGGCTTTTTTCGGTAGACTTTCCTCGTTTCGGGAAGTCTTCCGTAACCCCTTGCAAACAGGCATAATCGAGTTCTTGACAATATTTCATATTGCGATATTATTATTGCGATCTGACATATTGACATGGCCCCATGACCCTCGGCGAAAAAATCCGTTACCTCCGCGAGGTTGAAGGCTCCCTCCGCGGCCTCAATCGCCCTCTCACCCAGCAGGAGTTGATGAAGGGCATTCAAGCCGAGACCGGCAAGACCATCAGCCAGTCCTACCTCTCGCAGATCGAAGGCGGCAAGCGCCCTCACATGACGCAGTCTTCGCGCACTGTCCTGGCGCGCTTTTTCAAGGTGCATCCCGGCTTTCTGGTCGACGACCCCGAGGGCTATCACACCGAACTCGTCAGCGACCTGCGCACCACCGAAGGCCAGCTCGATGTTTGGCTGTTGCAAGGCTCGGAGCGTTTCATGAGCGACCCCGAGGTCAGCGACGTGCTCATCAAGGTGGCGCGCGACAAAGACACGCGGCGCTGCCTGTTGCTGCTCGGCGAAATCCTGAACACGCCCGGACTCGCCGACCGACTGTTCGAAGCTCTGCGTCCGGAACCGGCGCGCGGCGCCGCACATAAGAGGCGAAGCCTATGACGAGGCGAAATTTATGACTTGGAACCTCACTTGGTCCGATTTTTACCTGACTTGTTTCGCCGTCGGTTTTCTGCTGAGCGCGGTTTCGTTCATCGCCGGCGGTCTGCGCTGGCATTTGCATCTCCCGCACCTTCCGCACGCGGGCGGTCACGTGATGGGCGGACATGCCTCGGTGGGTCACGTTCCCACCGCGGCCAACACCGGCGCGGCAACGAGTGCGCACGCCGCCCGCCAGTCCTCCGTCTCTCCCTTCAACTTCGTCACCTTGACCGCGTTTCTCGCCTGGTTTGGAGGTACGGGGTTCCTCATCACGCGCTTCTCGAGCCTATGGTTCGCGCTCGGATTGCTGATTGCCATGGCCGCCGGACTCTTCGGCGCTGCCATCGTCTTTCTGTTCTTTTCGCGCGTGCTCATCTCGCGCGAGGAAAATATGGATTCCGCCGACTACGAAATGGTTGGCGTGCTGGGGCGCATCTCGATGCCCATCCGCGCCGGCGGCACCGGCGAAATTATTTACTCGCAGGCCGGCACCCGGCGCACCTGCGGCGCCCGCAGCGAAGACGGCAACGCCATCGAAAAAGGCGCGGAAGTCGTTGTTACCCGCTACGACAAGGGCATCGCTTACGTGCGCCGGTGGGAAGAGATGAGTAACGAAGAGTCGAGAACTGATAACTGAAAGCTAATAGCTGACAGCTAACTACGATTTTTTCAGGAGGCAACATGTACTTCGGCATAGCAATTGAAATCTGGGTCATCGCGGGGCTGGTCGTATTGGCGACCTTGTTCCTGATGAGCATGCTGGCCCGCTTATACCGCAAAGCGGGACCGCATGAAGCGCTGATTGTTTACGGCTTTCGCGGGACCCGCATCGTCCAGGGCCACGGCACGGTCATCTTTCCCATGGTCGAAAACTGCCGCGACCTTTCGCTCGAACTGATGTCGTTCGACGTAGCTCCGCAACAGGACCTTTATACCAAGCAGGGCGTCGCCGTCACCGTCGAGGCCGTCGCCCAAATTAAGGTAAAGTCCGACAAGGAATCCATACTAACCGCCGCCGAGCAATTCCTCACCAAAAGCGATCAGGAGCGCGAAGGCCTGATCCGCCTGGTGATGGAAGGCCATCTCCGCGGCATCATCGGACAACTTACTGTTGAAGAAATCGTCAAGCAGCCCGAGATGGTCGGCGACCGCATGAGGGCCACTTGCGCCGACGACATGAATAAGATGGGCCTCGAAGTTATCTCCTTTACGATTAAAGAAGTCCGCGATAAGAACGAATACATCACCAACATGGGCAAGCCCGATGTTGCCCGTATCAAGCGCGACGCCGACGTGGCCACCGCCGAAGCCGAGCGCGATACGGCCATCAAGCGCGCCATGGCCACCCGCGAAGCCGCCGTTGCCAAGGCGCAAGCCGACCAGGAGCGCGTGCTCGCAGAGACGCTCTCCCAAGCCAAGCAGGCCGAATCGCAGCGCGACTTAGAGGTCAAGAAAGCGCAGTATCTCGAAGTTACTAAGAAGCAGCAGGCGCAGGCCGACAAAGCCTATGACATTCAAACTAATGTCATGCAGCAACAAGTTACAACCGAAAGCGTGCGCGTGCAGCAAGTCGAGAAAGAAGGACAAGTCAAAGTCCAGGACGCCGAAATCAACCGCCGTGAGAAAGAACTGATCGCGACCGTGTTGAAAGGCGCCGAGATCGAGCGTCAGCGCATAGAAACCTTGGCTGCCGCCGAAAAGCAGCGCCTGATTGCGGAAGCCGAAGGTCATGCGTCGGCAATCCGCGCGCAAGGCGAAGCCGAGGCCGAAATCATCTTCAAAAAAGGCGAGGCCGAAGCGAAAGCCATGAACGTCAAAGCCGCGGCCTTTCAGGAGTACAACCAGGCCGCCGTCCTTGACAAACTGCTTACCGGCTTGCCCGAAGTCGTGAAGGCCCTGGCCGCGCCGCTTGCCAACGTGGATAAGATCACCATCGTTTCCACGGGCAACGGCGACACCGCCGGAATGAGTAAGATCACCGGCGACATCACCAAAATGGCGGCGCAAGTCCCGGCCCTTTTCGAAACACTCTCCGGCATGCCGCTCGGGGAGTTATTAGGCAAAGTCCGGCAGATCGGTGACAAGTCGCCGAAGCCGGAAGGAAAGTAACAAGTGGAGCGACGGGCGTCTCGCCCGTCACGGCTTAACAGTTGGGCTGAACAGTTGGGTGCCCCATCCTTGCCGTGTTCTTTGCGGCAAGGGTGGGACTCCGCGAAAGTCCGCACTAGAGGATTTTCGCTCGGACAGAAAACAGGCAACAGAGATTTCAGGAGGTTTCCGTGCAGGACGAAGTACATCACGCAAGATCTCTCGGCCTATCCGTGGCGCTCGGGGCCGCCATGGGCGCGGCCATCGGGGCCGCCACCGGTCATATGGGCGTCTGGGTCGCCGCCGGAATTGCGGCCTATATAGCAATATCTGTGGCAGGCGGCGCTTGGAGCAAGAGACCGAACGACTAGCGCCTTGCGAAGAGCGAGTGACGAATAGCGAATAGCGAACGACGAACGACTAACGACGACTTACACGAGGTGTTCTATGGCATTACTCGAACGCGTTTCCACCTTAGTCCGGGCCAACCTCAACGACCTGATTGACAAAGCCGAGGAGCCCGAAAAGATGATCAAGCAAGTCATCCTCGACATGAACAACCAACTTTTGCAGGTCAAAACCCAGGTGGCCATCGCCATCGCCGACCAGCATCTACTGGAAAAGAAGAAACAAGAAAACGACGACAAAATCCTTGAATGGCAGCGCAAGGCCGAGCTCGCCGTCGATAAGAAGCACGACGATCTCGCCCGCGCCGCCCTGCTCCGCGTCGAAAGTTATCGCGACCTGAGCGCCAACTTCACGCAACAGCTCGAAGACCAGAAAGCCCAGGTCGAGAATCTCAAGTCGGCCTTGCGCAATCTCGACCAAAAATTGGCCGAGGCCAACGCCAAGGCCGATCTGCTGATCGCGCAGCACCGACGCGCCCGCGCCGCCAATAAAGCCACCGACGCGCAGTCGGGCATGAGCGCCAACACCAAGTCCGCCACTTTCGACCGGATGAAAAGAAAAGTGGCCCGCGAGGAAGCCATCGGCGGAGCCAAAGCCCAGCTCCTAGCCGACGACGTGGAAGACCGCCTCGCCGCCCTGGAGAAAGAAGACCGCGTCGAGCAGTTACTAACCGAGCTGAAGACAAAACGCGGAGCGTAGCCGGAACCACGTAGAGGCGGACGCCCTCGCCAGGGCCCCCAACCGCGCGCTTTTCGCGGGCTGGGGTGGTCAGCCGCCCAGCCGGGCGTAGCCCGGCCACTTGGCCGCTGGTGTTACAGCAATACGATAAATCAGACTATACCAAGGAGAACTCTAATGATCGTCGGACCGAAAGAAAATAAATTCAAGTTTGTATTGGGAGTTTTTGCCCTCACCTTGCTGCTGGGCATTTGCTCCGCAGCCCAAGTCCCGCAGAAGCCTGAGCAACTCGCGCAGCAGTCCTCGAACGCATGGCTGGCCTTAGTCGACTCCGGCAAATATGCCGACAGTTGGCAGGAAGCCTCCCAGCTTTTCAAGGCCGCTGTCACCAAAGAGAAGTGGCAAGATGCGCTGCATACAGTCCGCGACCCGTTGGGGAAGATGCTGTCGCGCAAGCTCATGAGCGCCACTTATAAAACAACGCTGCCCGGCGCGCCCGATGGCGAATATGTCGTGATTCAGTACGAGAGCACTTTTGAGCACAAGCAAGCGGCGGTGGAGACAGTTATTCCCATGCTCGACAAAGACGGTAAGTGGAGGGTCTCCGGCTATTACATCAAATAGCGGTTGTAACGGTTGTGCAGGTTAGAATCGAGGATCTCCCATGCGCAAGGTCTTTCATTTCGACTCGCCCGACGGCCCATACATAGCCGACGCGGCTGTGCTCTGCTGCTTCGATCACCGCATCAGCATGGCCGTGCGAAAGTTTCTGAAGAAGCAGGCCGTCGAGCGCGCCGACATGATTGTCGTCGCCGGAGGCGCCAAGACCCTCGTCTCTCCGCACAACGACTTCGAGCGGGACTTCATCCTCGAACAGGTACGCATGTCCATCAACCTGCATCAGACGAAACGCGTTATGGTCATGAGCCACTCCGACTGCGCCACTTATGGCGGCCTTGCCCATTTTAAGGGAGACCGCCACGCCGAAGCCGAACATCACCGCAGCGAACTCCTCCGCGCCAGCGACCTTCTCATCGCAAACTTCCCCAATATTTCGGTCGAGCCCTACTTCATAAAGTTCGACGGAGTCTGGGGAATAAGTATTTGAAATCAGTGAACCTGTTGAGATAGTTCAAATCGATGATGAGTTTGCGGAATCGGGCGCTGCTGGAGCGCCGCACTCCTCGCAAAATTTAGCCAGCGGTGAAATGCGATGGCCGTTCAGGCAGTGTCGGCCTTCGTCGAACCTGTCCACATGCAAGATCGAATATGTCACGCCGAATGAAACCGAGTAAAAGGCCGCCGGAAAGATCAGAAAACCACTGGGCGAGGCGCCTGGATTACTGCCTCGAAGGAACGGCAGAACAAATGCCGCAAAGAACACGTATCCCCACAGAATCCATAAGCTCTTATACATCCACGCAGGGCAACCGCGCAGCGCTGCCTTCCAGAAGTCCCGCTGTTTGAAGTCGCACGTCAACTTGGTTGCCAAGAAAATGGTCGGGAGCCAAACAATGAAAATACCAGGGAACACAATAGGGATCTCGTGTTTCCCGAATTCTGGACCGGCGTAAAAACTGGTAATGTGAAGAACAAAGCTGGCGAGCAGACCTATCGCCGACAGCACCATGACCAGGTAAGCCACTATTCTTGTCATTCTGTCCTACTCCATCCTGACGAATACATCCCCGCCCTCAATCTTCACCGCATACACCGCGACCTTCGCTCCCGGCGGACCGGACTCGCCCGTCTTCGGGTCCCACTCCCAGCCATGCCAGGGGCAAACGACTTTCCCACCTGAGATTACGCCTTGGCCGAGCGGGCCTCCACGATGCAGGCAGATGTTCTCCATGGCGCTGATTTCGTCATTTACATTGGCGACGCAAACAGTCTTGCCACGGCAGGGGAATTCTTTGGCTTCATTGTTCAGAGGTAAGTCGGATTCAGAGGCTATCTTGATAAAGTTACCCATGAGTTCTGGGTGACGCCCGCGAAACCCTGCCGAGCTTCGCTCGGCTTGGACGGACGAGGGCGCCCGTCCCCACACGAACCTACGCACTGACAACTGACGGCTGACTGCTATCTCGGCTGCATGGTCTGCGCGACCATCACTTGGCGCTTGAAGTTTTCCATCATGCTCTCTTCGAGGCGTACTTCGGTCGGCCGCTTGGCGAGCGTCATGGTGTCGATCTTGTCCTGCAACCTGAGCAGCGCGTAAAACAAATTCTCCGGACGCGGCGGGCATCCGATCACATACACATCCACCGGCACAATGCGGTCCACACCCTGCAGCACGGCATAAGTGTTGAACGGCCCGCCCACCGACGAGCACGCGCCCATCGAGATCACCCACTTCGGCTCGGGCATCTGGTCGTAAATGCGCTTTACCACCGGCGCCATTTTCAGCGTCACCGTGCCAGAAACGATCATCAGGTCCGACTGCCGCGGGCTCGGCCGAAACACCTCCGACCCAAAGCGTGCAATATCGAAGCGCGAGGTGGAAGACGCGATCATCTCGATGGCGCAGCACGCCAGCCCAAACGTCATCGGCCAGAGCGCCGACTTGCGCGCCCAGTTGAAGACGTAGTCCACCGTCGAGATCATGAAATTCTTTTCGAATTTGTTCTGCAACCAGCTCATGGGGCCTCTTGCGCTACAGGATAACCATTGATCATACGCCCGGGCGTGATGGGCGTAACAGCTAATAAATCGTGATACCCGGCGCCGGATTCCGCGCCTCGGGCTTCGCCGCCATCAGCAGCAACGCGCCAATCCGCTTGCACGCTTTCATATCGTCGAGCGACTGAAACCACGTCGACTGATAGTTGGCGGGCGTGGGTGTGTCGTCGGGAACCTGCGCATACCCCACCTTTTCAAACGCGTGTTTTTTCAGCAGCTCAACATATTCCGCCGCCGAACGAACATGTACCGGCACTTTCAACTTCGGCACCCATTGCAACGAATACGGATTGTCTTTGTAGAGATTGATCAGAATGAACATTCGTCCATGCGGCGCCATCACGCGAAACAGTTCGGCCAGCGCGCGTTCCTGATCGGGATAGTAATAAAACGACTCCACCGAAAGCACTTTATCGAAATAGTTTTCTTCCCACGGAATCTGCGCCGCCGATCCCACGACAAACATTGCGTTGTCGAATTCTTTCGATGCGGCCCGCGCCTGCCGCACCATCTCGTCCGAAATATCGACTCCGACCACCTGTCCAGAACCCTGCGGCCCTTCGCCCACCATGCGCGCCAACAAGCGCGTTGCCCACCCCGATCCGCAGCCCAGATCGAGAACGCGCTCACCGGGACGCAGATCCATGCGGCGCATCGTTTTTTCCGTGATGTCGAGGTGATGCCGCTCCATCTTCGCGCCCTCGCCGTCATCGGCCCAGCGGTTGAATTCCTGTTGCAGACGGTCGTCAGGGGATGGAGATTTGTCGTTGAACACAGAATTTCTCCAGAAGAGTCGTTGGTCGCTAGTCGTTAGAGCGAAACCAAAGTTGCTGTGGCCCACGACACCATCCGAGCTTTGCTCGGATGGGCGGACAAGAGTGTCCGCCCTACACGGGCGGGTTATAGCAATGCTGGTTTCGCTCTAAGAGCTGAAAACTGACGACCCTGAAGGTCTCAGACAGACGCCTGGCCGAGCCGAAGCCGTCCGCCGTTAATTCATGAGGTCATTCCACTCGAGTGGAGTCGGCGAAATTCCCGTCGGTTGGCCGTCGCTCTCTTCGTCCATAATCACGAAGGTAGTAATTGATCCTTCTGCCAGAGAGTAGGGTTGGTTAATGTATGGACTTTCCTGGCTGCCCGCATAAAAAACTTCAAGCGTGTAATTGCTACTGCCATCAGGGCACTTGTCGGAATTATACGTAGGGGAATAATAGTCGGTGTAACCGAGGTATGAAATTGTGGCAAACCTATATGTAGTATCGAGGAGTTCGCCGCACGGAACAAGGTAAACATCTATCTGGAAGGTATCGTAGTACGACGCGTCGATGACGCGGACTTCGACAATGTCGGAGTTGGTTGCCGGAGCCGTGTTGTTGTCAAGGAATTTCGTGATGATGTCGGGTCCCAAAACCAGCGTGTATTGGGCTCCGCTGTCCAAGGGCACATCTTCTGCTGGGATGATCGGGTTGGTGGTGCTGCCGGCGGTAAACACATCGATGGTGTCGGTGCCCGATGGTACCGATGTGTAGGTAGCGGGTCCGGCCGTCGGTTGGGCGGGCAGAGTATCGCCGAATGCTATGGCCGTTTTGAATACCTGGACTGTGTTGAATTCGACATTCACGCCGGGGGTGCCGGTGTTGTCCATGGCATTGATCACACGGACCTGCGTTGAATTGTTACCGCAGCCGGTGGTGACGAGGCTCAAGGCGGCAATGGCCAACGCAAGGGGAAAGGCTTTTAGCGAGCGAAACATAGGATTCTCCGAAAGGCGGTTTTGGTGGCGCACAAGAACATGGGATGCGAATATGGTAATGGTTGGTTTCACGGTCATGTGTAAATTTTTGTATTGTCGCACCTAGATTAGCACGATTGGCCGGAAACGTCCGTTGGTCGTTGGTTGTTGGTTATTGGCGATCTACATTTTTCGAAAAATATAGCGCGGCCAACACAGTTCGCTCTTCGATCTTTGCTGTTCGCTGTTCGCCGATCGCCGATTATGAAACGGAAAGCTCAATCCACGGCAGGGAAAGGGAAAAGGCCCGCGCTCAACGCGTTGGAGGACAAGCGCGCCCGCCTCGTGCGCTCGATTCGCGCCTTGCCGCCGGGAACGGTGTCGAGCTACGGAGCGATCGCCAAGGCCGCGGGCTGGCCCGGAGCCGCGCGTCAGGTGGTGCGCATCCTACAACAAGTTCCGGGACTGCCGTGGCATCGCGTGGTGGGCGCGCGCGGGGCGATCAAGCTGAGTGGAGAAGGCGGCGCGGAACAGAGATTGCTCCTGCGCATGGAAGGTGTGACCTTCCGCGGAGCGCGCGTGGACATGAGGAAGCACGAGTTTCACTGGAAGCAGTTGCCAGTTGCCAGTAGTCGGTTGCCAGTACCTCGTACCCGATCTCGGCGGCCCTGAGTGCTGAATGCTGTGTACTGGCAACGGAAGCTGGCAACTGGCAACTGACTTACGGCAGATTCCCTTCCAGCAAATCGTGCAGCCGGTTGGCGGGACAGCGCAGTCCGATATAGAAACTTCCGAACAGCGCATAAACGGCGCTGACTTGGTCGAAGCGCATCTCGTAGATCAGCTTTTTGAAAACCAAGGGATCGTCGGCGAACAGATCGACGCCCCACTCCCAGTCGTCAAAGCCAATCGAGCCGGTGACGATCTGCTTCACCTCTCCGGTATAACGGCGTCCGACCAGGCCGTGTTCGTTCATCTGCCGCTGGCGCTCTTCCATGGGAAGCGTGTACCAGTTCTTGTCTTCGCCGCGCCGCCGGTCCATGGGATAGAAACAGATGTAGCGGTTCGGCGGAATCGTGGGGAACAGCCGCGGCCGCATCGCTTCTTTCTGGCGCGCAATAGTTTCCGCGATCGCCTGGTTCCATTCGCCGGAGTGCGGTTCCACGCCCCGATCGGCGAGCGCCTTGTAGGTCTTGAGCGTGGATTCATACAGGCCCAGCTCAATCACCGATAAATAGGAAGTCGCGGGCTCCAGGAAATCGTTGAGCCGAAGCCGCGCCACGTCGAGCTCAGCCTGATTGAGCTGGTCGAAGCTCGGGCGGAAGTGGACGAGCATCAGGTCGCCTTTGTGTCCGAGCAACGAGAAGAGCGCGGACTGGCCATCGGGCTTTCCCTCGGAATCGGCTTCCATCCTGGCCAGCAGGCGCGAGGCTTCGCTCGAGATGTCGCGACGGTCGCGCTCGCCGAGCGCGCGCCATGCGCTCCAGCGGAAACGCATCATCTGGTGCAGCGTGGCGTAGCCTTCCAGCGTCAGCGGTGCGGCAGGAAGCGGGAGATCTGTGGAGTGCGTTGGATTCATGGATTGACCTTAGTGGGCTATTGTAAACAATCGGGTCATCTGACCATCGGGTCATCGGGCCATCGAAGTTCAAATGCCTTTGACATTCGATCACCCGATCACCCGATGACTCGATCCTCGCCGGGTATCCTGGCTGCCACGTGGGTTCGGATTGCTCCGGGATGCGCCGATGTGCTACAAGCAGCTATATGCGCAAATGGATGAGCGACCGAATCAAGCGCCGCAAGAAACCCGCCGACAGTTCCGCCAAGGAAGCAACCAAAGCGCCCGAGCCCTTGCAGCCAAGGTTCTATGACGATGAGCCGGTGGCGCCGGCCAAAGCTCCAGTCGTCGAGGCAGTGGTCGAGGCTCCAGTGGCCGAGTCGCGTCCGCGGTCGAGACCGGAGCCGGAGTTCGCGCTCAAGCCCGTTGCTGAAGCCGAAGCGGCGCCAACCTCAACCTCAACCGACGCTGAACCGCGACCGCGAACATCGCGCCGCCGTCGCGGCCGCGGAGGCCGTGGCGGAACTCGTACGAAGCCGGCAGCGGCTACGCCCGCAACTGCCGCTGAGGCTCCTGTAGCGGAAGCATTTGCGACGGAAGCATCCGAGACACACGTAGCCACAGCGGAAGCGTTTATCCCAGAGCCTCCGATTGCCGAAAAACCGCCGGTTGAAACTGCGCCGGCTCAGGTTGCGCCGGCTCAAGCTGCGCCCACTCATGTTGCGCCCGTTCAAGCTGCGCCCGCTCCGGCACGCGCCAGCAAGGGGACGGTCATACTGGCCATCGGGCTGCCGGGATCGGGCAAGAGTTCGTGGTTCAAACGGCACAACATTCATCCGCTATCGAGCGATCTGCTGCGCGAACTTCTTTTCGACGACGCGCAAGAGCAGCGCTTTCAGGACCTCGTGTTTTCGAACCTGCGCTCCATGCTGAAGGCGCGTCTGATTGCCCGCCGTCCCATGAACTACGTCGATGCGACGAACCTCACGCCGCATGACCGCCATAGCTGGATCAAGCTGGCCAAGGACTACGGCTACGAAGTGCAGGGCTTGTTCTTCGATGTCCCTTTGGAGATTTGCCTGGAACGTCACCAGCGCCGCGGACGCGCCGTACCGGAAGAGATCATGCGCAAGATGGCGGGCAAGTTGAAGGCCCCGACGTTTGACGAGGGCTTCTCGAAAATTACCGTGGTGCGGGTGAAGCAGAAAGAAGTAGCCGCAGAGTAGAGACGCGGCTTGCCGCGTCTCCGCAGAACCGATTCACCACAGAGACACGGAGAAACGGAGAAAACCATTTTCCCTTTCCTTTGTTCTTGGATTTTCTCCGTGTCTCCGTGCCTCCGTGGTGAAAAAACATTTTCTCAGCCCTTCAGATAAGGCAGCAGCTCTCGAAACGCGGGCGCGCCCGACGAGCGCAGCAATTCATAGATCATCATTTCGGTCGAGGAAAGAATGGCTCCGGCGGCGCGCATGCGATCGAGGCCGATGCGCCAGTTCAATTCCACCCGCGAACTGACGGCGTCCGACGCCACGTGTACCAGATAGCCTTCCCGCAGCGCCCCGAGCGCGGTTTGCATGACGCAGATATGCGTTTCCATGCCGCACAGCAGTACGGTCGTCCGCCGGCCCGGCAAGCGCTTCAGCAAGGAGCAAAACACCTCGCTGCCAAAGCAGGAGAACGTCAGCTTGTCGATGGGCGGACTATCGGGCAACAGGCGCGCAATCTCCGGCACCGTGTTGCCCAAGCCCTTGACGTATTGCGTCGTCACCAGCGCCGGGATCTTCAGGATTCCGGCCAGGCGAGTGAGCAGCTGTACATTTCGCACCAGCCGTTCTTTTTCCCAGATGGGCGGCAGCAATTTCTCTTGTACATCCACAACGATGAGCGCGCACTGGTCGGATTCCAGCGGACGGCGCGCCATCTCGGCATAGTCGGTTTCGGCTGGGATGATGGTTCCGGTTAAAGTTTCACCGCTGGACATAGCAACTCCTCGTATACTCCGGTTAGAAACGCGGCTTGCCGCGTCTTCCGCTGTGGTGACGGGGCAAGCCCTGTCTCTACCGCTCTCCGAGATTCTAACGCGGCGATTTGCATTCTGCGCGCCCGCGGCAACCGAAGCCGTTTTGCAGCCGGCGCGAAATGATTTAGAATTGTCCTATAGCCCGGTCGTTCAACGGTAGGACTGCAGCCTCTGGAGCTGCGTATCGGGGTTCGAATCCCTGCCGGGCTGCCAACCTCTTCGGCCAGCCGGACCCAGATCGGGGCAGCGGATCCAGTTTGTCACGCCGCACCCATGATGCGCGCTAGTAATGCTGCCTTGCGGCCGCGTTGTCGTTCCCGGCAGTTTCGCCGTTGACTTGGTTGCATCGCGCGAGCGGAAAACTTGACAATGGCCGCGCACAGGCCTAAGATAGATATTGAGTTACCAACTTATTACCATTCTTATTACAATTCTTATTTCTCATTCTTTCAGATCCTCTGAACCGAGTTAGCCTAACTGAAAACCGTCCCCTGCTCGATCGCTTTGAGTAGGAGCCCAAGCCGTTACGTTATCGGTCCACTGGCGGCCGCGCTTGCGGCGAGAAGACGTTCGAAGGCATTTTGAGAAACAACACCTGGGTTTCGATCGCGAATGGCAGGTGGGGAAACAGGGAGCCGGCTTACACTTCGCCTCCTTTCTGTTCGTAAGATCGTTCTTTTGTAAGATCGTTCTTTTATAAGAACGATGTCACTGAAAGGAACCATGAAAAATATCAAGTTTGTTGTGAAAGTGACCCGCGGCGCTCATGTCCCTCAATATGTGCTGCGGGTCGATCGGCTTCCCATCCAAACCACAACCAACCGCAAGCTGGCCCTGGTGATGGGGAGATTTACAGCGGAAGACGCGGTCAAATCCATGCAGAATTCCCACTGCAACCCAGAGTTAGTGTCCGTGCGGGTCAGCGCCTAGGAATTCAGGTCTTAGGTCTCAGGTGTCAGGTTCCAGGACCTGGCCGCGGCCTCGAATGGATATGCGATTAGCTTCTAAACGCGGCGGGCCAAGACCTAACAGGCCGCGCGGTTCCATGGACAAAATATGCAAAAACGCGAATGTTCGAAGTGCGGTGGCGAGTTAGTTCTGGCGGTGCGAGCGGGCCAACTCCACGCGAGTCACGATATGCCAACCCTGGTAGCCAACCCATTTACCAGTTGGCGATGCGGCACCTGCGGCTGCGCCTTTACCGCCGCGCAACTGCGCGAAGACAAGCGCGAACGGTCGCGAACAGCCCTGCACGCGTGAGGGCCTGACCAGCCGCAACTTCAGCCGGACATTACGCGCTCGGGCTGGGGCGGCGAGCTGTGACTTTCATCACATACGACTGTACCGCCCGTCATGGCCCCAGACATCGCCGGCATTGACACTGAAAGATACGCTGAGGACGGGTGAACGGGAGAGTGTCATGATGATGTTGTATCGTCTCGTTCGGATGATTGAGACCCACTCCGAGTCGCTGGCGGCTTGCCTTCTCGATCGCGTGCAGCATTCCGAGTTGACCAGGAGTTTTCAGAACGTCCCCGGTGAAGAACTGAAAGAACGGGTGTACGAGGTCTACCGTCATCTGGGAGAGTGGCTCATGGGGAAGGATGAATTCCGCCTTGAGCAACGCTATTTGCAGATTGGAGCGCGGCGCGCCGCGCAGCATGTGCCGCTGCGCGAGTTGATTTGGGTCATTGTTTTGACCAAAGAGAATCTCTGGGAGTTCATCAAAAAGGAAGCGGTGTTGGAACGCCCGGTGGAAGTGTTCGGCGAGTTGGAAATGCTGCAGTTGCTGGAACAATTTTTCGATCGGGCGATTTACTATGCCTCGGTCGGTTACGAACAATCGGTCACGGACCCGGGGATAAGTGAAAGCGACGCAATATCAAAGAAGGCATAAGGAGCCGTTAATCATATGTCGTGGAAGAAGGAATACGCAACCAAGGTGCGCTCGGCCGACGAGGCCCTGCGCTGTGTGCAGTCGGGGATGCGGGTCTACATTCATTCTAATTGCGCGGTGCCGGAGACGCTGATTGAAGCCCTGGTCCGGCGCGGATCTTCGGTCCGGGATGTGGAAACCGTCCACATGATCACCATGGGAAGCGCTCCCTATACGGCGCCGGAGATGGAAGGGATCTTCCGGCACAACGCCTTATTCATCGGGGCCAACGTGCGGGAAGCCGTTAATGATGGCCGGGCCGACTACACTCCGATCTACCTCAGCGAAATCGAAGAGCTGTTCGAGAGCGGCGCGATGCCGATCGATGTCGCGCTCATCACAGTATCTCCGCCGGATTCGCACGGTTATTGCAGTTTTGGCGTGGGCGTGGACACGACGCTCACGGCCGCCAAGTGCGCTAAGTATGTTTTGGCGCAGGTCAACGACCAGATGCCACGGACTTATGGAGATAGCTTCATCCACGTGAATGACATCGATGTGGTGGTAGAATCGTCACGGCCTCTTTGCCCCCTGAAGCCAGCGCAAATCACCGACCTGCATAAGGCCATCGCCAAGCACGTAGCCGGTTTGATCGAGGACGGATCGGTCCTGCAGACCGGCATTGGCGGAATTCCCGACGCCGTGCTGCCGTTTCTGATGGACCGCAAGGACCTCGGCGTACACAGCGAGTTGATCGGGGATGGAGCGATCCCGCTGATTGAGGCGGGAGTGATCACAGGAGCGCGCAAGAACTTCAAGCCGCGCAAGATCATACTCGGTTTTGCCTTGGGGACAAAGAAGCTGTTTGACTTCCTCGACAACAATCCCCTCTTTGAGTTCCATACCACATCCTATACCAACGATTCCTCACTCATTGCCCGCAACGACAAAATGGTGGCCATCAACTCGGCCCTGCAAATCGACTTGACCGGACAGGTCTGCTCCGATTCGATCGGGAACAAGTTCTATAGCGGAATTGGCGGGCAGGTGGACTTCATTCGCGGAGCGTCGCGCTCGAAAGGCGGCAAGCCGATCATCGCCATCTCTTCGACCGCGAAAAATGACACGATTTCGCGCATTGTCCCCATGCTGGATCCGGGCGCGGGCGTGGTCACCTCGCGCGGCCTCGTCCGCTACGTGGTCACGGAGTATGGCGTGGCCAACTTGCATGGCAAGACCATCCGGGAGCGTGCGCAAGCCCTGATTGAGATCGCACATCCGAAGTTCCGCGAGGGACTCTACGACTACTGCGAAAAAACCAAGTGGCTGCACCGGCCGCAGGCCGAGGCGGTCAAGTCGTAAGTTTAACGTCCACTGGGCAAGAGCTTTTCACCGCCGAGACGCAGAGAGCGCCGAGAAAACCTTTTTAGGGTTTTCGGCGCTCTCTGCGTCTCGGCGGTGCTAAAGCTTGGGCTTAGATAAGCCTCTCGATTTAAGGCTTAATTTCGATGGGGGTGCCGACGCGCACCAATTTCCAGATTTCGTCCATCTCTTCATCCGTAACCGCGACGCAGCCGTCAGTCCAGTCATGCAAAGTATGGGCTTTCCCTACCCATGCATACTCCTTCGGTAGCCCGTGCAACATGATGTCGCCTCCGGGACTGACGCCTAACTTCTTGGCGGCTGCCATATCTTTTGAGTTTGGATATGAGATGTGAAAGGCCTTGTAATAGTGACTATTGGGGTTTCGCGAATCGAGTGTGTAGATCCCCTCGGGAGTTCGATGGTCGCCCTGCCGAGTCTTCGGCCCGACGGGTTCGCCACCCAAAGCAACTTTATACGAACTCAGTTCCTTCCCTTGTGACAGAAGCACTAATTTTCGTTCCCGTTTGTAAACGATAACGCGATCTGCGCCGACGCTGGTGTTCTGAGCAAACAGGAGAGGCCATGTGGTGAACAGTATAAAAACCGTTATAAAGAGTCGCATAGGAAAGTAATTGTCCGCGCACCTCAGCGGCTGACCATGCGTTCCAGCGCGGCCTTGTTGCGGATGGTCAGGGTCGCGCCTTTCAATTGCACAATCTGTTTCCGCTTGAACTGCGAGAACAAGCGGCTCACGGTTTCACGCGTGGTGCCGATGATTTCGGCGATCTCCTCGTGCGTCAGCGTCAGCTTCACCTGCAGCGGGTTCCCATTGCCTGGCGCACTCGCCCATCCCAGCAGCAATTTCGCGAACCTCTCGGAAGGCGAGTTGGTGAGCCCCAGCGTGCGGATCCCTTCATACGCCGTGTAGTAATTGCGGCTCAACTGCTCGGCCACACGCACCGCCACTTCTCCATATTCCCGCATGAACTGCAGCAAGGCGTCGCGGGTAATGAAATTCGCCTGGCCCGGCTCGATCATCTCGGCCGTCACTTCGTAAGGACGGTTGGAAATGGTGGCGCTGAGCCCCAGCACGTCTCCCGCTTCGCAGATTTTGGTGATGACGGTCCTGCCCTCGGACGATGAAGTCGACAGCTTCGCCTTCCCCGTGCACAGCACGAATACCCCGCGCGGCTGCTGCCCCTCGATAAACAGCATCGCCGATTTAGGGTAGACGGCGGTCGACCGGATCTCGTTCAACCTGTGCACCGCCGCCGGCGGCAGATCGCAGAAAAGGTGGTCCTCCCTCATCGGGCAGGTGAGGCAATTGTCGAGGATATTCAGCCCGTAGGGAGCGCGCATCGCGGGAAACTTTCTGGAAAATTGTATCACCGATTGGGCGGTGATCCCGGTCACCTGAGTCCGTGACTTCGCGCATGGCCGAAAAAGTCGGCTGCGAGAAACAATCGATACGTCCGGAAGATCATGGAATCTGCACAAGGAGGGCGATCACACCATGGAAGAAGCGCCTCGGTTCCGAGTCATTGCCTGGTGGGCCTCGGGGCGGACTGGCATCGCCAAGTCCGATTCCGCTCCGAACGCGCTCCACTTCGCCTCGCCTCCCGCTTTTGGCGGCGTCGAGGGCCGCTGGACGCCCGAGGACTTGCTGCTCTGCGCCCTCGCCAGTTGTTTCACTACTACTTTTCGGGCAGTCGCGGAAAGCTCGAAGCTCGACTACACCGACTTGCAGGTCGAAGCGGAAGCGGCAATCGACAAGGCCGACACCGGCTACAGACTCGGTGAAGTACTCATTCACGCCAACCTGACGATTCCGCACGAGGCGGAACAGGCCCGCGCCATCAAGCTCTTACAGAAGGCCAAGGCGCTTTGCCCAGTAGCGCACGCGCTTTCTCTCGAACAGCGATTTGAACCCTACGTGCGCGTCGGCAACGTGCGCGTGGAAGCCAGCCAACCTTTACCAGTTTCCGGCAAAGAGGCTTGGCGTTAGAACGCACGACCGCAACGGTCATCGGTCGTCGCGGGTCGTCGCGCTTCCTGAATTCTCTTAGAACCTGTCCAAAAACTGTTGGGCATTGAAAGGTACGGGCTTTAGCCCGTACGTACGAACGCAAAATGATAGGGGCTTCAGCCCCTGAGGGGGCATGGCATGCGAACCCATTCCCTCAGCGGCTGGAAGCCGCTTCGTTTTTGGCCTCAACGGACGGGCTGAAGCCCGTCCCTTTCAAAGCGTGAGTTTTTGGACAGGCTCTTAGGACGCGCAGAACATCCTAAACATTCGCCGATCGTCTATCCTCATAGGCAGCACATTTCACCACGAACGCGAGACGAGGAGCTTCTATGGGTTTGACCGAGACCGATCTGGTGGGACAACCGCTGCATCGAGAGAAACCGCCAGCAACTCAAAAACACGGCCTGGAAGCCATGTTGGCTCCCAGCTCGATTGCCGTCATTGGCGCCACCAACCGTCCCGGCACCGTCGGCCGCAGAATCGTCGAAAACCTCCAGAAGGGCAAGTTTCAAGCGAAGCTGTACGCGGTCAACGCGAAATATCCCGAAGTGCTGGGCCTTAAAACCTACGCCAGCATTGGCGACATCCCCGTATCCACGGATGGCCCCGTCGATCTGGCCCTGATTACCACTCCGGCAGCGACGATCCCCGCGATTGTTGGCGAGTGCGTGGCTGCCGGCGTCAAGTCGGCGATCGTGATTTCCGCCGGCTTCCGCGAACGCGGCGCGGAAGGCGCCGCGCTCGAAGCGCAAATTCAAGAACAATTGCGGCGCGGCTCCATGCGCTTGCTCGGCCCCAATTGTCTGGGCATCATGAATCCGGCGATTGGCTTGAATGCCACTTTCGTCAAAGATGCGCCCAAAGCGGGCAACGTCGCCTTCCTCAGCCAGAGTGGCGCGCTCCTGGCCTCGATCCTCGACTGGAGCGGCCGCGAGCAAGTCGGCTTCAGCGCCATCGTTTCCACCGGCTCCATGCTCGATATCGGATGGGGCGATTTGCTCGACCACTTCGGCGACGACCCGAACACCAAGAGCATTCTGATTTACATGGAATCGGTGGGCGACGCGCGCTCGTTTTTGTCGGCGGCCCGCGAAGTCGCGCTCACCAAGCCGATCATCGTGATCAAAGCCGGGCGTTCGGAAGCGGCCTCGCGCGCCGCCGCCTCCCACACCGGCGCGCTCACCGGCAGCGACGAAGTCCTCGACGCGGCCTTCCGCCGCTCCGGAGTGTTGCGCGTCCACAACCTCGCCGACCTTTTCTATATGGCGGAAGTCCTCGGCCGGCAGCCCCGCCCCAAAGGTCCGCGGCTGGCGATTCTGACCAATGCGGGAGGCCCTGGGGTCCTGGCCGCGGATTCGCTTGGCACCAATGGTGGAGAACTAGCCGAGCTTTCTCCCGATTGCCTGCGCCTTCTCAATGAGTTCCTTCCCGCCCACTGGAGTCACGGCAATCCCATCGACGTTCTCGCCGATACCGATTCCGAGCGCTATGTTCGCGCCTTCGAAATCGCCGCGAAAGACCCGAACAACGATGGCCTCCTCGCCATCCTGGTCCCAGGAGCCATGTCCGATCCCTTGCAGGTTGCCGAACGCATGAAGCCTTTTGCCCGTGAATTTGGCAAGCCCGTGCTCGCCAGTTGGATGGGCGGCGACAGCATTACCGCCGGCGAGGCCGTGCTGAATGCGGCCGGCATTCCCACCTTCCCTTATGCCGACACCGCCGCGCGGGCCTTCACCTACATGTGGCGCTACACCTGCAATCTGCGCGGACTCTACGAGACGCCCACGCTGACCGAACAATCGAAACTGTCGAGCGCCGCGCGCCATGAAGTCGGGCAGATCATTCAACATGCGCGGACCCGCGGACGCACTTTGCTCACCGAGGTGGAATCGAAGCGCTTGCTGTCGCTTTACGGCATCCCGACGGTAGAAACGCGGGCTGCGGCCAGCGAGGACGAAGCCGTCTCGATTGCCTGGGAACTTGGCTTCCCGGTTGTGCTGAAAGTTTTTTCCGAAACCATCACCCACAAGACGGACGTGGGCGGAGTCCAACTGAACTTGCAAAATGAAGCGGCAGTACGCGCGGCGTATCGCGCCATTCAGGCAACGGTTGCGGAAAGAGCCGGCGCGGCGCAATTCTCCGGCGTCGCGTTTTCCGGAGTAACCGTGCAGCCCATGGTGAAGATCGAAGGCTACGAACTAATTCTCGGCAGCAGCGTCGATCCGCAGTTCGGGCCCGTCGTCTTGTTCGGTTCCGGCGGCCAGTTGGTCGAAGTGTACCGCGACCGCGCTCTGGCGATTCCGCCGCTCAACACCACGCTCGCGCAAAGAATGATGGAGCAGACGCACATCTTCACCGCGCTCAAGGGAGTCCGCGGACGCCAGCCCGTCAACCTCGTCGCCCTGGAACAATTGCTGGTCCGCTTCAGCCAGCTCGTGCTCGAACAGCGATGGATCGCCGAGATTGACATCAATCCCCTGCTCGCTTCTCCCGACCGCCTGCTCGCGCTCGATGCAAGAATCGTGTTGCACGGGCCCGCCGTGACCCTCGACCAATTGCCCAAACCCGCCATCCGCCCTTACCCCTTGCAGTATGTTTCCTCCTGGACGATGAAGAATGGAAATCAAGTCACCATCCGCCCCATCCGTCCCGAAGACGAGCCGCTGATGGTCAAATTTCACGAGACGCTTTCCGACCGCAGCGTCTATTTGCGCTATTTTGCCTCGCTCAGCCTGAGCCGGCGCGTCGCCCATGAGCGCCTGTTGCGTATATGTTTCGGCGATTACGACCGCGAAATTGCGCTGGTCGCCGAGCGCTCCGATCCCGCCACCGGCGACCGCGCGATCGTGGCCGTTGGCCGCATGAATAAACTCCACGACAAAAACGAAGCGGAAGTCGCCGTGCTCGTTTCCGATCTATATCAAAATCAGGGATTGGGATATGAACTGCTGCGCCGTGTCGTGCAGATCGCGCGCGATGAAAAGCTGACCAGGGTCTCCGCGGAAATGATGCCCGACAACCTGGCCATGCAGGTCATCATGAAGCGCATCGGCTTTGGCGTGCGCACCAGCGAAGACATGACTTCGGTCCTGGCATTCCTGGATCTCTAGTAGCGTTAGCTTCGAACTGCTGACAAATCGGAACCTCACCACGGAGACACGGAGGCACGGAGAAAGGCGAGTTCATGATTTCGTCCCTGACGGAATAACTACGACTCGACCATGAGCCAATGAAAAAACCTTCCTCCGTGTCTCCGTGCCTCCGTGGTGAGTGTTGCTGGGACCGGGAGTCGCAGCCGATTTTGGATAATATGCCCCACTGTGATCAGAATCACAGCAATCGGGACCGCCGCAATTTAAGGTTTCTATGGTTTCCGCAGCCCGGTTTTTCCGTTTGTGATTTGGATCACGCGCCGCGGTGCGCCGTGTTCCCGACTTTGTTAATCCGTTCCGTCAAACTGTAAATGACTGTTTCTCAGAACGGTCCGCCGCAATCATAAAGAACTTCAGAAGGGGATGTCATGAAACGAAAGTTCAAGACCATGGACGGCAACGAGGCCGTCGCCAATGTCGCCTACCGCCTCAATGAAGTCATCGCCATTTATCCCATCACTCCCTCGTCGAACATGGGCGAATGGGCGGACCAGTGGGCGTCGGAAGAGGTGCCCAATATCTGGGGCACTGTGCCCCACGTGATCGAAATGCAAAGCGAAGGCGGCGCGTCCGGGGCCGTGCATGGCGCGCTCCAAACCGGCGCCCTGGCCACGACCTTCACCGCGTCGCAAGGCCTGCTGCTGATGATCCCCAACATGAACAAGATCGCGGGCGAACTTACGCCCACGGCATTTCATGTCAGCGCGCGCACCGTGGCTACCCACGCCCTTTCGATTTTCGGCGACCACTCCGACGTGATGTTCTGCCGCACCACCGGGTTCGCCATGCTCTCGTCGAACTCCGTGCAAGAGGCGATGGATCTGGCGATGATCGCCCACGCCGCCACGCTTGAGACCCGCATCCCCTTCCTGCATTTCTTCGACGGCTTCCGCACTTCGCACGAAGTCAACAAAATTGAAATGCTCACCGAAGACGATATGCGCGCCCTCATCGACATGGACCGCATCTTCGAGCACCGTCAGCGCGCGCTTTCGCCCGACCATCCCGTGATGCGCGGCACCGCGCAAAATCCCGACGTTTTCTTTCAGGCCCGCGAAGCCGCCAATCTTTTCTACGAAGCTTGTCCGGACAAAGTCCAGGCGGTCATGGACAAATTCTCGCAAGTCGTCGGGCGTTCGTATCATTTGTTCGACTACGTGGGCGCGCCCGATGCCGAGCGCGTCATCGTCATGATGGGCTCCGGCGCGGAAACCGCCCACGAAACGGTGGACCATCTGAATCAACACGGCGAAAAAGTTGGCTTGCTCAAAGTCCGCCTCTATCGCCCGTTCTCGGTGAAGCGGTTCATCGAGGCGCTGCCCGCAACCGTGCGCAAGATTGCCGTCCTCGATCGCACCAAGGAATCTGGCGCCGGCAGAGAGCCGCTCTATCTCGACGTGGTCAGCGCGGTCCACGAAGGCATCAAGCTGGGCCATGGCACGCTGAAGGCCGCGCCGGATATCGTCGGCGGTCGTTACGGCCTCTCGTCGAAGGAATTCACGCCCGCCATGGTCAAGGCCGTTTACGACAACCTGGCCGCGGCAAAACCCAAAGACCATTTCACCGTCGGCATTCATGACGACGTCAGCCACACCAGCCTCGATTACGATTCCGATTTTTCCATCGAGCCCGACAGCGTGGTGCGCGCCATGTTCTACGGCCTGGGCGCGGATGGCACCGTCGGCGCGAACAAGAACTCGATCAAGATCATCGGCGAAAACACCGATAACTACGCGCAAGGCTACTTCGTCTACGACTCGAAAAAATCCGGCGCGATGACGGTTTCGCACCTGCGTTTCGGGCCGCAACCCATCCGCTCCAGTTACCTGGTCTCGAAGGCCAATTTCATCGCCTGCCACCAATGGATTTTCCTCGAGCGCTACGATATGCTCAGCGCGCTCGTTCCCGACGGCGTTTTCCTGCTCAACAGTCCCTTCAATAAAGACGAGGTGTGGGACCAACTGCCGCGCGAAGTCCAAACCCAACTGATCGCCAAGAAGGCGCGCTTCTTCATCATCGACGCCTATCAGGTGGCGCGCGATACCGGCATGGGCTCGCGCATGAACACCATTCTGCAAACCTGCTTCTTTGCCATCTCCAAGGTCCTGCCGCGCGACGAGGCCATTGAAGCCATTCGCGAGTCCATCCGCTACACCTACGGCAGAAAGGGCGACGAAGTCGTCGCGCAAAACCTGGCCGCCGTCGATGAAACGCTGGCCCACATGTTCGAAATCAAAGTGCCGGAGAAAGTCACGAGCACAACCGAAATGCCGCCCGCGTTCGCTGTCGGGGCGCCCAAGTTCGAGCGCGATGTGCTCAGCGTAATCTACGCCGGCCACGGCGACGAGATTCCCGTGAGCGCCTTCCCCGTCGATGGCACCTTCCCCACCGGTACCGCCAAATGGGAAAAGCGCAACATCGCGCTCGAGATTCCAGCGTGGGACACGAAGATCTGCATCCAGTGCGGCAAGTGCGCCATGGTCTGTCCCCATGCCGTGCTCCGCATCAAGGTCTACGACTCGAAACATCTCCAGGGCGCGCCCGCGACTTTCAAATCCACCGAAGTCCGCGACCGCGACAAAGACTGGATGGGCCAGAAATACACCATCCAGGTTGCGCCCGAAGACTGCACCGGGTGCGGTATCTGCGTCGATGTCTGTCCCGTGAAAAACAAGAGCGAGACGCGCTTGAAAGCCATCAACATGGTCGCGCAGCCGCCGCTGCGCGAGCCGGAGCGCGAGAACTGGGAATTTTTCCTCAAGATTCCGGAGTTTGATCGCCGCAAAATCAAGAGCAGCACGATCCGTCAGCAGCAGGTGCAAGAGCCGCTCTTCGAATTTTCGGGCGCCTGTTCCGGATGCGGCGAAACGCCCTATCTGAAGCTGCTTTCGCAGCTCTTCGGCGACCGTTCCATTGTCGCCAACGCCACCGGCTGCTCTTCGATTTACGGCGGCAACCTGCCCACCACCCCCTGGGCGAAGAACGCCGACGGCCGCGGCCCCGCTTGGTCGAACTCCTTGTTCGAAGACAATGCCGAGTTTGGCCTGGGTTTCCGCCTCTCCATCGACAAGCAGACCGAATTCGCGCGTGAGTTAGTGCGCCGTCAATCCGTGCAAATCGGAGACGAACTGGTCACCGCTCTGCTCGTAAGTCCGCAGAAAGACGAGTCGGACATTTTCGAGCAGCGCCAGCGTGTCGAACTGCTAAAAGAAAAGCTGAAGGGCGTAAACTCACCCGATGCAAAGCAGTTACTCGCTCTCGCCGACATGCTGGTGAAAAAGAGCGTTTGGATCGTCGGCGGCGATGGCTGGGCCTATGACATCGGCTACGGCGGCCTCGATCATGTTATCGCCAGCGGCCGCAACGTCAACCTGCTCGTGCTCGATACCGAAGTTTATTCGAACACCGGCGGCCAAGCCTCGAAATCCACGCCCCGAGGCGCAGTCGCCAAGTTCGCCGCGGGCGGCAAGCCGGGCCCCAAGAAAGACCTCGGCATGATGGCCATGAGTTACGGCAACGTCTATGTCGCCAGCGTGGCCATGGGCGCCAAGGACGAGCACACGCTCAAGGCCTTCCTCGAAGCCGAAGCCTACGACGGCCCCAGCATCATCGTCGCTTACTCGCACTGCATCGCGCACGGTATCGACATGACCACGGCCATGACGGACCAGAAAGTCGCGGTGGAATCGGGACAGTGGCTGCTCTATCGTTACAATCCCGAGCGCGCGCTCGCCGGCGAGAATCCGTTGAGCCTCGATTCCCGCACGCCCACGCGCAAAGTCCAAGACTATCTCATGCAGCAAACGCGCTTCAAAATGCTGCTCAAGAGCAATCCTGAACACGCCAAGCTGCTCTGGCAAGAGGCGCAGGAAGACGCCGAGACGAGATATCGCCGCTACGAGTATCTGGCGCAGCGTAAACCCGAGCCGGTTGTGGCTTCAACCACGCCGGTAGAAACGGAAAAATAGCGGCACTAACTAACAGCGGCTAACTTATAAGAAGGGTAAACATTATGGATCTAACTACAAAGTATCTTGGCATGACGTTGCGCACGCCGCTGGTCGTATCCGCATCCCCGCTCTCGCAGGAAGTCGACGGCATTCGTGCCCTCGAAGATGCCGGCGCTTCCGCCGTCGTTCTCTATTCCCTGTTCGAGGAGCAACTGCATCAAGAGGCCCTCGATCTCGAACTCCATCTCAGTGCCGGCACCGAGAGCTTTGCCGAGTCGCTGACTTACTTTCCCCAGTCCAGCGAATTCCACACCGGCCCCGAAGGCTATCTCGACCACATTCGCAAAGCCAAGGCCGCGGTCAAAATCCCCATCATCGCCAGCCTCAACGGCGCGACTCTCGGCGGCTGGGCCAAGTACGCCAAGCAGATCGAGCAAGCCGGGGCCGACGCCATCGAGTGCAATCTCTATTTCATCCCCACCAATGCGGATATCTCCGGCCCCGAAGTCGAGAAGATATATACCGACATTATCCGCGAGGTAAAGACCGCGGTACGCATTCCCGTGGCCGCCAAGCTTAGTCCATTTTTTAGTAACTTGGCCTACACCGCCAAGCAATTCGACAAACTCGGCACCGACGGCCTGGTGCTCTTCAACCGCTTCTACCAGCCCGATATCGACTTAGACGAGTTAGAGATCAAACCCAAAGTCCTGCTCAGCACTCCGCAAGCCTTGCGTCTGCCTCTAACTTGGGTCGGCATTCTTTATGGCCGCATCAAGGCCAACTTAGCGGCGACCGGCGGCGTCCACGGCCCCGAAGACGTCATCAAACTGCTCATGGTCGGCGCCGATGTTACTATGCTTTGCTCCGCTCTGTTACGCAATGGTATTGGCCATCTTAGTCATGTCGAGCAAGGCGTCCGCGAATGGATGGAAGAGCGCGAATACGAATCCGTCCACCAGATGCAAGGCAGCATGAGCCAGCTTCGTTGCCAAGATCCCGGGGCCTTCGAACGCGCCCAATACATGCGCGCCGTCAAGGGCCTCCAGCATGTCTTAGGCACCGCACGCGACGCAGGCAAAGTCTTAAGCGGCGATTAGGCTGAATTCAGCGTTGCTGCATCCAGCCCGCGTAGGAAAAACCGCAAATACCTTGATGGCGCTTCCCTGCTGCGGCTACCTGCTCCGATTGCAGTCTTGGCTGTCGCGGATGTGTTTACTCCCGTGCTCGCGAAACACTCGAAGTCGTTCTCGCTCGCCTATAGCATACGTTTGGCCTTGGCACGGGAATCATCGGTGGATCCCCGGCCGAGCCAGTCCAGCACCAACCGCGTCCTATTGTTGCCAGCCGCCACCGAGGCTTCTGTAAACGCGAACCAGAGCTACAAGTTCATTCAACTGAGCCTGAGCGAGCCCCTGCTCGGCAGCAAAGTAATTGGTTTCATTGGTCAGCACCTCCAGATAACTGGCGGCTCCGCCGCGATAGCGCACCTCGGAAAGTTGCGCTGCGTCTTGAGCTGAGAGCACCAGTTGCTGCTGTTGCTCGCGGAACTCCCGGTCCTTGCGATACTCAACTAGCGCGTCCGAGACCCCACGAAAAGCTTGCTGGATTGTCTGCCGATACGTCAGCAATGCTTCCTGCTGCCGTGCCTCACTGAACTTGACGCCGGAACGAATCTTTCCGCCGACAAAAATGGGTTGTGCCAATGATCCTCCGAAATTCCACATCCCAGCTGGACCGGTGAACAGGTTGGTAAGTGCTGAACTCTGAAATCCCGCGGTTGCGGTCAAGCTGATGTCCGGGAAGTACGCTGCTTTCGCCACTCCAATTTGAGCGTTGGCTGCGATCAGTTGCGCTTCCGCCTCGCGAATATCGGGCCGCCGCTCTAAGAGGCTAGAGGGAAGTCCCGCCGGAACCTCGGGCGCATGCGGTTGCTCGGTCAGCTTCATTCCCCGCACGATGGGGCCGGGGTAGTTGCCCAGAAGCGTGCTGAGGAGATTTTCTTGCTGCTCGATCCGGCGCTCGAGATCGGGAATAGTTTCAGCCGCGGTGAACACCAACTGCTCCGCCTGCCGGACATCGAGCATGGATGTAGCCCCACCGTTTGCCAACTTTTGTGTGAGCTGCAACGAGTCCTGGCGCGAAGCCAGCGTGCGCCGCGAGATTTCCAGCTGCAGATCGAGCGCGCGAAGCTGGAAGTAGGCGGTGGCAACATCGCTCACCAGTGTGCCGATCACCGCTTGGCGCGCCCATTCTGTTGCCAACAGATTGGCCCGCGCCGCTTCGGTGGCGCGCCGATACTTCCCCCAGAAATCGAGATCCCACCCTAGCGAGAGACCAACTTGGGTTGAGTTCGTATCGTATTGACGGTAAGTTTTTGTATCCGCATAGCGGTCATCCAAAACCTGAGCTCCGCCGCCGATGGTTGGCAACTGGCCGGCACGCGTGATGCCCACCTGCGCCTGGGCCTGAAGGATTCGCGTGGCCGCAATGCGAACGTCGTAGTTCTGCTGGAGGGCAGTGCGGATCAAGCCTTGAAGCTGCTGATCTTGAAACACCTCCCACCATTTTTGGTCTGCGAGCGATTCCGCCGCAGGCTGTGCTTCCGCCGGCGGCGTTGCTCCACGGTACGTGCCAGGAACGTCTACGCCCGGTCGCTTATAGTTCGGCCCAACGACGCAGCCCGCAGTCAGGAGCACGACCAACAAAAGAGCGGCTAGCTTTGTCACCTTAATCTCCCTCCGATGGGCTGGGCTGCGGTACGGCGGCAGGGCTGGGCACTTCGCCTCTCCAGCGCGCCGCCAAACGTTCGACCAAGACGTACAGAGCCGGAATGATGAATATGGCAATCGCGGTTGCGGCCACCATGCCGCCGATTACGGTGGTGCCCATGATCTGGCGGGCCACCGAACCGGCGCCGGTTGCCATCCAGAGCGGCACGCAACCCAGAATGAATGCCATCGAGGTCATGAGGATGGGCCGCAGCCGGCGCCTGGCCCCTTCCAACGCAGCGCCAGCCATGGGCTTTCCTTGTTCGTATTCATGCTTGGCGAATTCCACGATCAGGATTGCGTTCTTGGCCGCCAAGCCGATCAGCATCACCAAACCGATTTGGGAATAGACGTCGTTCTCGATCTGCACCATGTAAGCCGGATAGAAAACGCCGAGCACAGTGCGGCGCAGCCACAACACTCCAAAGGCGCCGAATACCGCGACCGGCGTGCTCAGCAACACGCTGAAAGGCAACGACCAGCTTTCATAAAGGGCCGCCAGAATTAGAAACACGAACAACAGCGAGAAGCCGAAGATGGCCGAAGCCGGGAGCCCTTGCCGTGCCTTCTGCTCCTGATACGACATGCCCATATAATCGAAGCCCATTCCGCTGGGCATCGTCTGTTTGAAGACGTCTTCCAGTGCCGCCGTGGCTTGGTCGGAACTGTAGCCGGGCGCGGCGCTGCCGTTGATCTGCGCCGACCTGTACTCGTTGTAGCGCATGGTAAATTCGGGGCCGTCGCGCGATTCGAACTTCGTCAGCGCGGTCAGCGGCACCATTTCCCCCCGGTTATTGCGCACGTAGAATTGCCCTACGTTCGCCACATCCGACCGGTAAGGAGCTTCCGCTTCCACGTACACCTGCCAGGTGCGTCCGAACTCGTTGAAGTAGTTGACGAACAGCCCGCCCATGAAAGCCTGAATGGCCTGGTAAACGTCGTTGATGTCCACACCTTGCTTCAGCACCTTTTCCCGATCCACCTGCACGAACTTTTGCGGCACGCTGGGAAGAAGCGTGGTGCTGATCAAGCCAATTTCTGGACGCTTGCGCGCCGCCGCCAGGAACTTGGCCGTGTTCTCTGCCAAGAACTGAACGTCCCGTCCGCCACGGTCTTCGAGCACGAACTGAAATCCACCGGAAGTGCCGACTCCAGGAATGGCTGGCGGCGAGAAGCTGAAAGCCGTCCCCTGCGGAAGTTTGCTGAGCTGCTGGTTTAAGCGCGCCTTGATTTCCTGATACTGTTCCGCTCTGGTTTCGCGGCTGCTCCAGGGCTGGAAAGTGACGAAATAGAAGGCGTTGTAACCGATCCGGACATAGCTCAGCAAGCTGAAGCCAATGACGCTGGTGTAGTAGCGCACGCCCGGCGTTTCGCTCAGAATTTTCTCCACGTCTCGCGATGCCTCCGCCGTCCTCCCCAGCGAAGCCGCATTCGGAAGTTGCAGATTGATGAAGCAATAACCCTGGTCTTCATCGGGCAGGAAGCTGGAGGGCAGGAGGCGGGCAAACAGAATCCCGGCAAAGGCAAAAGCGGCGAGCGCCACCAGCGCCAGCACGCTTCTCCGGATCAGCGCGCCAGACAGCCGCAGATAGAGTTCCCTGCCGCTCCCGAAAGAACGATTGAACCAGGCGAAGAACTTTGCGAGTGGCCCGCGGCTTTCCTTCTTTGGCCGCAGCAGCAGCGCCGAGAGCGCCGGACTCAACGACAGGGCGTTAAATGCCGAAATGACTACCGAAATCGCGATGGTCAGGGCAAATTGCTGGTAAAGCCGTCCGGTGATGCCGGGGATGAAGATAGTCGGCACGAAGACGGACGAGAGAACCAAAGCAATACCGATGACCGGCCCGGAAAGCTCTTCCATAGCTTTTCGAGCCGCATCCCTGGGAGTTAACCCCTCCTCGATGTGGTGTTGCACGCCTTCGACCACGATGATGGCATCGTCGACCACCAAGCCGATGGCCAGCACCAATCCAAACATGGAAAGGGTATTGATGGAAAAGCCGAACAACGGGAAGAGAATAAACGTGCCCACCAGCGAGACGGGCACGGCCAGCATCGGAATCAGCGTGGCGCGCCAGTCTTGCAGGAAGAGGTAGACCACCAGGATCACCAGCACGATGGCGATCAAAAGGGTGACAACAATCTCCTTCATGCCTTCGGCCACGGCGCGGGTCGCGTCCAGCGATATGGCGTAATCCATGTCTTCGGGGAAGCGCTGCTTCATCTCCGCCATCAGCTTGCGCACGCCGGCGGCGGTTTCAACCGCATTGGAACCGGGCAACTGGTAAACGGCGATGGTGGCGGCGGGCTCGCCATTCAAGCGACTGTAAGTGCTGTAATCCTGCGCGCCCAGTTCGACCCGGGCTACGTCTTTCACGCGGACGATTCCGCCATCGGGAGCTTCGCGGATGACAACGTCTTCAAATTGCTCCGGCGTAGTCAAACGGCCCTGAGCGAGGACGGAATAGGTGAATTGCTGGTCCGCCGCGGCTGGTTCGCCGCCCAGCTGGCCGGCCGGATTCACCTTGTTCTGCGCCTGCACCGCGTTGACGATGTCGGTAACGGTGATGCCCAGTTTCGCCAGTTGGTCGGGCTTTACCCACAGCCTCATGGCATACTGTCCCGCGCCGAAAACATTCGTCAGGCCGACACCGTACAAGCGTGCTATGGGATCGGTAAGGTTGATGTAGGCATAGTTGGCCAGGAACTTGGCGTCGTGCGTGCCGTGCGGCGAGAATATGGCCACCAGCATGAGCGCCGTGCCCGTTGTCTTTCTGATGGTGACCCCGTAGTTGTTCACTTCGGGCGGAAGCTGCGTGGCGGCCACGTTCTCTCGCGCCTGGGTGAGAATCAGGTCGATGTTGGGGTCCGTTTTGAGATCGAAATCGATCAGCATGGTCGTCTGCGAGTTGGCCGTGGCGTTCAACGAAGTCATGTAGCTCATGTTGTCCACGCCGTTGATCTGCTGCTCGATGGGCGTGGCCACGGCTTGCTCGAGGGTCTGCGCGTCCGCACCCACATACGAGGTCTGCAATCGAATTTCAGGCGGAACGATGTCGGGAAACTTCGCCACGGGCAGGGTCGCGATGGTGACCGCACCCACAATCACCGTAAGAATCGCGATCACCATGGCCACGATCGGACGGTCGATGAAGAACTTCGACATAGCTCAGCGCCCCTCCGTGGAAAGCCGTGCGGGGGAAAGTTGCGCGGGCTTGGGAATTACCAGAGTTCCGTCCCTGAGCCGTTGCAGCCCTTCTACGACAACTTGCTCACCCGGCTTGAGGCCTTCGTCGATCACCCACATCGTTCCGAGCGTCTCGCCGGGCTTCACGGTGCGCACACTGACTTTGTTATCGCCGCCGACTACCGCCACCTGATAGCTTCCCTGCGTCTGCATCACCGCGCTTTGCGGCAGCAGCAAAGCGCCGCGTTTCATGCTGATTTCAATCCGCACACGTCCATACTGGCCGGGACGCAGAATGTTGCCGGGATTGGGAAAGGCAGCAACGACGCGAATTGTGCCGGTGTTTGGATCCACTTGCCGGTCGGCAAGCAGAATTTTACCTTTATGAGGATAGACGCTGCCGTCGGCCAGAATCAGTTCGATCGAGTTTCCGAAAAAACTAATGGCGCGCTCGGTGGAAATGAAACCGCTCTTGTGTTGTGCGTCGAGATACTGTTGTTCGCTGATGGGAAAATAAGCTTTGATGGGCTCGACTTGCGATACTGAAGTCAAGATAGAATTGGGTCCCACCAGGTTGCCCATCTGGACTTGTGCAATTCCCGCGATTCCATCCACCAGTGAAGTGACTTTCGTCCACTCCAGGTTGAGTTCCGCCTGCTCCACCGCCGCCTTGGCCGATTCGACGGCGGCCTGGGCGCCGAGTTTGGCCTGATTCTCGTTATCGAGTTGACTCTTGGCGATGGCCCTGGCCTCGGCCAGCGGCGTGTCGCGCTCCACGTCGAGAGTGCTTTTGCCAAGCTGCGCTTGCGCTTGCGCCAGGTCGCCCTTAGCACGATCGAGGGCGGCCTGGAAGGGCCTGGGATCGATTTCGAACAGTACCTGGCCTTTGCCGACGTGCGAGCCTTCCGTGTAGTTTTGCTTGACGATGTAGCCGGAGACCTGCGGCCGGATCTGAGCGTTCACGTAGCCGTCCAGCGTCGCCACCCATTCGCCGTACACCGGAACATTTTGCTGGATGACAGGGGCAACTTTCACTTCGGGAGCTGGCGTCGCCGCCGCGGCGCGGATGTTGCTTCGGTCGCAAGCCGTGGCCGCGAGCAGCAACAGCAGCGCGGCAGGAAGGCCAAGGCATCCATATCGATGACTCAGATTAGTGCTCATCGTCGTGTTCATTTCCATCCTCGTCCTGAAAGACTGTTAGGTTTACGCCACAGTTGCTAAACGTGGAGCAGGTTGCCATTCGAGTATAGAACGGCGGTTGTCATCCAATCCCGGCTTCTCTGGGCCGATATTGACTCCACTCAAGGTGAAATTCCATCGGCACTTCCGATTTGTTTCGGCCCGCGTATCGAAGACTCTGCGTGAGGAAGGATATACTCTTGGGTGTCAACTTGTATCAATTGTTAAATGGTTTTCGGCCTACAATCGCGAGATGTATCGTCGGCTGCCCCGACCGTAAAAGGACCCCATGCGTTTAAGCAACTTCTTCGCCTATGGTACTGGTTTCGTCATCCTTCTTGTTGCTTCCTTGAGCTTCGCCGCCACCCCTTTGACCCTTGCCAACTTACGCTGCGAGTACAAATCCAATCCCGTCGGGATTGACGTTACCGAGCCTCGTCTGAGCTGGGAACTGGTGTCTTCGGAACGAGCGACGGTGCAGACTGCGTATCAAATTCGCGTGGCGGTTTCCGCCGCGAATTTGGCGAAGAAGAAGTTGATCTGGGACTCGGGCAACGTAGTCTCGGATGCTTCCACTCAAGTTGTCTATCGGGGACCGAGCTTGCAGACCGGTCAGCGTTATTACTGGCAGGTCCAGGTCTCGGACAATCAGGGCCGCACCTCGGCGTGGAGCGAGCCGGCTTATTGGGAAATGGGACTACTGCAAGCGTCCGACTGGAAGGCTCGCTGGGTCACTCCCAATCTGCAGGAAGACCCGGTAAAGTCCAATCCCGCCCCGATGCTGCGCCGCACATTTGAGGCGAGGAAGAATATCGCCAGCGCCCGGCTCTATGCCTCAGCTATGGGGTTATACCAATTGGAACTGAATGGCAAGCGAGTTGGCGACCAATATTTCACGCCGGGATGGACAGCTTATGATTTTCGTTATCAGTACCAAACCTATGACGTTACCGCGCAGTTGAAACCGGGGAAGAACTGCCTGGGGGCCCTGCTCGGCGACGGCTGGTTTCGTGGAGACATGACATGGGACCAAACGCGCAATTCGTATGGAACGAAATTGGCGCTGCTCGCTCAGTTGGTCATTACATACAAAGACGGCAAGCAGCAAGTCATCGGCACGGACGAGAACTGGAAAGCGGCGACCGGCCCCATTTTAATGTCGGTAATTTACAACGGCGAGACCTACGATGCCCGTTTGGAGCGCATCGGATGGAGCGAAGCCGCTTACGATGACAAGGATTGGAAGGGCGTAGCGTTGCTCGACTCGCCCAAGGCAAAGTTGGTGGCTGCCGCAGGACCGCCGGTGCGAGCGATGGAAGAAATCAAGCCGGTCAAAGTAATTAAAACCCCGGACGGCAAATCCGTGCTCGACATGGGACAGAACATGGTTGGTTGGGTGAGATTTCGCCTGACGGCGCCTGCCGGCACTACCGTCACACTGCGGCATGCCGAGGTCCTCGACAGCAAAGGCAATTTCTACACTGAGAATCTAGGCACGGCAAAGCAGACCATTCGCTACACCGCGAAAGGCCAAGGTGTCGAGGTCTTTGAACCGCATTTCACGTTTCAAGGCTTCCGCTATGTTGCGGTTGAGGGATGGCCCGGCGAGTTGCCTCTCGATGCTTTTACCGGCGTAGTGGTTCATTCGGCGATCGAGCCAACCGGCACCTTCGAAACTTCGAGTGTCATGCTGAACAAGCTGCAGCACAACATCGTCTGGGGGCAGAAAGGAAACTTCGTCGACGTTCCTACGGATTGCCCACAGCGCGATGAGCGGCTGGGTTGGACCGGGGACGCTCAAGTTTTTGCTCCGACAGCTTGTTTCAATCACGACTCGGCTGCCTTCTATACCAAGTGGCTGAAGGATGTCGCCCTCGACCAGGAAGACGACGGTGCGGTGCCCTATGTGATTCCCAATATTATTTCCCACAAGACGCGCATAGGTGAGTCCGCCGCGGCTGGCTGGGCAGATGTCGCGACGGTGCTGCCCTGGACTCTCTACCTCTCCTATGGCGACCGCCGGATCTTGGAGGAACAGTATCCCAGCATGAAAGCCTGGGTGGAATACATTCGGCGCAAAGCGGGCGACCGGTTCATCTGGAGCGGTGGGCCCAACTTCGGGGATTGGCTCGCTTACGCCTCAACCGATCCGGATTTCCCTGGAGCGACCACTGACAAGGACTTGATTCAGACCGCGTATTTCGCCCGCTCGACCGACTTGCTGCGAGCGACGGCCGAAGTCCTGGGAAAGAAGGAAGACGCCGATTTCTACACCGGACTTCTCGATCGCATCCGGTCTGCCTTCCAGAAGGAGTTCGTTACTCCGAATGGGCGGCTTTCTTCCAACACACAGACTGCGTATTCGCTGGCCCTGGCTTTCGATCTGCTGCCGGAATCGCAACGCAAGGTAGCGGCGGAAAGGCTGGCCGCCGATGTCCGCGCGTTCAAGCACGTCACGACTGGCTTTCTGGGTACACCGCTGATCTGCCAGGTGCTGGGCGACTACGGACATTTCGACGAAGCTTATATGCTGCTGAACCGGACGGAGTATCCTTCCTGGCTCTACCCGATCACAAAGGATGCCACCACCATCTGGGAGCGCTGGGATGGCATTAAGCCGGACGGATCTTTCCAGGACAAGGGAATGAATTCGTTCAATCACTACGCCTACGGTGCGATTGGCGAATGGATGTATAGCGTGATTGCGGGAATTGCAATCGACCCCAAGCAGCCGGGCTATAAGCACATTCTGATCCAACCGCATCCCGGTGGCGGATTGAGCTCGGCGAAAGCGTCGGTGCACAGCATGTATGGTAAAGTGGCTTCGTCATGGGAGCTGAAAAATGGGAAGATGACGCTGCGCGTCGAGGTTCCCGCGAACGCGACCGCCTCCGTACGCCTGCCCAAAGCCAAGCTGGAACAGGTGACTGAGAGCGGGAAACCTCTACCGTTGAGTCCAGGCATTTCGGGAGCGCGGCAGAGCGACGATGCCGTCTTCGCAGAGGTTGGTTCGGGGAGCTACGTTTTTGATTTCAGCTACGAAAGTTCCGCTCGATAACTTAGGCGACCCGAAACCAAGAAATGTCATCCTGAGCAAGCGTTCTCGCGTAAATATCGTGTCTGCATGCGGACAGCCTGTTGTTCAACATAACTGAATGGTCGGCGGAAGGTAAGAGGCGAGCGATTTCCTGGACTAATGGAAAAAGAGGAGACGGGAAAGTGGGAAAGTCAGACTTCATAAGTCCAACTCTTTGTAGAGTAAGGTGGCGCCGATTGATTGCGATTTACTGCATCGCTATCCTGACTGGCACCGCCGGTGCTCAGGCAGGCGCCACGCCAAAGTCCGAAGCTGGAGCTCAAAAAATCATCCTCGACACCGACATCGGTGGCGACATCGACGATGCCTATGCAGTTGCATTAGCGCTACAAAGCCCCGAATTCAAAATCTTGGGATTTACGACTGAATCTGGAGATACTGGGGACCCCACGGACACCCTGCTCAAAGCCCGGCTCCTCAGTCGTCTATTGAAAGAAACCGGACGATCGGATATTCCCGTGGCTGTTGGAACGGAAAAGCATCTACCCAAAGAGCGGGCATTCTTGAGTCAAGCACTCTACGCGGAGGGCGGCCCGATCGGTCAATCGTATCCGAAGGCCGTCGATTTCCTTCTCGAGCAAATCCGGCTGAACCCTGGTGAAATCACTCTGATTGCGATCGGACCTGAAACTAATATCGGTGAAGCGATCGACCGGGACGCGACTACTTTCCGCAAGCTGAAGCGTGTCGTCATCATGGGGGGATCGGTTTACCGTGGCTATAATCCCATTGGACATGTGGTGAAAAATACGCCGGATCCCGAATACAACCTTACAGTGGATGTACCGGCCGCACAGAAACTCTTTGGTTCTGGAGTGACTCTCTTCGTGATGCCGTTGGACTCGACACAGATCAAACTCGAGGAGTTACGGAGAAGCCAGATTTTTGCAACCGGGACCTCATTAACAAGCGCATTGGCTGTGCTCACCCAACAATGGTCCGGAGATACTATTCGTACTCCCACGTTGTTCGATGCGATGGCCGTGGCCTATGCTCTGAATCCGCAGTTATGCCCGGTTTCTCCCATGAGACTTCGGATCGATGACAACGGAAACACCAAGCCGGAGGCTGGCTCTCCGAATGCAGAGGTCTGTTTGCACTCGGATTCGGACCCATTCTTCGATTTTTTCATGCCCCGTATTACTGGGGCTGTTCATCGGCAATCTGGCCCTTAAACCACATTCGGGGTGAACGAGTCCAAGAATATTGAGTCATTATAGAACTACCTCAATGATCACGATACCGTATGACATCCACTGCTGTACGCGAGACTAACGTGAATGCCTACTTCGAGCAGGCACAATTAGGACGCGAGTGCTCTCTGTCATTGGAAAACGCAAGAGCGTCGCGATGCTTTCCGTCACTTATAACTTGGATGGCGAACCGGACTTACATGCTGGGCCTGGTGCTCCAAAGCGTCGACAATTTTTCCCCGCAAATTATGCGGGATATTGATGACTGTGCTCTAGAACGAGGTTACCTAAGCAAACTTAGCTGCCTAAAGGGTGTTTCAAAAATATGCTGTGGGTAGGGCACGGCTTCAGCCGTGCCGCCATGGGCCAACAAAAATGCGGGCTTTAGCCCCTGAGGGCCGCATTGTCCAGACTGAAAGGCATTTTTGAAACACGCTCTAAGAACTTGACTCTTGATGTATCAAGTTCTTCAGTTCAAGACTCGCTTTGACTGAAAGGTGCATTCAAGGAGACATAATGAAGAACGGACCATCGCGGCGGGATTTCGTCAAGACCGTAGTAGCAGCGTCAATCGGCGGGGTCGCAGCCTCAGCTAAGGAAACCCTTACTAAGAGCTCTAAATCGGCCACCGCGTCAAGCGAAGCCAAGGCGAGCGCGCCACAGCACAAATCGGCGGCGGCGGAAGATATCGGATTTCCGCGAGTTCTTAGCGGCCGTCAACTGGCCCGCGTCTCCTGTCCTCTCGGCGGCATAGGTACCGGCGGGATCGGGCTTGGCGGACGCGGCAACCTACAGGACTGGCAGATCTTCAACCGCTCCGATATCGGCAACGCGCTCGATTACTCGTTCCCAAGCCTGTGGGTACGCTGCCCAGGCGCTTCTCCTTACAGTGTGGTGCTCGAACGCCGCCTCCTGCCTCCTTACGATCTCCATGAGCAAGGATTGGGCTTGGCCAACGTTCCCGGACTTCCCCGCTTAGCCGAGGCGAAGTTCTTCGAGTCCTTTCCCCTCTCCCGGATTGAGTTTGAAGACCGCGAATGTCCGGTCAACGTTGCGCTGGAAGCGTTCTCGCCCTTTCAGCCGCTGGACGCGGACGCCTCTGGCCTGCCGTGTACGGTGCTGAGTTACGAGATTCATAATCCAAGCGCGACCGTGGCTGAGGTGGTAGTGGCCTGGACGATCTCGAACCCGGTCGGTGGAACGGACAACCGTAATAACGCAGCGCGGACCGCAACGGGCATGAGCGGCGTCTTTATGACCGATCCGTCCCTCGCCAGCGACGACCCCATGAAGGGATCCTTCGTCCTGTCCGCTCTCCCCGCAGTCGGCGCGTCCGTGGCGATGCTGCCAAGGTGGCGCGCTGGGTGGAACGTTGGACCGTGGGACGTTGGACCACAGCACTTCTGGTTCGAGGAGTTCACGAAGACGGGTAACCTCGGCACTCCTGTCGAACCCTCAACGCCGGTAGCTTCGGTGTCGATACGCCAGACGATACCCGCCGGAAGCAGTCGTTCGTTCCGATTCTTGCTCGCCTGGCATTTTCCCAACCGTACGCCGGAGCGATGCAATTGGGACGAGTCGAAGGGCAAGGAAAAAGTCCTGCTCGGCAACTTTTATGCCACGCAGTACCAAGATGCGTGGGCCGTCGCGGAACATGTCTCCGCCAATCTCGGAGATCTGGAGCGGAGGACGCGGGAATTCGTGGCCACGCTACAACGGTCCACACTGCCTAACGTGGTCAAGGAGGCGGCCAGCGCCAACCTCAGCACCCTCGTCTCGAACACCAGCTTCCGTATCGCCGACGGCAGTTTCCAAGGCTTTGAGGGCTGCGGGGACACGGGTGGCCTCGGCTTTGGCACCTGCACTCATGTGTGGAACTACGAGGTAGCCACGCAGTTTCTCTTTCCTACTCTGGCCCGCTCCATGCGAGAGACCAGCTTTGGTTACGCCACCGATGCCGAAGGCCACATGGACTTTCGCCATTTTCTTCCGCCCAGCAACGAGCGCTGGGGCGCGGCGGCTGCCGACGGTCAGATGGGTCAGATCGTCAAGCTCTACCTCGATTGGATTCTCTGCGGCGACGACGAATGGCTGCGCCGCCAATGGCCAGCGGCCAAGCGCGCGCTCGCCTACGCATGGCGGCCGGGCGGCTGGGACGAGCGCAAATTCGGCGTCATGGACGGCGTTCAGCACAACACCTTCGATGTCGAATTCCATGGGCCCAATCCGATGTGCAGCGGTTGGTATCTCGCCGCTTTGCGGGCGGTAGCACAAATGGCAGAGGCCATGGGCGATTCCGATCTGGCGGGCGACTGTCGCCGAATGTTCGAGCAGGGAAGCCGCTGGATCGACGCCAACCTCTTCAATGGCGAGTATTACATCCAGCAGATTCGTAGTATTCCACAAGACAAAATTGCCAGCGGCTTGCAACTCAAGGGCACGAAAGACACGCTGCACCCGGAGTACCAGATCGGCGACGGTTGTCAGGTAGACCAGCTCGTCGGCCAATACATGGCCACCATCGCTGGCCTTGGGGACTTGTTTGATTCCACCCACATCCGCAAGACGCTGGCTTCGATTTACCGCTACAACTACAAGCGCAGCCTTATGCATCACGCCAGCACGCAGCGCGTTTTTGCGCTGAACGACGAGGCCGCGATGGTCATTTGCGATTACAGCCGAGGCACGCGGCCCGAGGTGCCGATGCCTTACTACGCTGAGGTCATGACCGGCTTCGAGTACTCCGCCGCAGTCTTGATGCTGGCCAACGATATGGTCGACGAAGGCGTCGAGTGCATTGGCAATATTCGGCGCCGCTATGACGGCGAAAAAGCCAATCCCTTCGATGAGACCGAGTTTGGACGCCACTATGCTCGCGCGATGGCAAGCTGGGCCGCCATTCCTGTGCTCTCCGGCTTTCACTACGACGCCCGCAAGCGCCGCATGGATCTTGCACCCAAGCTCAATACCGACGGCTTCCAGTGCTTCTGGTCGACGCCCGTGGCGTGGGGTAGCTTTGCACTGGATCGAGGCAGACTGACTCTCGCAACCGTCGCGGGCGCCGTCTCTTTGAAGGAATTGATGGTTTCTCCCTCGCTTCGGAGTGCTTCAGGCAAGCTTAAGGTGACCAGCGGAGACCGGGAGATTGCGCACCTCGCCTCACCTCAGGATGGCGGTACTCTGTTCGAGTTCTCCTCCGCGGTCACGGTCGATGCGACCAGGCCTTTGAGGGTACAAGCATCATGAATTTCGATTCACGCTCGTAGCTCGCGGCGCCACAAAGATACCGTGACGGAAAGGAAATTTTCGATGCGGAAATATCTCTTCGCTCTCACCTTCTTCCTGGCGGCCTCGGTCATGTATGCCGGGACGCCCGCCACTGTACCCGACTGGAAGGCGAGAGTTGCCGAGGCCATGCCTCTGCTTGGCCACCGGAACTGGATTCTTATCGTCGACTCGGCCTATCCTCTCCAGACCTCACCGGGGATCGAGACGATCGAAACGAACGCCAATCATATCGAGGTTGTCCGGTCCGTTCTGGAAGCGATCGGCGGCTCCACTCACGTCCGGCCGCTGATTTATATGGACGCGGAGTTGCCGTTCGTTCCGGAAGGCGACGCCGCGGGGGTCGCGGCGTATAGGACACAGATCGGCGATCTTCTCCACAGCTACAAAGTTGAGGCGCTGCCGCACGACAAGATCGTCGCAGACATCGACGCGGCGGGTAAGACGTTTCGCGTTCTCGTGCTCAAGACAAATATGACCATTCCATATACATCGGTCTTCATTCGGCTCGACTGTAAGTACTGGAGCGAGGATGCGGAAAAGCGTCTGCGCGCCAAGATCACCGCCGCTGCCTCCCGCTAGGTAGTACGGTTAGGAGACCGGCGTCGAGTGTCGAATTCGCTGTGCGGTTGCAAACGTCCGCAGAATGCCATGCGGCAACTTTATGCGTTATTGATTGGATTACTGGCAATTCTTGGTGTGCGTTCCGTGAACCATATTTTGCTAAGAGGGGCGCGAGATAGCAATCTTGCAGGATGACCCAACGACAACGGAGCCGAACGGCGTGGGCGAAGCGGCGACGATCCAACGGAAACACGGGAGCGTGCCGTATTTTGTAAGAGAAATTTAGCTCGACAGCGCGGAGAGAAAAAGGATTTTGATTGAAGCGTTTCAATCAAGGCGATTTCCCGCGACCCGGGAACAGCGCATGGGCTCGCCCAGAGACCCAAGCTGCGATGTTTTGTAGAGAACCAGCAACGCACGGCAAACTGCCGCATGTGCTTCAGGAATTGTGTGCTTCATCCTCGGCGAAGGCGACCTTCGCCTTCTGCCTTTCTTTACTGCCCTTGGCGTGGCAGATCGTGAGAGTTTCTTTGACATCCCACAACTGTGGTTCCGCTACTTTCGCCTTCGCCGCTTTCGCGATGAACTCACACCAGAAGTTGTCACTCTGAAAATGCTCGCGCTGCTCTTTCGATTTCACAATATTGACGACGGGCCGCTCTAACAAAAAAGAATAATTTGCTTATTTGAATCGTTTCAATTAAATTGTACAGTCGTAGTTGACGCTCAAGGATTCCGGCCCCACTGCCCGAAACAGGGTTGCCGGTCCAGATGGAGAACCTTATGCTCTCGCCCAACGTTTGCTCTCGTTCAAAGCTCGTCCGCCGGATTCCGCTCTTCTTGGTCTTTGCGGCCTTGCTGTTTGCACCTGTCGTCATGCTCGGTCAAAGCTACTTCGGAACGGTCACTGGCGAGGTAACGGACCCAACCGGCGCATTGGTCCAAGGCGCCAAGGTCGTCCTCACCGACCAGAACAAGGGCTACACCTTCAACGCCACGGCCGACAATGGGGGCCGGTATTTGTTCACGGCGGTTCCGCCCGGCTTGTATTCCGTGTCGGCGGAAATGGCGGGATTTGAGAAAGAGGTACATGCCAACGTCAAACTGAACGTCACCGAAAATGTGTCGGTGAACTTCCGCCTAAAGCTGGCCAGTACCACGGAGGTAGTGCAGGTCGACGCCCAGGCTACGCCGGTACTGTCCACGGAAGACGCGGTCACCGGTGAGGTAGTCAACCGCCGGTTCATCAACGACCTGCCGATTATTGATCGCTACGTGATGGAACTTGTCTATCTGGCGCCGGGTTTGACCGATATGAGCGACACGAACCACGTTGGCGACACCGGAACGAATTTTGTCTCCAACGGCAGCCGTGGCGCCAGCGCCGACATCCTGATGGATGGCGCTTCGTTGACCAACTTCGAACCCAACGGCGGGATCACCCAGGCAACCTACACGCCCTCGGCGGAGGCGGTGGAGGAATTCAAGATTCAGCAAACGAATTTCAGCGCTGAGTACGGTTTTACGGGTGCGTCGGTGGTGAACATGATCACGCGCTCGGGAGAGAACAACTTTCATGGCAGCGCCTACGACTTCATCCGCAACGCGATGACCGACTCCAACAACTGGTTCGCGAACGAATATGGCCAGCCGCTTCCGCCGCTGCACCGTCATAACTACGGCGGCACCATTGGCGGGCCGATCTTAAAGAACAAGACGTTCTTCTTTTTCGATTGGGACGGCACACGCCAGAGTACACAGGGTGTCTATCAGGCAGGAGTGCCCAGCGCCGCGGAACGCACCGGAAATTTCGGCGAATTGTGCGGCGACAATGGCGGAGCCTTCAATTCCTCCGGCTTGTGCGTAGATAACACCGGCACCCTTGTGCCTGCCGGCCAGATGTGGGACCCTACCACCGGTGTCTATTGCGCCATCGCGCCTGGCGATCCCTCGATTTGTCCCTCGCCCAGCTCTGGCATGCCCGCCGGCGCCTATCGCAGCGCTTTCATCCCCAATAACAACTTAGCCGCTTACACGAGCCCAGGGGATAAAGCTCTCACCTTGCAGCAGGTCCCAGGAAACCTCATCGATCCCGTCGGCCAGAAAATGATGAATCTATTCCCGTTGCCAAACTTGAACACGGGCAACCCCTATTACAATTGGGGTGCTTCGGGGCCCAGCTACTGGGATAACGACCAGTTCGACATCAAAATCGACCACCGGTTCAACGAAAAAAACTATCTGAGCGCGAAGTATTCGCAGGAATGGAATCACTTTGACGTCTACAACTGCTTCAAGAACTTCACCGATCCTTGCGGCAGCGGTCCCAACAACAACACCGCGCACTTGATTTCCATCAACGATACCCACACTTTTGGCCCCCGGGTCGTATTGACGACAACCTTCGGGTTCACGCGTGGCATGTTTCGCAACTTTCAGTACAATCCATCGTTGGGCTCCGATCCTCTCGGTACCCTGGGCTTCCCGTCCTACCTCCAATCCAACGGCGTTAACGGCGTTCCTGCGATTTTCCTCCAGGGAGGCTACTATTCCGCCGGTTACACCAACATTGGCGACGACCCCTACGGGAACACCATCCAAGGGCAGGACACGGGGCAGTTGGGAACCCTTCTTAACCTCGTCCGCGGCAAGCATGACCTGAAGTTCGGATTCGAAGGACGCCTGCATCAGCAAAACCTGTTTGGCACCAACGCCCCCTTGGGTAACTTTAACTTCAACTCCCTAGGCTCTTCGCAGTGCCCCAACTCCGACAATACCGTGTGCGGAGGTGACGCCATGGTCAGCTTCATGATGGGCATGTTCGGCGGCGGCGGCTATGAGATCCAATTCGCCCCGGCAACCGAGAACTACCAATATGCCTGGTACGTCCAGGACAACTGGAAGATCGAACGCAAGCTTACGCTGAACCTGGGACTACGCTATGACGTGAATCTCCCTCGAACGGAACGCCACAACCGGATGAACTCCTATGACCCCAATGTCACGAATCCACTAAACGGAGGCAGCATTTCCTACGTCGATCCAGTCAGCGGCGAGAACGTGACGCGTGCGCTCCTCGGCGGGGAGATCTTTAACAATGCCAGCAATCGGACAAACTGGATCACCGATTGGAAGGATGTTCAGCCGCGTTTCGGCTTTGCGTATCAGGTCGAGCCGAAAACCGTACTCCGCGGCGGCTACGGCATCTACTTCGGACAAAACCGTTCCGGCGCCAACGGCCTTCTGTCTTATGGTTCGCAGGGCTACAACCAATACACGAATATGATCACTACCTATAATAACGATGGAGCAACCCCCTACCTGCGCATGAACAATCCTTTCCCCAATGGACTGATTCAACCGCCGGGGAGCAAACTCGGCTTACTGAATGACGTCGGGTACTTTGCCAGTGGTCCCATCCGCAGCGGCAGCGCAGACCGCACTCCTTACGAGCAGAGTTGGAGCTTCGGCATTGAGCGGGACATGGGCTGGGGCACGCGACTGGACATACAGTACGTGGGGAAGAAAGGCACACACTTGTACTTTAGCGGCGCCACGCAGTTGGATGTCCTGGGACCGCAGGTCGAGAACTATAGCCAAACGCAGATGAGCAGTTTGAATTCTCAAGTGGCTAACCCTTTCTACGGAGTCATCACCGACCCGAATAGCGTGCTGTCGGACCAGTATACGTACGGATCTCAACTGGAGGTTCCATCCCCACAGTTCACGAATGTGACAACCGACGTGCTGCCGATTGCCAACTCCACCTACCACGCTCTGCAAATTGTGGTGCAGAAGCGCTATTCCAATGGCTTGCAGCTTTCGGCGAACTACACTTGGTCGAAGTCGATCGACGATTCTTCTATCTATGACGACAATTTGACCTGGCTCGGAAGCTTTACCAGCCTACAGGACCCCAACAAGCCTTGGAAGGAACGAAGTCTTTCCACATTTGACGTGCCGCAGGTGTTGAAGATCAACTACACCTACGACCTCCCCGTTGGGAGAGGCCGAGCTTTTCTGAGCAACATGCCACGGGCCCTGGATCTCATACTGGGCGGTTGGAAAACCAACGGCATGTGGAACTGGCAGGATGGTCGTCCTCTATCTTTCTCGGTTGAAAATGGCGGAACTCCGATTCCCACCTATGGGTCGCAGCGGCCCAATATCAGCGGCAATCTCGAGCGCAGTGGTGGTCCCGAGTTGAACTGGATCAACAACTACTTCGCCAACCCCGACGTGCTTTCCACGCCAGCTCCGTATACCCTGGGCAATATGGGGCGGGCCATAGGAGTGCGCACGCCCTTTAACTTCACCACTAGCCTCTCGGTCGGCAAGGAATTCGGCCTCTCATCCAAGCATGATCAGATGAAGATGGAATTGCGCCTGGAGGCGCAGAACGCGTTCAATCATCCTGTCTTCGGTACGCCGGATACGACCGTGGGCGATCCTAGCTTTGGCCAGATCTCCTACACCGACACAAACGGAAGCGGAAACGGAGCAAGGGAGTGCCAACTGGCTCTGAAACTCAGTTTCTAAGAACTTGTTGAAAAATCGAGTTTTGGAAGGTGAAAATTGGCTTTGGGCGCCGAGTGGAGGGGCAACACCAGGTAAGCTGCGATATGACCCTGTAAATATCCCCCGGTAGAGCCGGGGGAACTCCCGTTGGATTAGCACTGCGTTCGTTGATCCACGATCAACCAGGTTGTGACTCGGCGGTTCGTTAAGAAGCAGCAAATGCAGTGGACAATTCGCGGTGCACATCTACTGCTACAGACCCGGACCAAAATCCTCAAAAACGAATTGGAAGGAGCGTTTCGGCGATGGTCCCTACTGTCCCGCGTTAAGGTGGATTATGTTGACCCTCAACTCTCCGCGGCGTTCGGCTGCGTCATACTGGATGTTCGCAGCGCTCGCCTTGGTAGCGATAACTATGATGGTTGCGCCCAGCCAGCTCGTCGAAGCGATAGCGGATGTAGTGGAAGTGAATACCGAACAAGCTTCGGTACAAGGCGTCATCAGCCCCGAACAGATTGAAAACCTGCCCATCAACGGGCGCAACTTCCTCGACCTGGCGCAATTGGAGCCTGGCGTTGGTTTCTTTAACGTTATGAATTTCACCAACTACGACTCGCCCAAAAACACGCTCAGCGGCGTGCTCAGTTTTGCGAATCAAAACCCGATCGTGGGAACCGCCACCGGAACTCCCGGACAGCAACCCGCCAACCTGCGGGATGGAACCGGCTCCGGTGTATTTGGCCTCGGTTCGCCAAGGGTGATCGAGTTCACCTTGAAGCTCAACTTCTAGCCAATCTGTCTGGCTAACGGAACTGGCCATCGACCTCGCGGTCGGTGGCCTTTTTTTTTACCGTCCGCGCTGTTCCCACCCTAACGTCGCAAAAAACGCGACGTTAGGATGGGACACTCGCCGATTCTTCCTGTGCGACGGGCAGGGTGATGGTGAAGATGGCGCCGCCATCGGGAGCGTTGGCGGCTTCGATGTTGCCGGCGTGTTCGCGGAGGACGGTCTTGCAGATGCTTAGGCCGAGGCCGGTGCCGCGGCCGGGACGTTTGGTGGTGAAAAAGGGATCGAAGATGTGGGGCAGATTTTCGGGGGCGATGCCGGGGCCGTCGTCATGAAAGACGATGCAAACGGAGTCGGGCTTGCGTCCGATGCGGACGTGGACCGCGCCTTTGTCCTCATTTTTACGGGCTGGGTTTTCGCGGATGGCTTGCTCGGCATTGAGCAGGAGGTTTAAGAAGACCTGCATGAGTTGATTGGAATCGGCCATGACGGCGGGGACTGACGGGTCGGGGAGAAAGTCGACGGCGATGTTGTTCTTGCGCAGGGGATAGGACTGCATTTGCACGGTGCGCTGCACGAGCTCGTTGAGGTTGACGGGGGTGCGTCCGGGAGCAGGCGGGCGGGCGAAGTATTGCAGGTTCTGGACGATTTCGGCGGCGCGACGCGCTTGCTGGTGGAGAATGCCAATTTGTTTGCGCGCGGCTTCGCCGACTTCGCTTTCCTGCAACAGTTCCGCCATGCCGAGAATGCTGGTGAGGGGATTGTTGAGTTCGTGGGCGAAGCCGCCGATCATCTGGCCCATGGCGGCGAGGCGTTCGCTCTGAATGATCTGCTGCTCGAGCTTTTTCTCCATGGTCACGTCGCGGACGGAGACGATGACACCGGCGCGGCTGCCTTCGGCATCGAGCAGCGGGCTGGCCATGCCCAGCATGGTGCGCCAACTGCCATCGCGGTGCTGGGAGCGGTATTCGCAGGAGGTCAGGGAACTCTGGCCGGAGGAGACGGCGCGGAAGAGAGCGGACAGTTCGGGCGGAGTATTTCCCGCATCGTCGACGTTCTTACCGAGGAGCTGTTCGGGGCCGTAGCCGAGAATCTCGCCGATGCGCGGGCTGACGAAGGTGTACTGGCCTTTCAGATCGAGGACGAGAATGAGGTCGGGAAAGCTTTCGAGCAGGTGGCGGCGAAATTCTTCCTGACGGCGCAACTGGCGCTCCATCTCGCGCTTCTCGGTGACGTCGACGAGCGTGCCCTGATAACGGACGATGTGCCCGGCTTCCATCACGCCGGTCGAGGTATCGACGCAGACGGCGACTCCGCCATCTTTTCGTTTGAGGCGGACTTCGCGGGTACGAGTTTGGACGCCATCGTTGCCGCCGTGCCCGAGCACGGGCCCAGCGTCGGCGTCGGCGTTCAGTTGCTCGGGCGGGAGGGCCAGCAATTCTTCTTTGCTGGCGTATCCGAGGATGGACACCAGGGCGGGATTGATCTCGAGCAGCTTGCCTTCGGGATTGCCGATGTAGACACCTTCATGAAGGGACTCGAACAACTGGGTGAAGCGCAGCTCCTTTTCGCGATGTTCGGTGATGTCGCGAGCCAGGACGCTGGCGCCGGCGACCTCGTCGCCCTTGACGATGGCGTTGACGACGCAGTCGTAGTAAAGGCGGGAGCGGTTCTTAAGGTGGACTTCGACCACTCCCGACCAGGCGCGCTTTTCCAGAAAGCGCGTCAGGCTTACGGAGGTTTCGGCATGGAGGGGCGCGGCGAGAAATTCTTCGAGTTTATGACCGACGAGATCGGAATAAGGAGCGCCGAGAAGTTCCGCGGTGCGGCGGTTCACGGTGCGGAGAGTGCCATCGAGGGAGATGGAGAGAGCGACGTCGTCGAGGGAATCGATCAGTTCCTTGAAGTTGCGCTGCGAACGAAGAATCAATTGGCTCAACTGATCGAGTTGGTCTTCGGAGGGGACGATCCCCGGCTGGTTCCGAAGACCTGTCAGAATTTGTTTGAGTTCCGCGACCTCGCGCTTGCGGCCGTAAGCATAAGTGGCGAACAAGATGGCGCACAAGAAGAGTCCGACTGGAATTGGCCACAGGCGGTAAGGAATGTTTTCCAGTTGTTGCCAGGACAAGGCTGCCATCGCCGCCGCAAACAAAACGAGCAAGCCAAGCGTCCATCGCCACAACTGGCTCTCTTCGCGTTGGAGACGAGTTGACTCTGGATCGGGCAGGTTGGAGGTGGGATGTTCGTCGAGCATTGAAGACTCCCGTGGTTCGACTGGCGGAAAAACGATTTCTCACCGCCCATCGCTCGCGCCAGACTGCACTAGCGTAGCACCGAAAGCGGCGGGCGGCGAAAGAAGGTTCTGTACCGATCCATCACGGTAACGGGGTGATGGCCATCACAGCGGTCCTGTTATGCGGCAAGTATGATAGCGATAAGGATCTCCCATCCGCGTTGGCCCCTTCGTGTGCTCCTGGTGTCCTTATGCTCTATAAAACCCTGAGTGCGGCGGTTTACGGAATTGACGCAAACGTGATTGAGGTGGAAGTGGATGTGTCGGGCATCAAGTTGCAGGAAGACCACTTTCACACGGTTGGGTTGCCGGACGCGGCGGTGCGCGAAAGCCGCGACCGTGTGCGCTCGGCGCTGAAGAATTGCGGCTACGACATTCCGCCCACGCAGATCACCATCAATCTGGCGCCGGCCGACATACGCAAGGAAGGATCGGGCTTCGACTTGCCCATGGCGCTGGGTATTTTGGGCGCTTATGGCGGGCTGAATAAGAAGGAGATTCCGGACGCGCTGTTTGTGGGCGAGCTTTCGCTGGACGGACGGGTGCGCGGAGTGCGCGGCGCATTGCCGATCGCGATCGAGGCGCGGCGCACGAAGGTGAAACGGCTGATTGTGCCCGAGGTCAACGCGCGCGAAGCCGCCATGGTCGAAGGAGTTGAGGTTTATCCGGTCAAATCGCTGCTCGACGTGATCCACTTCATCAATTCGGGCAATGGCATTTCGCGCATGCAGATCGATACCGGCGAACTGCTCAGCCAGGCGCAGCAATTCCATGTGGATTTCAAGGACGTGCGCGGGCAGCAGACGGCCAAGCGCGCGTTGGAAGTGGCGTGCGCCGGCGGGCACAACATTCTGATGATCGGGCCTCCGGGGTCGGGAAAAACCATGCTAGCGAAACGCATGCCGACGATTTTGCCGCCGTTTACTTTTGAAGAGGCGCTGGAGACGACGAAGATCCACAGCGTGGCGGGAGTGCTCGATGCGCGCGCCGGACTGGTGGGGCTGCGACCTTTCCGCGCGCCGCATCACACGATTTCCGATGCGGGACTGATCGGCGGGGGCGCGATTCCGCGGCCGGGCGAGGTTTCGCTGGCGCACAATGGAGTGCTGTTTCTCGACGAGTTTCCGGAATTTCCGCGCAACGTTCTCGACGTGATGCGCCAGCCGCTGGAAGACGGCACGGTCTGCATCGCGCGGGCTTCTATGTCGCTGACTTTTCCGGCGCGCTTTATGCTGGCGGCGGCGATGAATCCTTGTCCTTGCGGATTTCACAACGACCGCACGCGCGACTGTCACTGCACGCCGCCGATGATTCAGCGCTACATATCGAAAATCTCGGGGCCGCTGCTCGACCGCATCGATATTCATATTGATGTTCCGGCGGTGAACTACAAAGAAATGCGGAGCACGAAGGACGCGGAAAGCTCGGCCAGCATTCTGGAGCGCGTGGTGCGCGCCCGCAATATTCAGTTGGCGCGCTTCGCTTCTGGAAGCGAAAGACTTTACTGCAACGCGCAGATGCCGACGCAGATCATCCGCAAATTCTGCGAGCTTTCCGCCGATTGCGAGCGGCTGCTGGAACGCGCCATGGCGCAGCAAGGACTGAGCGCCCGCGCCCACGACCGCATTTTGAAGGTGGCGCGCACGATCGCCGATCTCGACGGCATTCCGCAGCTGGAACCGCGACACCTGGCCGAGGCGATCCAGTACCGGACGCTGGACCGGACGTATTGGGTATGAGGGGGAGAGATTGAATTCATAGCATTATCCGGTTGACAGCGGAGTCCGCCGAAATTAGCGTGAGAACAGCTCCTACACGAACCAAGGATGACCACTGCACATGACAGGGATTCAATTCATCACCGACGAAATGGGCCACAAGACGGCGGCGGTAATCGACCTTAAGAAACACAAGGCGCTCTGGGAGGATATCGAGGACGTGTTGGTTTCCAGGTCGCGGCGGTATGAAAAGCGCATCCCGCTCGCCAAAGTGAAGGCGGACCTCATCAAGTGCGGAAGGCTCCGCAACAAACTTCGATAACTTTTCGTGTTCTCAAAGTAAATTGTGAACATTTCAAAAACGGAAATCTCCGTGGCCATCTACAACGTTGCATTGACCTCAAGCGCGGCGAAAGAGCTTCATAAGTTGTCCGGACAATTGCTCGCGCGCATTGTTTCGCGTTTGGAGAAGTTCGCCTCCAATCCCCGCCCGCCGGGCTGCAAGAAGCTGCAAGGCGGCGACCGAGAGTGGCGTATTCGTGTCGGCGACTACCGCGTGGTCTACACCATCGACGACGCAAAATTGCTGGTGGAAGTGACGCGTGTGCGCCACCGAAGCGCGGTTTACGAACGATGAATGCAGAAGCCTCCGCATTCGGATCTCATCGCCGAAACGGTTTGATCCAGGACGCCAAATCAGGCTGAGGCGAGCTTCTTTTGCGGGCGGACTGGGAACGGTCTGATTTTTGGCGGCCGGTTTTTCCGGGCCTTCCAAAGATCGTAGTTGAGCTGCATTTTCAGCCAAAACTCGGGAGACGTATACGGCATCGCCTGGGCAAGCCGGACGCTCATCACCGCGGAAATGCCGGCGCGGCCGTTGAGTATGCGGGAGAGATTCGGCCGCGTCACTCCCAGGCGCTTGGCCGCCTCCTTCACCGTCATGTCGCCCAGATAATCCTTCAAAACTTCGCCGGGATGGGAAGGATGGAAAATCATGCTCAACTCCTAGTGGTAATCCATGTAATCGACAAGGACGGCATCCTCACCGTCGAACCGAAACGTGAGCCGCCAGTTTCCGCTCACCCGCACCGCCCAGTGGCCCTCCAATTCGCCTTTGAGCGGGTGCAAGGCGTAACCGGGCGCGTTCATGTTGGCCGGGCAGGTAGCCGCATCCAGAGCGGACAAAATCCTTCTCAGACGGTCCGCATGTTCAGGATGAATGCCAGCTTTCGAGCCGGTTTCGGCAAACTGCTTGACGCCTTTGTGCCGATAGCTCTTCAGCATGTGTAAAGTGTACCGATACACAATACCAATTATCAAGGGAAATCGACGTGCGCGGGCGGAGAGCGGCCGAGCTGGCCGCGTCGAGGAGACGCGGGAGCCGGTCATTCAGCGGACGCTCTGCATCGCCATAGTTACGGCTGCGCGTAGTAGCCGGTGCGGGTGCGGGCCTGTAGTCCGGGCTTGCCGATTTGGACCTTGATTGCGTGATATTCGTTCGGATGAGAAGCTGGTGGAGGATTGAACGACAACACATAATACGCATTCGCATCCGCGGCACATCGGTCGATCGAACTGGCGATGTCATTGCTTCCAAAGAGAACCTGTCCGCCTGTTTGAGTGGCGAGGACTTGCAGGAACAAGTCGCCAACATCCGCTTGTTTGGCTGAGGCCACGCCTTTGAAGAAATCCCGGTAAAGGAAATTCCGGACGTTGAACTGTCCTGCCCCTCCCGGATCGACGCTGCAGAGCGTCATGCGTGCTTCACGCAATTCCGTTGAAACCTCAGCAATATAGTTGAACAGTTCGCCCTGGTCCTTCTGCGTCCTTACCCACTCAGAACCGGTAAATCCGGGCCAGCCCGGGCCGATCCAGACGATCAATTTTCTGCCCGGCGTCTTACTCATACTGGTGGCCAGCAAATCGAGCGCCCTGAGCGAAAGACGCCAACGTTCTTCGGCGCCGAAAAGTCCTCCCGATTGTCCGAACACACGCAAGCCGGTCGAACTGTCATCGAGGTGTGCGATCAGCGCGTTCCCGTCGCGCGTAGGCTTGACCTGGACCTGAGCTCTAACATCTGTGACAAAGATGAAGGACGTGGGCTGGGTGAGATGGCCGCCGTTTCGCTGCAAATATTTCACGAGCTGCTGGCGTATGTTGGCGATGGAATTGAATGGCGAATTGATCCCATCGATCAACAAGAAGACCTCTACTGGGTCTTCGGCTTTGGCGTTAACGCTATTCTCCGCATGGAAGGTCTGGACACTCCGCGGTTGTTTGTTGTCGAGGAGCGTGAAATCCTGTGGTTGCAGGCCAGCTACGGGATTACCGGACTTGTCTGTAACCACCACATCGAGTGTGACGGCACGATTGGCATTGCCGGCTGCGGAAGAGGGTGAGCCGGTCTGCTGGACGTGGCGGCTGGCAAACATCTTGGCCGCTTTCGCCTGCAGAGCGGGACTGGAGTGCCCGTTCGCAATCTGCTCGAGTAACTCTTGCGCCTGCTTCGACTGACCTTGAGCCAGGATAAACAGTACACGTTCCTTGAAAGATTCGGAGAAATTGCCATTCAGCATTTGCTGGATCTCAGACAGGGCCCGCAGTTCGTCCTGCTGCATGAGAGAGTTCAATGCCAGCAGCTTGAGGTCGTCATTCTGCTCGGCCTGAGGCTGGATGGGTTGGCCGCTTTGGGCGCGAATTTCAATCTCAAGGGCGCCGCACTCGTCAATCCAGCGGCTCTTGGGATGGTCACGGCGCAGTTCAGCGCAGGTGTTGAGAGCAACGCTTGATTGCCCTAGCTTATTCTCGGCGTACGCTTTCCAGTAAAGCGCTCCGTCAGAGTGTTCGCCTTGTTCACTAGCGACTTTGGTGAAGATGGTTACGGCATCGGACCAGCGGCTTTCGTTAATCGCGCGCGTTCCATCCGAGTAGAGACCACTGTCCTGCGCATTTGCGGCCGATGAATCGCGCGCTTCCACTGAAGACGCAGCCGGCGAAAAAACCTCTGCCGGAACGGCCTGGGCATAGTAAGCCACCGGCGGCGCAAGCCAGGAGATTAAGAGAGCTGTTACCAATAAACGTCTGATGTTCATATCGTGCCTCCATTGGACTGAATGACTCCGCCCGGCTGCCGGTCCGGCACACGCGAGCGCAATACACGAATTTCAAAAAGCAGGCCGTCGGTGTTCATCTCGTTGTGTAGCCGGGTTATGGTTGAGCCGCTCACCCCCCCCGGCTCATTCACCAACTCGGCCAGCACGCGGCCGAGTTGGTCGAGGGACTTGGCCAGCACCGGATCGTCGATTTGCGCCGCGCTTTGCAGACATTCACGATTCGACGCCAGAAGGTTCATGGCTTCCTCCCGCATGGGTGAGAGTGTGTCTGAGCTACTGGCATCGACGTGCTTCAGTTCGACCAGCAGACGCTCCGAACGGTCGAGATGATCGCCCAGAACCACGAGAACGACGTGTTGCCTGGATTGCGAATCGTTCCTGGCTGCGGATAGGGGTGATTTTTTCTGCTGCCATTGGCGGCCCGCCAAAAATGCACCGAGAACGAGCAAGGCGCATACGGCGGCATAATCGACAGCCTTCCACAGACCTACGCGCGGCCAACGCCTTCTGCGCATGGCGTACGCGGGGAGCGAACTCGCAAGCGAATGCCACACTTGCTCGCCGTACAAGGCATTGCGGGCGGGCGTTTCCAGGGCCTGCAGTTGGGCGAGGTCGTGTCCCAACGCGGCGTAGGCTTCCGCGCATTGTGTGCAAACTTCAAGGTGACGCGCCGCGCCGGAATTGCCCTCGCCGTAGTGGTGCTCGATCAGTTCTTCTTCGCTTAAGTGCTTCATACATTCACCCTTAACGCCGCCAGCCGGAGCCGCAGTTTCTGTACCGCGCGAAACACCGCTTGTTTTGCCGCATTCGGCGCAATACTGAGTGCGGAAGCGATCTCCTCGGTCGTCAGATCTTCCATGTGGCGCAGGACGAAAGCCGTGCGCTCAATGGGCGTCAGGCTGTGCATCGCGTTCTCTTGCATTTCTCCAATCTCGCGGCTTAACAACAAGCGTTCGGGACCGGCGGCTTCATCTGCCAGGGGCAGATCCATTGGATCGGAATCGGTCCCTGGTGCGATTCGGCCGGGGTCTTCGACCTTGCGACTGCCGATTCTGTCCAAAGCGCAGTGCACGGCGATGCGATAGATCCAAGTGCCAAAACTCGATCGCAACTGGAAGCTCTCCAGCTGCCGATACCCGCGCAGAAATGCCTCTTGCACGACCTCATCCGCATCGGCTTCATTGCCGGTAATGCGAAATGCGACCCGGAAGAGACTTTGGCTATGGCGCACGACGAGTGCTCCGTAGGCTTCTTTGTCTCCGGACAGGATCGCCCGGATCGCGGCCTGGTCGCTCTCTCCCATCTGAACATTAGACAGGAAATTGATTGCTGTGGTTAGGAGAGATTTGGCGATGGGTTGCGGGCGGCCCGGAAACGACCCTGAGAAGGAAGTGCGACGCGCAAGGCTTCATTTTTTTGCTTGTTCATACCGGGCCAACATCGACGCTTCGATGGATCGGGAAGCGCGGAACCCGAACTGACGCAGTTGTTTCATCGCTTGCGGAAGATCGAAGTATCCGCGCAGGGACGCTTCGAGCAGAACGGCGAGCGTACCTGCTACTTGGATATGCCGTGCTGTGGCCTCCAGCCGGCCAGCCCGCTCGTCGATCAGAAGCACGTCGGCATGGACTTCAAGAGCAAGGCTGATGGCCTCGCGTTCTCCGGCCCCTAATTCCGCCGCCAAGCTCGCATCCAATTGCCGCACTTGGATGGCCTCAAGCCATGCGGGAGGCGCGGATGCCCAAGCACTGACTTCGGGAGGAGCTTCAGGGTGCTGCATCTCCATCAAAACAGCGCGAGGGACCAAAACGCGGCCATAGATTTCTCGAAGCACATCGGGATGGCCAAGACGAATGAGATAGTTGAGCGGGCTGGTATCGGCGACAACGATCATGCCTGCGATTACCCGGCCTTCGTTGCCAGCAGCCGATGCAACGTGGCCATGTCCTTATCGAGGTCTTCGATGGTGTAGTCGTAGATCTCATGCTGCTGCAGGAAGGCATCCACCTGCATGCGCGTTCCGAAACCGAGAAGTTGGCGGACTTGTTCCATCGTCAGTCTGCCATCCCGGTACGCCCCGGCTACGGACTCTTCGAGTAGAGAGCGAGCGGCATCGCGGCCTGTGGGCACGAGATGCTGGACGAATTGGTCGGGGATTTCGACAGTGACCTGCATAGAAAAAGGGTAGCAGGACGGGCGGGGAAATACCATAAAAAGCGGTTCGTGCCGACTGGCTCCGGCGGCGCGCACTTTATAATTCAGGGCGGAGGGTTCATGCCAGGGTGGGGGACGGGGAGTTTCGAGAACGAGGATGCGCAGGGGTTTCTGAGCGAACTGAAATCGCTGGGGCCCGACGATTTGAAGAAGATACTGGCGCGCGCGGCCGATGGGGAAGACTATCTGGCAGCGGCGGAGAGCGGCGCGGCAATCGCAGCGGCTGAGGTGGTGGCGGTGGCGAAGGGCAATCCTCCGCAAGCAATACCGCAACCGATTGCAGAATGGGCCGGCAAGGTCGAGGGCGCACCGAGCGCCGAAATGTCGGACCTGGCCCGGCGCGCGGTGGAACGGGTGCGGACCAACTCCGAGCTCAAAGATTTATGGCTGGAGGCGGAGGGACTGAACGAGTGGAGCGCAGCGCTGCGCGAATTGCAGGGAAGACTTAGCGAATGAGGAAGAGCGAGCGGCGAACAGCGAACGACCAACGATTAACAATTAACAACCAACGATTAACGACCAACGACCAACGACTTTTCTATAATCCCTCCATGCCCGAGCTTTCTTCCGAGCGCGACCGGCAGTTCCGCCGCATGAGCGAAGTGGCGCGCGAGATATTCGCCGCCGCGCTGAAAAACGCTTCCATCGAAAACGCTTTCGCGCGCAACGTACACTGCGAGCGCCGCGTGCTACGCATTGGCAACGACCTGCACGATCTCGATTCCTATCATCGCGTCTTTGTCGTCTCCATCGGAAAGGCCGCGCACGCCATGGCCGCCGCGCTCGCAGAACAAGTGGGCAGCGGCCTGGAAGGCATTGTCGCCGCGCCGGCCGAAGGTCCCGGCCAATCTCCCGCGAGCCTGACACATACAAATAATGTTCAAACCAGCCAAGTCCGCGGCTTCCGTTATTTTCGCGGAGGACATCCCACGCCCACTGCGGAATCGATCCGCGCCGCCAACGCCATTCGCAAATCGCTCGAGGCCCTCGACGCGGCCGCGCTCGTCATCTTTATGATTTCCGGCGGCGGCTCTTCTATCGTGGAAAAACCCGTCGCGACTTTGCCTGCTCTGACTTTGAACGACGAGGAAATTTCTCTGTCCGATCTCGCCGCCACTTACCGCGCGCTCGTTCATTCTGGCGCGCCCATCGCCGAGATCAACGCCATCCGCAAGCATCTTTCCGCGGTGAAGGGCGGACGCCTCGCCCAGGCCGCCTATCCCGCGCAGCAGGTTTCCATCCTTGTTTCCGATGTGCCCGACGCGACGCCCGACGCGCTGGCCTCAGGACCCACCATGCCCGATTCGACTTCCGTCCACGATTGTGAGCGCATCGCCGCCAAGTACGGACTGGTCGATCAATTTCCCAAGTCCGTTGCCGATCTTTTCCACCAGCACGCGCTCGAGGAGACGCCGAAATCCGACGACCCCGCGTTCGTCCGGGCGCGCTGGTGGACCGTGCTCTCGAATAAAGTTGCCCTCGATGAAGCCGCAGCAGCCGCAACCCGCGCCGGTTTTGCCGTGGAAGTCGACAATTCGTGCGACGACTGGCCTTACGACAAAGCGGCCGACTACCTGCTCAACCGCCTGCGCGAACTGCGCAGCAAAGTGTCGCGCGTGTGCTTGATTTCCGGCGGGGAGGTGACCGTGGCCGTGCGCAACGGCGGCATCGGCGGACGCAACCAGCAGTTCGCTCTAGCCTGCGCCGAACTCATATCGGGAGACGACATTACTGTGCTGAGCGCCGGCACCGACGGCATCGACGGCAATAGTCCCGCCGCTGGGGCCGTAGTCGATGGCAGCACGCTGGATCGCGTGGGTAGAGTCGAAGGGCGCCCCACAGCCTGCACTGAGCTTGTCGAAGGGTCTCGCGGTTTACGAGAGCCTGCCCTGAGCGCCAGCCGAAGGGTGGAACCTGTCCGCCACGCGCTCTCCAGCTTCAATACCTATCCTCTTTTCGACGCGCTGGGCGATGCCATTGTCACCGGGCCGACCGGAAATAATCTGCGCGACCTGCGCATCCTGCTGGCCTATTAGATTGGGTTTCATCAATGCCCTTCCGGTTGAAAAGCGCTTCCCTCAAGGACTAACCGGGAATATTCGCTAGTTATTCGCCCATATATCTAGAAGCTATCTCATAAATGGTTTTGGGTAGGGCACGGCTTTAGCCGTGCCGCTCCGAGCCAATAAAGACGTGGGCTTTAGCCCCTGAGGGATTTGATAGTTTACTCCCTCGGTTCATTATGAGAGGGTCTCTAAATGCGAACTGTGGCGATTAGAGCGCCGGCGACCGATGACACACGACCGTTCATGGTCTTCCGGCGGCCGCAAATTCTTGTAAATCGCCGTTCGCCCCGGCAGCGTCTTGCCTTCAACCTGCATCCAATATTCTTAAATCCACTATTTCACCGGAGGTTTCGCTTGAAACAGACAGTGCGTATTGCCATCCTCATGACGTTTGCCTGCGCTGCCTTGGCAGCCTTCTCGAGTTTCGCGCAAGCCCAGAGAATCGACATCGGTTTCGGTGGCGGCACAACGGTAGCCCCAGACGCCAATTCTGTGAGCGGCGCCCCCTCGCTTAAGGGCGGCACCTTTCTTGGCTTTAGCGGCGATGTTCTCTTCTGGCACAACCTCGGCTTCGGAACCGAAGTGTTCTGGAGGGCCGGCAGCAGCAACTGCGCAGTATCCCTCTGCGGCGCCGATTCGGGCGTCACTTATCGTCCCGTGCTCTACAACTTCAACGCCGTGTACTCGCCCAAGCTCGCACCCCATGCCTATCTGGAGCTTGTCGGCGGCATCGGCGCCCTCGATACCCATTACTCCGAATGTACCGGGGTTGGTGCATCGTGCGGTGGTAGTGAACTGATCTCATCGAGCAACCACTTCGACGTAGATCTCGGCGGCGGCGTCAAGTTGTATCTCACCAAAGGCTTCTTCATTCGCCCCGAGGCGCGCTTTTACTGGGTCAACAACGGCACTGCCGACTACAGTTCGAACCACGCCACCCGCGTCGGAGCCTCCATCGGCTATACGTTCAAGTAAGTGGGGCCGATTTCAGGAAACGGATTGGGGAAGTTCTGATTAAGTCGGTTCATGTGGAGTTTTGAAAGGGCATGGCTTCAGCCATGCCGTCAGTATCCGCGATACAAGCGGCTTTAGCCGCTGAGGGTCGCACTTTCAACCCATCCCGTCTCGCCAGCGAAGACTTAACCGGAGTTTCCTTGGGGAAGGGCGCGGCATGGGGCCGCGCCTTTTTGCATCGCCGCAACCTGGCGAGTGGCCTGCTTTGCCCGTCTCGCATTATGATAGAGCCATGGGTTTTGGCTACTCCAGCGAGATGATCTTTCTCTTTCTTCTGGTGCTGGTTCTTTTCGGCCCCAAGAAGATGCCGGAGATCGCACGCCAGGTCGGCCGCTTCCTCAACGAGTTCCGGCGGGCTTCCTACGAGTTTCGCTCGCAGATCGAATCCGAAATCAATGCTCTCGACGTCGGCGGCCCTAAGCAGCAGATCCTACCGCCGCTTCAGGCCCCGCTCGGATCGCTGGCCAATCGCATCTTCAATCCGCCGTCCTCGGAAAAGTCCGCAGAAATGCCCACGGAAAAACTGGAAGCTGCCGGACCCGCCGCGGTAGGAAACACCGCCGCCGTAGAGGCGGCGACTGTCCCGTCCGCCGATCCGTATCCCGCTTCGAAAGCGGCGCCCGATGCCTGAAACGGCCGCACCCCCGCCCGTGATCGAATCCGCCATGGATAAGGATAAGGATAAAGATAAAGACAAGGACCCAATGCCCACCATGGGCTTCCTCGAACATCTCGAGGAACTGCGCAAGCGTATCGTTTATTCCATCGTCGCCATCGTCGTCGGCTTTCTCGTTTGTTTTAAGTTCGCCGAAAAAATCTACGCCGTCATGCAGCGTCCCATCATGGACGCGCTTGCGCGCAACGGCCTCACGGCCAAGCTGGTTTATGTCAATCCCATCGAGCCTTTCAATCTGTATCTGAAAGTCGGAGGCATGGCCGGCTTGTTCCTCGTCTCGCCCTTCGTGCTTTACCAGATCTGGTGCTTCATTTCGCCCGGCCTTTACCGCAAAGAGAAGCGCTACGTCATGCCCTTCATGGCCTCGACCATTGGCCTGTTCCTGGCCGGCGGATACTTTGGCTACAAAATCGTGCTGCCGCAGGCGCTGGTGTTCCTGATCGGTTACGGCAAGGACTTTCAGCCGATGATCACGCTCGGCGAATACAGTTCCCTGTTCCTGACCATCATCGTCGGACTGGGCATCGTTTTCGAAATGCCGGTCCTGATATTTTTTCTAGCGCTCATGGGCATCGTCAGCGCGGGCTGGATGTGGCACAACATCCGCTACGCGATTCTGATTATCTTCATCATTGCCGCCATCATCACGCCCACGCCCGATATTTTGAATATGTGCATCTTCGCCGCGCCCATGGTGGTCCTATACGTCCTAAGCATCGCCATAGCGTGGTTCGTGCATCCTAACCAGCGCAGAAAGCGGGCGGAGAAAAAGAAGGCTTAATCTAAAGAGCGATTAACCAACGAGGACACTCCGTATTATAGGGAACATTTATGAGAGCGAAGATGACGAACGATAGCGCCATGAATTTAGCAGTTACTAAGTCCGTCCCCTGTGCTTCACTGTGTCCTCTGTGGTTAAAAATAGGTCTAACTCTGCCGCTGACCATCGCGTTGGCCAGCACCATAGCCTGCGCCAAAGGAACCAACGCCAGCGCGGCCGCAAAAACCGAAGCTCCCGCTGCGGCGTCAGCTCCGTCCCAATCCGCGCCGTCCCAAGCCGCTGCCGATAACTCCCCGCTTCCGCACATCGATCCCAAGCGCGCCTTCCAGTACACGCGCGAGGTCACCGCCTTCGGCCCACGCTATATGGGCAGCGAAAATCACAAGAAACTAGAACGCTACATTGTCGATCATCTTAAAGGAGATCGGGTCGAGGACGACGCCTTTACCGCCGATACCGTGGAAGGCAAGTTCCCCGTCCGCAATATCATCGCCAAATTTCCCGGCACTAAAGATGGCATCGTTGTCATCCTCGGGCACTACGACACCGTCTATCCACTGCGCAACTCCGGGTTCGTCGGCGCCAACGACGGCGGTTCTTCCACCGCCATCCTGCTCGAATTCGCCAACCAGTTGCGCGGCGTGGGAGCGGAGAAAAAGCGCGATGGCTACAGCGTTTGGCTGGTCTGGACCGATGGCGAAGAAGCCGTGCGGGAGTGGACCGACACCGACAGCGTGTACGGCGCGCGCCATCTCGCGGAAAAATGGGAGAAGGACGGCACGCTCAAGCAGATCAAAGCGCTTATGGTGATGGACATGATCGGGTATGCCGATCTCAACATCGACCGCAACACCAACGGCGCTCCCTGGCTGCTCGATCTCATCTACGCCGCCGCCGAGCGCTTAGGCTACCAGTCCCACTTCTATGAGCGCCAGGGCGCCATCGAAGACGATCACATGCCCTTCGTCCGGCGCGGCGTTCCCTGCGCCGACGTCATCGACCTCGACTACGGCTATAACAATGTTTTCTGGCATTCGCCGCAAGATACCCTGGACAAGCTCAGTCCCAAGAGCCTCGAAATCGCGGGCGATACCATCCTCGAAACCATCCAGATGCTCGACCGGCGCTAGAACGCATCCACCGGCAGAGCGAATGCAGCGTTGCTGCATCCTGCTCGCGTAGGGGCGGACGCCCCCGTCCGCCCACGTTCACGTAGGGGCAGGTGCCCTCACCTGCCCAGCCGAGCAAAGCTCGGCGGTTGTCGCGGAATACAGCAACTCTGGTTTCGCGCTAGAAGGCTGCGGAAAAAGTCAATGTTCGACACTCAGCCCCTAAAGGGGCGATTGATTTCGAAGGACTTGCGGTATCGCTAAAGCGATACTCTGATACGAAACCGGAGTTTTTCCGCAGCCTGCTAGAACCGAGGGAGCGTAGCTCGACCGTGGGCCGCACAAAAGCAAAGCGCTACCCGACCCAACGTCCGAAGTGGCGTTACGAGTAGCGCTGCCCGTTACCAATATCTAACTAGCACCAGAATGCGCGTATCACGGCGCGACTGCAAGTAATTGAGTAGGTACGGGAGGTGATAGTGGAATCCCATCCTTGCGCACAGGATGCGTAAGGATGGGGCGCCCACGGGGACAACATCAAAGTCAAAGGCGGCGGACAGGAGTGTCCGCCCTACACGAGCTTACTGCCTGATCCTCGGGTTAACCGCCGAGTAGAGTAAGTCCGTCAGAAAGTTCACGGCTACGTAGGTCAGGCCAATCGCCAGAATGCATCCTTGGACGAGATAGTAATCGCGGTTGGCTATGGCTTGGATGGTTAGGCGTCCGATGCCGGGCCAGGAGAAGATGGTTTCGGTGACGATGGTTCCGGCCAGCAGCGCGCCGAATTGTAATCCTAGGACAGTTAGGATGGGGATCATGGCGTTGCGCAGGGCATGGCGATAGACTACGGTGCGCTCGGGCAGGCCTTTGGCGCGAGCGGTGCGAATGTAGTCTTGGCCTAACTCCTCTAGCATTGAAGTTCGCACCATGCGGGTCAGGATTGCGGCCAAGGCTCCACCCATGGTGATGGCTGGAAGCACTAAGTGGGCTAAGCTGCCGGAGCCGGAGACGGGCAACCATCCCAGCTTGACGGCGAAGAGCAAGATCAGCACTGGGCCCAGCGCGAAGTTCGGGAAGGACAGGCCGAACAGGCTGACTACGCTCAGGGCGCGGTCATCCCACCGATTGCGCCGCCGGGCCGAATGCACTCCTGCCGGAATCGCCAGCACAATCGCGACGAACAACGACGCCAGTGTAAGTTGTAAGGTGAATGGGTAACGCTGCGCGATCAGGCTAGTAACTCCCTGATTGAAGCGCAGCGACTTGCCGAGATCTCCGTGGAGCACGCCGCGCCAGTAATTCAGGTATTGCCGGCCGAGCGGAACATCGAGCCCGTAGGCGTGGCGCGCGGCTTGAATGTCGCTGGCCGCCGCGCCTTCTCCAAGCATCTGCTGAATGGGATCGCCGGGAACAAAGTGGATCAGAAGAAAAACGGTGGAGACGACGAGCCAGACGACCGGCAAGGTGTAGAGGACGCGGCTGAGGATGTAGTGATGCATTAGTGACAGCCCCTAAAGGGGCATCTTATTCTGAACGACTTTCGGCATCGCTAAAGCGATGCCCTGATACGAAGCTTACCTGTACCACTGGCTGGATGCATAGGTCCTTCGCTTCGCTCAGGATGACAATTCATAGCAGGATGACAATTCATAGCATGTTGCCAATTTGTGTAACTGATCTTAGTCTCCGGCCCGCTGCACAGAAGTTGGGGGCACTGCGGTTGCCGGCGCTGGAGCCGCGGGCACCGGCTCAATCCTAACAGTTGCGATGCGATGGCCTTCCATTTTTTCGACGACAAAGCGGCGGCCCTCGTAATCGAATGCCTCGCCACCCGCGGGCATTTTCTGCAAGCGCGAAAGCAAGAATCCGGCGAGGGTTTCGTAGCCTTCGTCCTGCGGAAGTGTCAAATCGTATTGCGTTTCGAGGTCGCGAATATTGACCGCTCCGTCGAGCACAAGAGGCCCATTCGCGTTGGCCGCCGCGGGCTGCGTGGGAGCGACGTCGAATTCGTCTTCCAGTTCGCCAACCAGTTGCTCGACCACATCTTCGACGCTGATCACTCCGGCGGTCGAGCCGAATTCGTCGACCACCACGGCCAGGCGCCGGCGGCACTGCTGAAATTCTCCAAGCAGTTCGAGCAACGACTTGGTTTCGGGCACCACCAGCACATCGTGCATGATCTGGCAGATCGTCATCTGGGAAATGCGCGCGGCGGCGGAAGCAACGGCGGTGTGACCGAGGCGGAGGCGCGTCCAACGCATCAAGTCCTTGGCGTAAAGCACGCCGATAATGTGCTCGGGGCCGCGCTCGGGATCGTAGACGGGAACGCGCGAATGTTGATCGTCGACCACGCGCGACAGAGCTTCGTCCAGGTCCAGGTCGGAGGGCAAGGAAAAGATTTTAGTGCGCGGCACCATCACCTGGCGCGCCGCAATCTCGTCCAGTTCGAGCGCATTCAGCAGCATCTCTTCCTGCGCGTTCGAAAGCTGGCCCGAGTGGTGCGCGGCGGTCACGATCAGCTTGAGTTCGTCGGGAGAGTGGACGGAACCGTGACGGATGTCGCGCGTGCCAAAGGCGCGCAGGACAAAGCCAGCCGCGCGGCTCATGGCCATGGTCAGGGGGCTGGTGACGGTCAGGAAAACTTCCATGGGCGCGGCGACGGCCAGCGCGACGCTCTCGGTCCGCTGCAAGGCGAGCGACTTCGGGACCAGTTCGCCCAGGATCACGTGCAAGCTGGTGATCATCACGAAGGCCGCCGCGACGGCGATAGCATGAGCGTAGATCGCGGCGTGCGGCACGCTGCCGATCCAGCTCTCGACAAGCCGCGCCAACACAGGCTCGCCCAGCCAGCCCAAGGTCAGGCTGGCGACAGTGATGCCGAGTTGGACGCCGTTGACGACGCGGTTGAGTTGTTGGTGAAGTTTCAGGACAATGCGAGCGCCAGCGCGGTGGGCTTCGATGAGCTGCTGGATGCGGGTTTCACGGACGCTGACCAGCGCGAACTCGGCCGCGGCGAAGAAGGCATTGGCCGCTACCAGGAGCAGGATGACGAACACCCGCAGCAGCACGTATGCAACCATGGAATTTTAATTCTAACATTCCAAAGGGACAATCCCCCGGTTTTGAAATTTACTGACGGGACAGGCAAACCACCCCTCGATTGCCGGCGCAAACCGACTGCTTACTTTTTCGCGATCCGGCGGTCTAAGTACGTACCAGGCGGGAAAGCAGGTTGCGGAAAAAATATGCCGAAGCCCAGCCCCTAAAGGGGCATCTATTTCAGAAGAACTTGCGGTATCGCTAAAGCAATACCCCGATACAAGACCGGCATCGCCAAAATGGTATCCCGATGCGAAGCCGGGAATTTTTCCGGAACTATTCCGGCGTTTCTCGCGTAACACAGGTGAAGAGCAGTTCTAATATTTGAATCGAAGCAGGAGGCGGTCGTGAACGGCAATGGCAACGGCAACGGTAAAAAGAAGCGGCGCAAACGGATCATCATTTATAGCTCAATCGCAGTCGTTGTGATCCTGGTGGTTGCCGGAGCGCTGATTGCATCGAGCGGCGGCACCAAGATCGACTCCTCGAAGCTTGCCAAGGTCGAAAAAGGAGACCTGGCGAAGAGCGTGGTGGCCACGGGCAAGATCGAGCCCATCACCAAGGTCGAGATCAAGTGCAAAGCCAGTGGCATCGTGAAAAAGCTCTACGTCGATTACGGCGATAAAGTGAAGAAGGGTCAAGTGCTCGCCGATCTCGACAAAGAAGAGTTGCAGGCCCGCGTCGATCAGGCCCAAGCGCAATTGGAGGCGTCGAGCGCCAGCCTGAACGGCACGCGCGCCGATCTCGAGCGCGCCAAAGTCGACGCCGAAGGCCCCGACGTGCCGCTGCTCAAACGCGCCTATGACCGCGCCCAGGGCATGGCCAAGGACGGCGTGGTTTCCGCTTCCGCGCTCGACGACGCGGAGAAAAATTACGAGATGGCGTTGAACAAACAAAATGTTTCCAAGGCGCAGTTGCAGGTCTTGCAGGCGAAGATTGGCCAGGCCGAGGGGCAAGTGGCGCAAGACCGCGCCAACCTCAAACAACTCGAAGAACAGCTCGGTTATTCGACCATCGAATCGCCAATCGACGGCATCGTGCTTTCGCGCGACGTGGAAGTTGGCGATGCGGTCAGCTCCATCCTGGTGATGGGATCGGCATCCACGCTGGTGATGACGCTCGGCGACACCAGCGAAGTTTACGTCAAAGGCAAGGTGGACGAGAGCGATATTGGCAAGGTGTATCTGGGCCAACCCGCCCGCATTAAAGTCGAATCGTTCAAAGACAAGACCTTCACCGGCAAAGTTACTAAGATATCTCCCATGGGAGTGGAGAAAGATAACGTTACGACGTTCGAGGTGCGCGTCTCCATCAACAATCCCGAGGGCGTGCTGAAAGCCATGATGACGGCCAACGCCGAGATCATTCTGGAAGAACATAAGAACGTGCTCCAGATTCCGGAAGGCTCGATCATCTACGATAAGGACAAGAACGCCTCGGTCGAGATACCAGATCCAAAAGCGAAAGAAGGCAAGAAAAAAATTGCCGTCAACATTGGCATCTCGAATGGCGCGAAAACGGAGTTGCTGAAAGGGCTGAAGGAAGGCGATCAAGTCGTGTTGCAGTGAGAACGGCTGCTGGCTGCTAGCTCTAAATAGTGTCATCCTTCGCTTCACTCAGGATGACAAACCACGGTGAATTGTGAACGGAGGCGAATTACTATGACACAGATATTTTCCCCTCGCGCGGTTACAACGCTGATCTTCATTTTGGCCAGCTCACTCGCCGCTTTCGCCGGGGTCATCGGGACTTTTGACCGCTCGTTCCAAGTCAATGGGCCGGTCGATCTCGAAGTGCTGACTCGCTCCGGCGACATTACCGTGCGAAACGGCGCCGCGGGCAAGGTCTCGATCCACGCCAAAATCCTGGCCGACAATTCCTGGTTCGGCGGCGACCATAAGGCGGAGGCGCAGGAGTTGGAGACCAATCCTCCCATTCGCCAGAACGGCAACAGCATCCGCATCGACTACGTCAACATGAACCACATTTCGGTCGACTACGAAATTACCGTCCCGGAGAACACGGCGCTGCGCACCCATACCGGCAGCGGCGATCAGAAGATCGAAGGCCTCAAGGGCAATATCGATCTCGAAAGTGGATCGGGCGATCTGCAACTGGCGCGCCTCACCGGCGAAATGCGTTTCCAGACGGGATCGGGAGACGTGCGCGGACGCGAGCTTTCCGGTCCCGCGCGCGTCAAAGCCGGCAGCGGCGACATTGATATCGAAGAAGCGGGCGCGGGCGATGTGGACGTCCGCACCGGCTCCGGCGACATCACCGTCAACGGCATCAATGGCGGATTTCATGCCGAAGCGGGCAGCGGCGACATTCACGCCAAAGGCTCGCCCAAGAATATGTGGAGCGTCCGCACCGGCTCGGGCAACGTGAACTTACATGTGCCCTCCGACGCCGCCTTCGACATCGACATTTCCTCGATCTCGGGAAGCGTCACGCTCGATCATCCCGTGACTACGACCGTCCAGGGCCGCGTTCAGGACTCGCGCAAGAGCGTGGTGGGCAAGGTGCGCGGCGGCGGCCCCATGCTTTCCGTTCACACCGGTTCCGGCGACGTGCAAGTGGACTAAGCAGTCGTCAGCCAGCAGCCGTCAGAAAAAACATCTCCGTCCCGATTAAGCCGATGGCCGACCGCCGATGGCTGATCGCACCTTGACGCGCTGCCGTGCCACGCAGGATACTTCGTGCATCCCTGAAATCTTTCAGGCACGACGAGGTAACCGATTGTCACGCAGCGCGATCGTCACACTCACCACCGATTTCGGACTCAACGATCATTTCGTCGGCGCCATGAAGGGCGTCATCCTCGAGATCGCTCCCGAGGCGCAGATCGTCGATATCAGCCATGCCGTGCAGCCTTTCGACATTCTCGACGGCGCGCTCACGATTTCGCAGGCCTACTCCTATTACCCTTCCGGCACCGTGCACATGGTCATTGTCGATCCCGGTGTGGGGACGGCGCGGCGGCCTTTGATTATGACCAGCGACCGCCATCTGTTTGTGGCGCCCGACAACGGCGTGCTTTCCCTGGTCTGCGACCGCGAAGAGCGCATCTCCGTCCGCCACGTCACCGCCGAGCATTATTTTCTGCAGCCCCGCAGCAACACCTTCCACGCGCGCGATATCTTCTCCCCGGTCGCGGCGTATCTGGCCAAGGGAGTGGCTGCCGATCGCTTCGGCGAAGAGATCGCCGACTACGTCCGCTTCGGCGCGCCCCGGCCCAAGCCCGTGGATGAGCATACGCTTCGAGGCGTCGTGCTGAAAGTCGATCGCTTTGGCAATCTCATCACCAACATCACGCCGCAGGATGCGCCGCAACTTTTCGAGGCCACGCCGCCCCCCTTCAAGATCGCGATTGGAACCAAGGCGCAGGCCACGCGCATGTGCGCAAGCTATGCCGAAGGCGCTCCCGGCGAAGTTTTCGGACTCCTCGGCAGCATGGGTTTTCTGGAAGTGGCCTCGAACCGCGGTTCAGCCTACCAACTGATGGGCGCGGGCAAAGGCAGCGAAGTGAATGTGGCGATGGAAGGGCAGTGAGGGAGACCGCGGCTTGGTGACTCAGATCTATGCTGTCATCCTGAGCGCAGCGAAGGACCTATGCATTCCGGCGCTACAAACAAATACATAGGTCCTTCGCTGCGCTCAGGATGACAATTCACTCTGGGAAAGCGGCTAAGTGTTCTTCGCCTTAGGGTGGATGTAGCGATCCATCTTCGCCGTCCACTTCATAAAACGCCACAGACTGGCGCGCTCCGTCCACACGAATTCCCAGAACTCCAGGAACCCTATCTGCGTCATCTTGACGCCCGTGTAAGTCTCGATGCGCCACAGAAGATAGGGACTGCGCCAGGGGGCAATCCGGTGGCCCCGGGTCGAGTTCCAAAGAAAGCGCAGCATCGTCCCCATCGCGTTTCAGTATAGCGCCGCGACCCTGCCTGTGTGGGGACGGGCGCCCTCGCCTGTCCAAGCCGAGCGCAGCTCGGCTGTCGCTGGAGGCTACAACAACTCTGGTGTGGCTATAAGGGCCCCGGATCTTCGTAGAGACGCGGCTCGCCGCGGCTCCGCTCGCGCACGAGAGAGAATGCGAGCTTTCTATTTGCCCGCAATCTCGACGCTGGCGCGGGTGTTTTCCCACTCCATGCGCAGGGTGCATTGGTTGCCGGCCTGGTCGAAAGCGATGGTGAAGTTCTCGACCGGCGCAGCCGTTTTGGAAACTTTCATCGGCACGCGCACCAGGTCTTCCTTCTCGCCGGGATAGTTGGTTCCCCACTCGCCCGTCTTCTTGCTAATGACGAGCGTCCACGCGTCGGCCTTCGGAACGGTGAAAATTGTGTAGCTGCCCGCGGGCACAGCCTTGCCGCCCACCGTCAGGTTCGTATCGCTGACGAACGTGGTCGCCTCATTCGCACCCGTGCGCCAGATTTCGCCGAACGGAACCAACGCCTTCTCACTCGCCGCGCCGAAAATCTTCCGCCCTTTCGCGCGCGGACTGGAATAGTCCATCTTGATGGTTTTGCCAGAGGAGAACTTGCACCCCGCGCTGGCCGGCGGACTGGGCCGCTTCGATTTGTCCTGCGACATGTCCATCTGCGCCGCGGCCAGTGTGGCCACCGCAACGAGCGCCGCTGCGATTATCGCGAACTTCTTCATGACTGGTTCCTCCTGTGATAGCACTTAGCTAACGCCACGAATTATACTCACATTCCCGTTTCTACGAGCATATTGCCTCGCGCAAAAAAGCCTTACAATCCAGATATGGAGCGCAAGATCTTTTGGATCACTCTCACCGTGCTCGGCCTGCTCGCCGATTTCGTCCTGCCCATCTGGTGGGCGCTGGGCGCGACCATTCCCATCGTTTATATCTCGTGGTGGGTGGCCTACCGCAGCGGCTGGTTTGAGTAAGCGGTGGGCCGGACAATCGGCGCGGAGCCTGCCCAGCGAAACGACTAGTGCCATGACCGCATGGTGATTACCGCGTGGAAAACGAGTAGCGCCGGCATCTTGCCGGCTGTCCCGAGGGCGTCTCGCTCTCGGCGCGGCGGGCGAAGACGCCCGCCGGACAGCCGCCGGGACGGCGGCGCTACGCTTAGTAGTCAAGCGGTACAAATCACGCGGGTATGGTATTAGTCTCTTACCCCGTCCATGAACGCGCGCAGCTTGCGCGAGCGCGAGGGATGGCGCAGCTTTCTTAGCGCTTTGGCCTCGATCTGGCGGATGCGTTCGCGAGTTACCGCGAACGATTGGCCGACTTCTTCAAGCGTGTGTTCGCTGCCGTCTTCGAGGCCGAAACGCATCTTGATGACCTTCTCCTCGCGCGGGGTCAGCGTGCGCAGCACCTGCGAAGTTTGGTCTTTGAGGTTGACGTTGATCACGGCCTCGGCTGGCGAAACCACTCCGCGATCTTCGATGAAGTCGCCGAGGTGCGAATCTTCCTCTTCGCCGATCGGCGTTTCGAGGGAGATGGGCTCCTGCGCAATCTTAAGTACTTTGCGGACCTTCGCTACCGGAATGTCCATGCGCTTGGCGATTTCTTCCGACGTAGGCTCGCGTCCGAGTTCCTGCACCAACTGGCGCGAAGTGCGGATGAGCTTGTTGATGGTTTCGATCATGTGCACGGGGATGCGGATGGTGCGCGCCTGATCGGCAATGGCGCGCGTGATTGCCTGCCGGATCCACCATGTAGCATAAGTCGAAAACTTATAGCCGCGGCGGTATTCGAACTTATCGACGGCCTTCATCAGGCCGATGTTGCCTTCCTGAATCAGGTCGAGGAACTGGAGGCCGCGATTGGTGTATTTTTTCGCGATCGAGACGACCAGGCGCAAGTTGGCTTCGATGAGCTCGCGCTTGGCGTGCTCGGCGTCCATGTCGCCCTGGATAATCTCGCGCTGGGTGCGCTTGAGCTCCTGGAACAACAGGCCCGCTTCGGCTTCGAGCTTTTCCAGTTCGCCGCGGACGGCGCGCGCCTGCTTGCGATATTCCTTGCGCTGCTCTTCGCTGCGCGTGGCCTCGGCGCGCTTCTCCAGGTTCTGGATCTGGCGGTCGAGCGAGCGCATGCCGTCGACGGTGCGGTTAACGCGGTCGATCAGGCGTTTGCGTTCGTTGTGGGTGAAGCCCAGTCTGCGCACCGCGATCGACGTGCGCACAATCGCGTGCGCCAGGTTGAAGCGGTAGCGGCGATGGTGCTTCGGCTGCTTCTTCGCGTTCACCGCCGCCAGCTTTTCCTGGAGCGGCGCCACTTTTTTATAAAGCTTGTCGAGCGTGGCGATCTTGGCGAGGAATTCTTTCAGGCGGTTGTCGACGATCTCTTCCGTGATTTCTTCTTCGTCGAACGTGACCAGCTCTTTGATGGAGCGGACGCCTTTTTCGAGGTCCTCGCCCAAAGCGAGGAGTTCACGGATCACAATCGGCGAGCGCGAAAGCGCTTTCAGAACGCGGTTTTGCCCCCGTTCGATGCGCTTGGCAATTTCCACTTCGCCTTCGCGGGTGAGCAAAGGGACCGTCCCCATCTCGCGCAAATACATGCGGACGGGGTCGTTGGTTTTTTCCATGGCGCCGGGGGTCAAGTCGAGTTCGACGTCCTCGGAGCCTTCTTCCACATCTTCGAATTTTTTTTCCAGATCGGTCGTCGGCCCTTTCGAGCTTTCGAGTACATCGATTCCCTGGGTCCCGATCGTGGTCAGCAGATCTTCCAGGTCTTCAGGAGAGTGCACATCGTGCGGGATTAAGTCGTTGACCTGATCATAGGTCAGATATCCCTTCTCTTTGCCTGCGTCGATCAGCTTTTTTATGTCGTCGTACTTGTCGTCAAGTGCCAAGAAAGATTACCCTCAGGACGTTTGCCGATTGGCGAACGCCAAACTGTTCAGCGGTGGGATTCGTTACGGAGTTGTGCGCGAGGCGCACAGACTTCAGAAGTATAGCACGCAGATTGCATGTTCAGCCGACAGAGGTTGAAGTTTGCGCCGTTTTTCAGATGCACTTCGCCGCCCGTATCTCTTTTCCCGCTAATTCTTTAGATGGCAGCCGGGCCGGTTAAGTTCCAAGTTTCCGGCGCCTAGCTGGCCTTTTCGCCCAATCCCGGGTCCATTAAAGCCCGCTTGAATCGAACTTTTTCCTGCAAAAGCGCCTGTCTTTCCTCGAACGGAAGCCCCGCGCGCTGCAACCCAAGCTGCACTTCCTCCAGCCGCCGCCGCAAATAAATCCTGCGCAGCGCCCGCACCGCGCCTTCCACCGTCTCCGGCGTCAACGATTCCTCTTCGCGCATCAGGATCGAGGCCAGCAAACGCCGGTCGTCTTCCGTCTTGGGCAGCGCCATCACGTCCGCCGTCTCGGCAGCGGCCCCCAGCAGGGCCTCGATCAGCGACTGCGAGGCCAGCCCTTCGTAGAGATGCTCGGATTGCAGCGCGAATTGCGCCTGGCGCGCCGGATCGAATTCCTCGTCCGCCCCTTCGCGCGCCGAGGTCCGCGCACCCGACTGCATCTCGGTCGCCGAAGCCAGCGCCCGGATCAGCACGCGTTCCGCGCCGGTGATCTGCGCCTCCGCCGGGGCCTTGACCTCGGTTGCCGCGCGGTTCGTGGCGGCGTGCTTCAATTCCTGGCGCAGCACCGCCGAATCGATTCCCAGCTTTTGCGAAATTTCCAGCGCCAGCTCATCGCGCACGATGCGGTTTGGCACCCGCTGAATGTGCGGCAGAAGATGATTGACGGCCTTTACCTTGCTGTCCGCGTTGCGCGCCGGAAACTGCGCCCGCGCCCGGTCGATCAGATAGTCGAAATATTTCTGCGAGTGCTTGAGCGCCGCTCCATAAGCGTCCTTGCCCTTGCGCCGTATAAACAGGTCGGGATCGAATCCAGTTTCCAGCGTAAGCACGCGAATGTTGAATTCCTCTTCCACCAGCAAACCGAGGGTGCGCTCGGTAGCGCGAGCTCCGGCGGTGTCGGGATCGAAGTTGACCACGACATTTTTCGAGAATCGGCCGAGCAATTTTGCCTGCAACTCGGTGAACGCCGTGCCCGAGCTGGCGATCACATTGTGAAAGCCCGCCGCGTATACCGAAATGCAATCCATCTGCCCTTCAACCAGGATCGAGTAGTCGAGCTTGCGGATCGCCTCTTTCGCGTTGTCCAAATTGAACAACACCCGCGACTTCGAATAAATCGGCGTCTCCGGAGAATTCAGATATTTCGGGCCGGATTTTTCGTCGGGCGAAAGGGTGCGCCCGGTGAACGCGATCACTTTGCCCTGGTCGTTGCAGATGGGAAACATGACGCGATTGCGGAATTTGGAGTAGATGGCTGGAGCGGCTTTTAGCTCTTGGCTCTTAACTTTTGGCTCGAAGCTCGCGTCGTCCGCCGTTCGCCGTTCGCCGTTCGCGTCGGAGTTCTCAGTTCTCAGTTCTCGGTTCTCAGTAGTTGCTTCCGGCTGCGGGCTTTCCTTCCAGGAGAACAATCCGCTCTCGCGCAACAGCTCTTCACTGAATTCGCGCCGCAGCGCATCGCGCAGCAGGAAGCCTGAATCGGGCGCATAGCCTATGCGGAAGCGGGCAATCGTCTCGTCGTCGAGCCCGCGACCCTTGAGATACTCGCGGGCATTCGCGCCTTCGGGACGCCGCAGGCAATCCTGAAAAAACGCGGTCGCGCGCACATGCACGTCCACGAGAGCCATGCGAGCCTGGGCGTTGCGTGCCTCCTCCGGACTGGAAAACACGACCTTCGGCATGGGCACGCCCAGCTTCTGCGCCAGCAGCCGGACGGCCTCGGGAAAGGTAATGTTCTCGACCTTCTGGATGAAAGCGAAGACATCTCCCGACTCTCCGCAGCCAAAGCAGTGATAAAACTGGCGCGTGGCGTGGACGGAAAACGATGCCGTCTTCTCAGCATGAAACGGACAAAGCCCCGAATAATTCTGCGCCCCAGCCTTCTTCAGCTTGACGTAGTCGCCGACAATGCGGACGATATCCGCCTGCTGCTTCAGCGTCTCTTTGAAGTTGTCCGAAGAAGTCAAAGTAGAACCCATCGTCACCGCACACCAGTCCCCTTGTGATTATGAGGGTCAAACGGCCCGAGGGGAAGAGAACAAGGGCGTACATAATCCGGAAAAGCTGTGGATATTAGGTCATAGTCGTTGATGGATGAGGAAAAGGCGGTGGTCACAATTATCCAACCTGCAATCTATCGCTCCGGCCACGGCGCGTCCGGATCCACGGCACGTCGTATCATCTGCACCAGTTCCTTCATGCGCATTGACGATACCATGCGTCGCTGGCGTTCGATCAGCTTGGCTTTGGGAAGGACCTGAATGAAATGCGCTTTGAGGTAAGAGACGCCGGGCAGGCCAGATTCGCCGGGCGGGAACTCTGCAACCGTCGGTCCGAGTGTTCCGTAGCTCCCGAAAGGAACGATCAGCACCGACGAAGCGCGGTCGCTTAGGTTCCGGCTGTCGAGCGACACAATGACGACCCAATGCCGTTGCGAATGGTCTTCGAGGTAAGCTGTCCAGATCTCACCGCGACGCGGGCTAGGGTTCGCGGTCAAAGTCGATGCCTCGCGCTGCCTGCGATAGTGTAGACGCCAGCCGTTGCTCTTCGGCGCTTTCTTCGGGCGACATGTTATCGAAATACGCTGCGGTGTCTCGCTCTAGACGCTGTCGATTCTCAAAAACCAATAGTTGTTCGATCGCCAAGTCAATTGCTTGCGCGATATTTTGGACTGTTCCCCTTTTAACTAGCTGCTGTAGATAGGAAAGCGACGCTGGAGAAATAGTGGTTGAAATCTTCTGGCGGGCCATCCTCGGGACGGTACTCATGACATCCTCCACTTAAGGAGATATTTTATCTGATATTTCACGCGACATCAATACTCCATTATATGTTGTTTATAAACAACACGTTGCACATCTACACCCTCAACTCCACCACCGTAGCTCCGCCGCCGCCTTCGTTTATCGGAGGTTCGGTCACTGATTCCACATGCGGATGCTTTTTTAGGTACTGCCGCAGGGCTTTTCTTAGGATGCCCATGCCGCTGCCGTGGACGATGCGGACGCGGGGCATTCCGGCCAGGAAGGCGCGGTCGACGAACTTCTCCACTTCGGCGGTGGCTTCGTCCACGGTGCGGCCGATGACGTTGATTTCGCTGGGCGTGTTGAACTGGCTGGATTCGCTTTGCAGCTTGACGGTGATGCCTCGGGAGCGGGCGGCTTCGACCGGCGTCGGTTGCGGCTGCGCTTTGCCTTGTCCCAAACTTTGTCCAGGACTATGCGCGCTGACCAGCACTTCGGCGATGTCTTCACGGGCAATGCGCATTTTCATCGATCCGATTTCGACATCGAAGTGATGATCGCCAACTCTCTTTTTAACGACGGCGGCGCGGCCCATGGATTTTAGCTTCACGGTGTCGCCTTCGCTGACGTGTTTGACCAGGCTGGGCTGGGCGTTGGGGTCTCCGCGATCGGCGCCAGTCGCGTGCGCAACGACCGTGGCATCGAACTGCTCGCGAAATTCGCGACGCATTTTGGCGATGCGGCGTTCGGCGTCTTTCGATAGCTTCTGTTGAGCGGCGCGGTCTTGCACGGCGTTCACGGTCTCGCGCGCGTGGTATTCGAAGTCGCGGAAGAGAACTTCAAGCTTCTTTTCCATCTCGCGAATTTTGACTTGCTGCTCTTTGCGGCCTTCGTTGGCCAAGCGCGACTTCTCGCGTTCGAGTTCCTGCTCGCGAGCTTTCATGCGCAAGCGCTCGGCATCAAGCTCGCGCAGATCGGCGTGCAGGCGGTCGAGAAAGCGCGCCACGTCCTGAGTCTGCGATCCCAGACGCGAGCGCGCCGACGCGATGATGGCCGGGTTCAGACCGAGCCGCTGCGCGATGTTGATGCCGGCGGAGGCTCCGGGCACTCCGATGTTCAACTCGTAAGTCGGTTGCAGCGTGGCTTCGTCGAAGCCGACCGAGGCGTTGACGACTCCCGCCGTATTCGCGCCATAAACTTTGAGCGAAGTGTGATGGGTCGAGATGACGATCATGCATCCGGCCTGGCGAAAATGCTCGGCGATGGCAACGGCCAGCGCAGCGCCTTCTTCGGGATCGGTGGCGGAGCCGAGTTCGTCGAGCAGCACCAGCGAATTCGCGGTCGCCGTGCGCGAAATGAAGTCGATGTTGGTGACGTGCGCGGAAAAGGTCGAGAGGTTCTGCTCGATCGATTGATAGTCGCCGATGTCGGCGAGAACGGCGTCGAAGACCGGCATGTCGGCGCGGTCGGCGGGCACGGGGATGCCGGACTGGGCCATGAGCGCGAGCAGGCCCAGCGTTTTTAGGGAAACGGTTTTGCCGCCGGTGTTGGGGCCGGTGATGACGAGCTGGCGATGGTTGCCTTCGAGCTCGATGGTAATGGGGACAATTTTCGCGTTTTTCAGCAGCAGATTGCGCTCGAGGAGGGGATGACGGGCGCGGTGCAAGATTAGCCGGGCTTCGCCCGGCTGGGACGGACGAATGCGTCCGTCCCGACGTGGTTCTTGCTTGTTCGATGTTTCTTGCTCGACCGCTGCTTCTTCCGCCAACGTCACCGCAACCGAGTTGTAGTCTTCGGCGAAGCGGGCTTTGGCGAATTGGAGTTCGAGTTCGGCGAGGATGCCGGCAGCGGCCAGGATCGCATCGGCGTTCTCGCCGATTTGGCGGGTCATCTCCAAGAGGACGCGATGGACTTCGGCGAGTTCCTCATCCAGCAAACGCACCAGCTCGTTGTTTTGCTCGATGGTCTCAAGCGGTTCGACAAAGACGGTCTGTCCGCTGGAGCTGGCGCCGTGCACCACGCCCTGCACGCGGCGTTTCTGCTCGACTTTCACAGGAATCACAAAACGCTCGCCGCGGATAGTGATGAGTTCGTCCTGCACGGCGCCGCCTTCGGCGAGTTTTCGCAGGTAGCCGCGCAACGATTCCTGGATTTGGCGCTTCTGGCGCTCGATCTCGCGGCGAATGCGGCCCAGTTCGGGCGAAGCGCGGTCGTCGAGTGTGCCGTCGGGCAGAATTTTGTTGCGGAAGGCGCGCAGGAAGCCGGTGAAATCCTGGATACCGGCGGACAGCGCGGCCACGGCGGTCCACTCGGAGCGCATGGCGGCGGGAGGCTGGCGCACGATTTCGCGCCACTCGGCGGCGCGATCGGCGATGAGCACAACGTCGCGGATTTCGGTGGTCTCAAGCGCGGCGCCGCCAATGCGCGATTTCTCGATCGGCTTCTTGACTTCGGGCAGCCCGGCAAATTCGAACCTTCCGCCAACCCGCCGATACTCGCGGATTTCGGTGGTGAGCTGCTGCTGGGTTTCAATCCACGCGCGATCGAGCGAAGGCAAAAGTTCGGCGATGCGGCGCTGTCCCAGCGGCGAAGAGGCGTAGCCGGCGAGCAAATCGCGCAAGCTCTCGAATTCAAGCAGCCGCGAACTGGTGTGGGTGACGGGATTGGGGACGAGATTGGGAGCAATAGACATGCGATTCGATGTTACAACGCAACGCAAATTTCCGCCGGTAATGATGATGCGCAGGCTGTCCGCGGTGTAGAATCGAGAGCGCCGGTTCACCGCGGCGCGGCTTCCGGCGGACGGCCCCGTAGCTCAACTGGATAGAGCATCAGCCTTCGGAGCTGAGGGTTGGGGGTTCGACTCCCTCCGGGGTCGCCATGTATTTACAGTAAAGCGCTTACAAGTTTCCGCTCGCTTCCGTCCTTTGTTGGACTACCCTCTTTGCCGTGCTCACGGCATATCGAAGCTATCGCGCATCGTGCAAACACCGCGCCAGGCGTTTTAAGGGTTGCTTCTGTCCGGTCTGGGGACAAGACATTTTGGACGGAAAGCCCTTGCGGACTGGTTCATGACTTGACGTTCACAAAAGAACCGGCACTCTCTCAATCTGGCGCTTGGGCGACGGCATCGAGGGCCTGGCGCAGATCGGCGATCAGGTCCTCCACATCTTCGATGCCGACCGAGTAGCGCACGAGCCCATCGCTGTAGCCAGCGGCACGCCGGTCCGCCGGCGATATGCTCGCGTGGGTCATCGACGCCGGGTGTTCGATCAGCGTCTCCACGCCGCCCAGAGAAACGGCCAAGGTGGCCACTCGGACTTGGTCCATGAGCAGACGTCCGGCTTTCATTCCGCCCTTCAGTTCGAAGCCGATCATGGAACCGAAGCCCGTCATCTGCCGCTTGGCCAGTTCATGCTGAGGGTGGGATTCCAAGCCAATGTAAAGGACCGAACCGACCTCGGGTTGCCGCTCGAGCCAACGGGCAATTTCCATGGCGCTTTGCTGGGCGCGCTCAACCCTGATGCCGAGTGTCTTCAGACCGCGCAGCACCAGAAACGCCTGGTGTGGGTCCATGTTACAGCCGGAGTTAATCATGGCCTTACGCAGGCGCTTGTAGAGATCCATCTCTTTGGCCACGACGATGCCGCCGACGATGTCGGCATGGCCGTTGATGAACTTGGTCACGGAGTGAAGAACGACGTCAGCGCCCAAGTCCAGTGGCCGCTGCAGGTAGGGGCTGGCGAAGGTGTTGTCGACCACCACCAGGCAGCCGTGAGCGTGCGCCAGCTCCGAGATGCGCTCGATGTCGCTGACTTGCATGTTGGGATTGGAAGGGGTCTCGAGATAGACGAGTTTCGTGTTCGGTCTGAGCGCCAGCTGAACTTGAGCCAGATCGGTAGTGTCGACGTAGGTGGACTCGACTCCGAAGCGCGAAAAATCTTTCTCCATCAATCCGCGGCTGGGGCCGTAGACGGAGGCGGTACTGACGATGTGCGCGCCAGCCTGAAGCAAAGCCAGATACACGGTGCAGACGGCGCCCATGCCGGAACTGGTGGCGATGCCGCCGCAACCGTTCTCCAGCTCGGCAACGTTGTCCTCGAGAGCGGCAATGGTGGGATTCCCGATGCGCGTATAGATGTAGCCATTTTCCTCGCCGGCAAAAAGCGCCGCGCCATGCGCGGCATTGCGGAAAGCGAAGGTGGAGGTTTGGTAGATTGGAACGTTGACCGAGCCCGTTGCATCCGCCTTGTGCCCCGCATGAATCAGTTTGCTGTTAATACCCAGCTGTTTCGTATCCATGAATTTTCTTCCGGCTCCTTGGCCGTGGCCGCGCCGATGCTGGTGACCGCCGTTCCCGCGCCTTGGGGGACGAACCAGTATCGCTCCCATCTTATCAGCGCACGGTGATAGCGAGCACAAGCTCCGGTGACCGCCGACCGCGGCACGACATCCTGAAGGCGATTTTGCCGGCAGTTTCGCGAAATGGCGCCCCACGGCGTGGAGAATTACCGCGGCGGCGGTTCCGGCTTTGCCGTCATGCCGGCCTTCGACTTTATCGTTTTGGAGGCGTTGGCGGGGGACCTCAATTTCAGCGGATCCGCCAGCACCTGCACTCTGGTTACTTGCCGCCGTTCGGGTTTCGCGGTGCAATGGCAGGTGCGGAGCAAATTATGATGCGTCTTTTTGGATTTCTGGGTACGGTCGTCACCCTGGCGATCGGCATGTACATCTACTCTCTACAAGTCAAAACGCTGACGCCGAGCGGGGGAAGCGGCAATCCCATGGAGACTGCCACCCTCACCGGCGTAAAGACCGATCTGATCGCGATCGCCAACGCCGAGCGCGCATATCAAGCCGCGGAAGGCAAGTACGCTTCGCTGGATGAGTTGACTTCCGGCAATTACCTTACCATCAAGGGCGAGCGCCCTCCCTATATCTACGCCGTCGAACTCACTTCCGGCGGCTTTCGCGCAACCGCCACGCGCACCACGAAAGGCGCTCCGGCCGAACTCTGGGTCGCCGAAGACATGCAAGTGCAAGGGTCGGACTGAAGGTCTTTCCCGCCCGCGATCCAGGGCGCAGCTTCGCCACCGCGCCGATCAGGTTTTTTTCCAGTCGGTCAAAGACATGAGTTCGTCCATGATTTCCTGCAATCTTTGCAGCCGCCGTTCCTGATCGGATGCTCCGATCGCTTTTTTGCCGCCTTGCATGTACTGGCGGTTGGCTTCGCTGATTTCGGAGATTTCTTCTCGCAACTTCTTCACGCGTTCGCTGACGGACACCGGCATAGACATAGGCTAGCAGAGCGATTCGCACCTTGGTCAAGTTGTTTTTCAAGGTTGAGCGGTCGAGATAGAAAATTACAAGCTGAACAATCGAAGTTGAACGATCGAAGCTGAACCTGGCGCGGAAATTCCAGTCCGCGTACAATCGAACCTTCGCCTTATGACAGAGCTTCGACGCGGCCTCATCATCGTGAATACCGGCGCAGGCAAGGGCAAAACCACCGCGGCCCTGGGCACGGCGCTGCGGGCGGTTGGGCAGGGAATGCGCGTTTTGATGCTGCAATTTCTGAAGGGCTCGTGGCATTACGGAGAGCTCGATGCGGTCGCGGCGTTTGGCGACAAGTTCGTCCTCAAGCAGATGGGACGCGGCTTCGTCAAAGTCGGCGCCGAGAAGCCCGACCCCGAGGACGTGCGCATGGTGGAGGAAGCCTGGGCCGAGGCCGAACAGGCGATCCATTCCGGCGAATGGGACCTGGTGGTGCTCGACGAAATCAATTACGCCATCGGCTACGGTATGCTGGACGCGGCGAAGGTGGCCGAGTCCTTGGCGCGCAAGCCGGATATGGTGCACATCATCTTGACCGGAAGGAACGCGCATCCGACAATTGTCGAGTTGGCCGATACGGTAACGGAAATGCGCCAGGTCAAACATGCCTACGAAAAAGGCGTGATGGCGCAGAGAGGAATCGAATACTAGTTCTCAGTTCCCGGTTCTCAGTTCTCAGTGAGAGTGTGGAACAGGATTTTTACTGAGAACCGAGAACTGGGAACTGAGAACTGCTTTTATGGCTTGGTTCAAACGACAATCCGGTGAGTTGGACAGTTCGGGCGAAAAGAAAGTGCGCACCGAGGGCTTGTGGGTGAAGTGCGAGAGCTGCCGCCAGATCATCTGGAAGCGCGACCTCGAAGCGAACCTCAACGTCTGCCCGAAGTGCAATAAGCACTTCCGCATCGACGCTCGCGCGCGGCTGGCGCAGCTTCTCGACGACAACCAGTACGAAGTTTTCGACGGCAACCTGGTCTCCAACGACCCGCTGAAGTTCGTCGACCTGAAATCGTACGCCTCGCGCCTGAAGCGGGCAAAGGCCGAGACCGGCCTGAAAGACGCCATCGTCAACGCCCAGGGCAAGCTGAATGGGCGCCCGGTAATCGTGGTCTCGATGGAATATACGTTCATCGGCGGGAGCATGGGAGCGGTGGTGGGCGAGGCCATTACGCGCGCGATCGAGAAAGCGCTGGAAACGCGGACGCCGCTCGTCATCGTCTCGGCGTCGGGCGGCGCGCGCATGATGGAAGGCGCGATCAGCCTGATGCAACTGGCGAAGATCTCCGCCGCGCTGGCCCGTTTAGACACGGCGCGCGTCCCTTTCATTTCGCTTTTGACCGATCCCACCACCGGCGGCGTGACCGCATCGTTTGCCATGTTGGGCGATCTCAACGTCGCCGAACCCGGCGCGCTGATTGGCTTCGCCGGGCCGCGCGTGATTGAACAGACGATCCGGCAAAAGCTGCCGCCGGGCTTTCAGCGCTCCGAATTTCTCCTGGAGCACGGCATGCTCGATGCCGTGGTCGCGCGCAAGGACCTGAAGGCCTACATCGCGCGGGCGCTCGATTTTATGATGCCCGCGGCATAACCCGCCGCGATAATTCCAAGGCTCACATCTCGCCGAGAATAAGAAATACCAAGTGGGTGCGCCACTTCTCGCGGTTTTCGAGAAGTGGCCAGTTGCCGCCGTGCACACGAACTGTATTGATGCCAAACCTACTGATGTAGTAGTACAAATGGTGAATTATGAACAGACTTATCCTCGTCATGATTATTCTGCTCGCGATGCCGGTTGCAAACCTAAATGCGCAAGCCAACATCGCAACACCATTGTCCATTCGGGTCCATCATTTCGTCGAAAAAGAAGGCAAGACAGCGACAAAAATTCTGCGCGATCTGGCAGAACAGTATCGCCTTGTAATCGGCGTCTATGGAAGTGGGAACTTCAGTTTCGTCGAAATGCCGGTAGGAATCGATGTCGAAATCAAGGATGGGACACTCGCGGATGTTTTCGATGCCATCGCGGATAGCCACCGACACATCCTGAGTACTCATCAATCCATTGGCTCCGTGACTGATCAGCAATTTGATTGGCATCAAGACAGCAACGGGGCCGTACATTTCGTGCAGCGGGGAGCGCCGTTCTCGCTGATGGATGTCGTGGTGCATTCATTCGACTATGAGAATCCGCAATGGCCAGAAATCACGGATCGTCTGAGAAATATTCCTGAAGTTTCTAGCTGGTTGCGGGATCACAAATGCACCATGCCCGGTGAGACAATCTTTTTGGCGGGCCAACCGCCAAGTCCGTGGGGACAATTCTCAGTGCATGCAAAGGATGTTCCCATAACCTCAATATTGGATCAGGTTGCAGCCGAATCTCGTACGTATTATTGGCGTGCCGCCCAGATCACGGAGTCCGATCGTTGCGATGTGAACATCCAGTGGTGGCTTTGAGATGAACGGGCGGGTGGAGCCACATTAACGCGAGAGGAATAACTTTAGTTTTCTATTTTGAACGTTGATGGATACAAAATAGCGGGTGCGCCACTTCTCGCGGTTTTCGAGAAGTGGCCGCGATTGTCTTGCGGAGTCCTCCATCACCATTCGGCAGACGCTGATTCAGCACGTCGCGATCATAAAGTCGAGCGCAAAGTTCGTGATTAAATTGTCAGACCGCCAACATCGTTCTCGATCGGACCGGAAACTTTTTTTAACTGTCTGGGGTAAGTCGCTTGTTGTACCACCCCTCGCCGGCAGCCTTTCGCCCGAAAAGTAAAAGGCCGGGCGATTGAGCCCGGCGTTCTATGGTGAGAAACCGTCGATCGCTGAGTTGAGCTAGATCGGTTTCCCGTTAACCTCGTTCGAATTCAGGCCGAAAACCCTACATGACCAGCGCCAACCCTTCCAGCTCGCGCTCCAGCACCGGCAGAGAACACCCTGCCATTTCCACCCGTCCAGCGGCGTCCATGGCAGCGTTCTGCGAAACGCCATAGCCCCGCCCCGCCAAGAACACTTGCAGCAGTTCCGCTGCTTCGCGGGAATCCACCATGCCACCCTGGATTAGGTCGTTGCGCAAGACGCAGAGTTCCGTCACCGTAAACTTCTCTCTACTGGCCATGATTCTCACCTTCGGCCTCCCTGCCGTTGCGCTATTGGATTCATCGGCAACTGACTTCGTTACATGCAATCGGATTGCCGTAACTTTGGTACCGCTCCAAATACGGCTTCTCGCAGCCCCTAAACGCTTAGAACCCAAGCTGTTGCAAAAGGTTGCGGCGATGGTAACTCGGGGGTGAGCGGAGGCATGGCAACGTCAGTCGTTGCCGGAATGACACAAAATGTCGTCTCGTATTGGGCAGAAACCGAACTTTGCCGGCCCCGGCTTCAGTCCGCTTCAATCGTGGCGGAGTCGGCCAGCATGATCGGGATGTCGTCCTGAATGGGATAGACACGGCGGCATTCGCCGCATTTCAGGCTTTCCCCATTCGGATTCAGGACCACCGGCTTCTTGCAAACCGGGCACACCAGCATGTCGAGCAGATCCTCGGAAATCATGGCCGCTCTATTGTAGCGCGGAGCGGCTACAGGTCCCGCGCAACACCTCACCACGGAGGCACGGAGACACGGAGAAGAGCAAGTTCATGATTTCGTAATTCATAAGGCAACTACAACTCGATCGTGCCCCCATGAAAAAGCTTTTCTCCGTGACTCCGTGCCTCCGTGGTGAAATTGTAGTTTGTAGCCGACTCGAATCTAACAATGCGATAGAATCGCCTTTCCAATCACTGCAAGCCGCAGCGAGGTGCCATGGCAGCCAGGATTCTCGACGGGACCAAAATAGCCGGTGAAATCCGCGCCGAAATATCGGCCCAAGTGAAAACGCTGTCATTATCGGGCGTGCGTCCCGGCCTCGCCGTCGTGCTGGTCGGCCACAATCCCGGGTCCGAGGTCTATGTTCGTGGCAAGATCAAAAGTTCCGAGGAAGTCGGCCTCTACAGCGAGCAGCACACGCCCGCCGAAAACGCGACCACCGAAGATCTGCTCGCGCTCATCGCCGATCTCAATCGCCGCGATGAGATCGACGGCATTCTGGTGCAGTTGCCCTTGCCCGCGCACATCGATGCCAAGAAAGTGCTGCTGGCCGTCGATCCCGCCAAAGACGTGGACGGACTCCATCCCATGAACGTGGGCTATCTTTCCACGCAGCGCCCCGGCCTGGTGCCCTGCACGCCGGCCGGCGTCGTGGAAATCCTGCGCCGCAGCGCGATTCCTATTGCCGGCCACGATGCCGTGGTCGTCGGACGCAGCGACATGGTTGGCAAGCCCGTGGCCATGCTGCTGCTGAATCAAAACGCCACCGTCACCGTCTGCCACTCGAAGACGCGCGATCTGCCCGGAGTCTGCCGCCGTGCCGACATCCTGGTGGCGGCGATTGGCCGCGCCGGCATGATCACCGGCGACTTCGTGAAGCCCGGAGCCACGGTGATCGATGTCGGCATCAACCGGGTCACCGACCGGAGCGAGTTCGACCGCCTGTTCGCTGGCAACAAGAAACGCGAAGAAACGTTTTTAGCCAAAGGCTCAACCCTGGCTGGCGACGTTCATCCCGAAGTAGCCGAAATCGCCGGCGCCATCACGCCGGTCCCCGGAGGCGTCGGCCCGCTGACCATCGCCATGCTGATGTCCAACACGGTGAAAGCGGCGATGCTAAGGCGTGGGACAGCGGTCGCGGAATTGACTCGCCGCTGAATAACTTTCACCACGGAGGCACGGAGACACGGAGGAAGGCAATTTGAGAGAAATAATTAAAGAGGATTCCAGACCCGAAAAGTATCTGCTTGATTTAGTACTTTGTTTTTCTCCGTGCCTCCGTGTCTCCGTGGTAGATTCCCTTCGTCCAGGTGGGAAGCTGTGCTAAAACTCGGACTCACCGGCGGCATCGCAAGCGGCAAATCCGCCGTCGGCGAGATGTTCGTCAAACTCGGCGCTCACCTGCTCCTTGCCGACGCCGTCGCGCACTGGCTCATGGAGCCCGGCCACGCCGTCTACGCGGAAGTCGTCAGCCATTTCGGGCGCGAAATCCTGAATCCTGACGGCAGCATCAACCGTCCTAAACTGGCAGAAGCCGCCTTCGGCAGCGCCGCACCGCGCATCAAGGAACTCAACCAAATCGTCCATCCCGCCGTGATCGCGCACGAAAACCAGTGGATGGAAGAAATCGGCCAGCGCGATCCCAACGCAATCGTCATCGTCGAAGCCGCGCTCATCCTGGAAGCGGGCACTGCCAGCCGCTTCGACCGTTTAATCGTCGTGGCCTGCCATCCCGAACAGCGCATTCCGCGCCTCGCTCGCCGCCTCGGAATTTCCGAAGACGCCGCCCGCGCCGAAATAACTCGCCGCATGGCCGCGCAAATTCCCGACGAAGAAAAAATCAAAGCCGCCGATTTCGTGATCGACAATTCCGGCCCGCTCGATTCGACCGAGCGTCAAGTGCGGCAAGTTTTCGCCAAGCTGCGCTTGGCAAACCTCTGATTAAATCAAATATTTCCTGCCGTCATCCTGACCCTGAGCGGAGCTGGGTGCCCCATCCTTGTCGCGTTTTTTGCGATAGGGTGGGGAATTTGACTTCCTATCCCCGCCTCACCATCTTCCCTGTCATCCTGACCCTGAGCGGAGCGAAGGGGAAGGACCTATGCATTTTGCCCGCGTCCAGCCAAAATCTTTCTCTCTACCGCTCTCTCCGCCTCGGCATGAACGTCCATTGCAACAGCGCGCTCACCACGCACAGCACAATGGCGCCGAGAAACGCCGCTTCGAAACCTCGCACCTGAAATCCGCGCACCAAGTACGCCGCCAGCTCCAGCATCAGCGCGTTGATCACGAACCAGAACAGGCCGAGCGTCAACAGCGTCAGCGGAAAGGTTAGAATCTTGAGCAGCAATCCGAGGGTTGCGTTGATGAAGCCGATGGCCAGCGCGGCAATCAGCGCCGCCATCGGGCCGCTGACGCTGATGCCCGGTACTACGTGGGCAACCACCCACACCGCTACAGCGCTTAAAATCCAATGCAGCAGAAGACGCACAATAAACCTCCTTATAGAACTGGCCTCATAAATAGGTTTTGGGTAGGGCACGGCTTCAGCCGTGCCGCTTAGGACCAGCAAAAATGCGGGCTTTAGCCCCTGAGGGCCCGGCTCGCCGTTTCAAAAAAGCATTTATGAAACCAGTTGTAAAATAGCAACCAAAGAATGATTGAACACTATACACCTTGAAACCGGCCCAGAAAACTAACGCCGCCCGCCTGCTCGACCAGATGGGGATCCACTACGAGCTGCGCGAGTATGAAGTGGATCCCGACGATCTCGCCGCGGAAACGGTTGCCGCCAAGATCGGATTGCCGCCGGAGCAGGTCTTCAAAACGCTGGTGGCGCGGGTTGAAGGAAAAAACGACCGCAGCGGAATTTGTATGGCCGTGATCCCCGGAGATCAGGAACTCAACCTGAAGGCACTGGCCGCCACGGCGGGAGAAAGAAAAATTCAGCTCGTCCCCGTGAAAGAATTGCAAGCGCTCACCGGCTACATTCGCGGCGGAGTGACCGCGCTGGCCGCCAAGCGCGACTTTCCCGTGTATGTGGACGAAACCATCGAACTGTTTGATGTGGTTTCCATTTCGGCGGGAGTTCGCGGCCTGCAAATTCTGATCGCGCCCGCCGACTATCTGCGCGCAACCAAAGCGACAATCGCCGCGCTCGGGCATTAGAAAAAATAGGTAGGGGTATGCGAGTCTTCAATAGACCACTTTCTGATCTTCGGTGTCTAATCCATACATATGGCTCTCAGTCGCCGCAGAATATTCACGGTACTCGGTGTGTTGTGCGTTATTGCAGCAGGTATGGCGGCAGTGTCGCTTCGCATTAGACAACACATAATTCGTGTTCATGCTCAACGAACACTCGACGACATTCAGCACTTAAAAATTGGATCCTCCCGTACATGCCAAATCTTCTCTGAGTGGCAACATGAATGGGGATCTCATGTCTCATACGAAGGAACTTGTGACGACCCAAATCGCTTCTACATGGATATCAATGTCCAGCATCCAGCCTATATCTGGCCGACTTGCTTTGAGGGACAATCCGGTCGAGTGCGCTTCATACTCGTGCGAGGCATGTGCGGGGTTTACGAGGCGTTGTCGGGAAAGACAATCGTCTTCATGGCGCGAGTGGTGGGAGTTAAAGGCGTCGTAACGCAAAAATTCTCACAGGTTTTTACCGTCATGCGAGACGACCTTCCCGACGAACATATGCCAGCTACTGTGGCTGCCAGTGCGATGACTTCCGCGCGACCCGGCAGGTCATGGGATCGCCAAGCCGCCACCCAACAGCAGAACTTGCATCCCGGTTACCGTGTATTTGTGGGCACGACCAGGATAAACGCAGACTATATGCCTGGCGGGAGAGTCTTCTACATTAGCGCTGAAGTTGGGCCTGAGGGCACCAATGTTGATTCGGAACGACTATTCCGGTTCGACTTGTCATGTCTTGGGCGATGGCGTCCGTGCTCTGAACGAGATCTCATGCCCGCCGCATACGACCAGTATGAGATGGATGTACGTCGGTCTCAATCTCCGTCACCATAACAGTAAAGCTCCGAAGCCGAAAGCGACTCGCTGATGGCGTACAGCAGATGGCGGCAAATCGCAATCCACTATCATCCCGCGACGCATTCCCAAAACGAGTTGTAGACTATTTACGCGCGACTTTTATCCGAGGTAATCAATGCCGGCTGCAGTACGCACGAATCCGCTCTCATTCCTGACCGATCAACTCGACGAACTCAAAGCCAAGGGCACGCACTACAAGCTGCGTGTGCTGGAAGACGAGCAGGCCGCCGTCTGCACTTTCGACGGCAAGCGCGTCATCAATCTCGCCTCGAACAATTACCTCGGGCTTACGACGCATCCCAAACTGCGCGAAGCCGCGCTCGCCGCCACGCGCAAGTATGGCGTCGGATCGGGCGCTGTGCGCACCATTGCGGGCACCATGAAGATCCACATGGAGCTGGAAGAAAAGATCGCGCGCTTCAAGAACGTCGAGGCCTGCGTGGTCTTCCAGTCGGGATTCACGGCGAACGCGGGAACGGTGTCTTCATTTCTGGGCAAAGACGACTTTATTATTTCCGACGAGCTGAATCACGCTTCGATCATCGACGGCTGCCGTCTTTCGCGCGCGAAAATTCTCGTCTTCCGCCACAAAGACGTGGCCCACGCCGAAGAGCAGCTTGCCAGCGTGAAGGACCAGCCCGGCAAAAAGCTGCTCATCACCGACGGCGTCTTCTCCATGGATGGCGACATCGGCCCGCTGCCCGGCCTGTGCGCGGCCGCCGAGAAATACGGCGCCATCATGATGGTCGACGACGCGCACTCCTCCGGTGTGCTCGGCCGCCAGGGTCGCGGCACCATCGATCATTTTGGCGTGCACGGCCGCGTCGATATTCAGGTCGGAACCTTGTCAAAGGCGATTGGCGCTCTCGGCGGCTACGTCTGCGGCACGCGCGATTTGATCGACTTTCTCTATCACCGCGCGCGGCCATTTCTGTTTTCCACGTCGCATCCGCCCTCGGTCGCGGCCACCTGCATCGCGGCCTTCGACGTTCTCGAAACCGAGCCGCAGTGGATGGAGCAACTCTGGGCCAACACGCGCTTCTGGAAAAAAGAACTCGGCCTGCTCGGCTTCAACATCGGAGGCCAATCCACTCCCGCCAGCGAAACGCCGATCACCCCCATCATCATTGGCGATGGACGCCTGACCATGGATTTCTCCCGCGAACTGTTCCAAGAGGGCGTGCTCGGCACCGGTATCGCCTTTCCCACCGTTCCCGAAGGCAAAGCCCGCGTGCGCACCATCATGACCGCCACGCACAAGAAAGATGAGCTGCAACAGGCGCTCCGAGTGCTGCAACGCGTGGGCAAGAAGATGGGCATAATCGGATGAGTGCAGCGGCGCCCTCGTCCGAAACTTTCTCCGAAGCCGCCGCATCCGGTGTATAATTCCAGCCACTTGCCGAATGCCCCAATTTCAGGGCATTCTCCTACTCTTTGAAACCGGGAGGTTTCATCATGAACCACTTCACTCGCCTGCATTTCATCTCAAAGCTTACCTACTACATCGGCTGGCTCGCGCTGCTCTGCGGCGGATTGACGCACATTAACATTGCAACACGCTTTTTCCTGGCGCTGCGCCTGCCGCAGAGAAATCTGCTCGAGCTTTGTGTAGTGTGCTTCTTGATCTGTATCGCCTCGGAACTCCGGGCCGGCGACGCCGTTAGGAAGGAAATGCCCGGCTCTATAAAAAAGGTTGCGTAGCGCTGCCCGCCAACCCCAGTCCTCGGGCCCCGCGCCGCGGCCTGCCGCGCGAGAGAATTTGGTGCGCTCTTGGCTGCGGGCACTCTTCTCTTGAGCGTGTTTCAAAAATCGGTTTTGGGTAGGGCACGGCTTCAGCCGTGCCGCCATGGGACAACATGAATGCGGGCTTTAGCCCCTGAGGGATGTACCGTCAGACCTGAAAGGCATTTTTGAAGCACGTCCCACACAAGCGGAATACCACAACGCGAAATCCGCACTAGAATAACAGCATCATGCGAGCGATCTTTCAGTGGAAGGTTGGTTCTCGAACCCTGGAGTTGGGACGGCGCACTCTGATCATGGGCGTCGTGAATGTTACTCCCGACTCGTTCTCCGACGGCGGACTCTACATCGATGCCGAGAAGGCCGTGCTCCACGCCGAGCAGTTGCTGGACGACGGCGCAACCATCATTGACGTGGGTGGGGAGTCGACGCGGCCCGGCGCGCCGGTAGCCGGCGATATCGCCGCCGGTGACGCCAAGGACAATCCTGCGCACGCGGTCGCAACCGCTCAGACGCCGCCGGAACCGGTATCCAACCCAGTATCCGAACCAGTATCGGAAGAAGAGGAACGCCGCCGGGTGCTGCCCGTGATCCGCGATTTGAAGCGGCACCGGCCGGATGCGGTGATCAGCGTCGATACTTACAAGGCAAGCGTGGCGCGGGCGGCCATCGATGTCGGCGCCGAGATTGTGAACGATGTCAGCGGCTTCCGCTGGGACCCGAAGATGGCGAAAACCGTGGCCGAACTCAAGGTGGGAGCCGTGCTGATGCATACGCGCGGACGCCCGGAGGAATGGGCGGCGCTGCCGCCGATTGGCGATCCGGTGCTGATGGTGAAGCGCGATTTGCGCCAGTGGGCCGAGACGGCAACGCTGGCCGGAATCAAGCGCCATTGTCTGGTGCTCGATCCCGGCTTCGGCTTCGGCAAGCGGTTCGAGGAGAATTATCCGCTGCTGGCGCACTTCGGCGAGTTGCAGCAGATGGGATTTCCGCTGTTGGCGGGAGTTTCGCGAAAATCGTTTATCGGACGGACCCTGGCGCGCGATGGCAAAGATGCGGCGGCCGCCGAACGGCTTTACGGTACGATGGCGGCGGAAGCGGCGTTGATTCTGAAAGGCGCGCACATCATCCGCACCCACGATGTTCGCTATGCGGTGGAAGCGGCGCGCGTGACGGATGCGATCGTCGCCAACGGTGGATAGCCGGGCTTACGCCCGCGCGGCTTCGGCAATGGCGTTAACCTTGAGCGCGGGCAGGCGGATTTCAAATACGGCCCCGCCTTCGGGTCGGTTGTAGCAGGCGATTTGCCCCTGGTGGTCCTGGACCACGCCGTAAGTGGCGCTGAGTCCAAGACCGGTGCCTTTGCCCACCGGCTTGGTGGTGTAGAAAGGATCGAAGACGCGCTCGGGATCGCGCAGTCCGGGTCCGGAATCGGCGAACTGCACTGCCACTTCGTTGCCTTCGCGCCAGATCGAAACCTGAAGACGCCCGCCGCCGATTTCCTGCAATGCGTCCACGGCGTTCTCGACGATTTGAAGAAAGGCCTGCAAAAGCTGGTTGGCATTGCCGAGGACGCGAGGCAAGGGGTCGCTGCTCTCCACGGTCAGGCTGATCTTCCGGTTTTCCAGCTTGAATCCTTCCATCTGGATCGCGCGCTGTAACAGAGGCTTCAATTCGAGAGGACTTTTTTCTCCCGGAGTCTGCTGGGCGAATCTGAGCAGATCGCCGACCAGTTCGCGCGTGCGCCGCGCCTGCTGGCCGATTTTCTGCGCAATGGAGAGTTGTTCGCGGCTGAGGTTGCTGTTGGTGGCCATGCGTTCGGAACTGCTCAGGATGGCCGAGAGCGGATACTCCAATTCGCCGGCGGCGAGCGCGGCCAGTTCTCCGAGCGAAGCCAGCTTGGCTTGCTGCACCACTCTTCCCTGCAAGCGCTGAAGATTATCGAAGCTCTGGCGCGAACGCTCGAGCAACTGCACCAGCCTCCGGTCCAGCAGTTGTTGTTTGAGGAAAACGAAAAATGCCAGGACGGCGACGCCTCCCATGGCCACGGCAAAACGGACCAGGCGCAGATAAGGCTGATCGTGGCTCAGGAACAGCGTCCAATACGCCATGAGCGGCAGAGAAAGCAGGGCGAGTTTCGCCAGATGAGTAGCGACCGGGCGACTGGCGCGAGCGATTGCCGGCGTCGTCTCCGTCTCGCGAAGACAACTCCGCCCGGCGATCGTGACCCAGAGAAACCCCAGCAACGCGGCCAGAAATGGTAGATCGTAGATCCCGCCAGTCTGGTAGACGCCGCGCCTCATGGCGCCATGAATGGCTTCCCAAGAGAACGTGTAGAGAATGCTGGCGAGAAAAATGTTGCGATAGAGTTTGCGCCACGGTCCCGAACTGCTGAAAAATGCCCACGCCGACACGACAATAAGCGCCACTCCTTCGACGCGGTACAGAAGGCCCCAGCGCAGGTTGTACACCGGGATATTGGGGACCACGTATTCCTCGGGAATGACAAAGAAGGCGTAGATCACGATCCACCACACCAGCAACATGACCACATTCAGCGCGCTCGGCAACATCCCCTCGCGCTCATCCGCCTGATGGGGACGGATGGCAACGGCCGCCATGATGGGAACAACGTGCAGGAACAACACGATATGCCCTTGGAAGGGCTCGGGCAGTGGCTTGCGAACCACCACTTCAAACCACGCCCAGCAGGCCTGGTTGAAACACCACAGGACCATGCCCGCCGCCATAAGGTTCCAGAATAGGCGTGTATGCCCGCGGCTGTCGTAGCCGTTTCGCGCCGCGAGGATAAAAGCAATCGCCGTCACCAGCAGATGAACCATGTCGCCCATGACCACGCGAAAGAATGGGTTGGGAAACACCGCGGGAGCCAGAGCAAACGCCAGCAGCAGACAAGCTCCGCCGAAGAGCGCCGAGATTTGCGGCCGTGACACTGCTTTTCATCATAGAGCGTTCGCCGCCAGATGTTTAGATCACCGATCTGGTTACCCTCGGGTTACCTCGGTAACATTCCAGGCTGCCGATAACTCGGGTTTCGTATCTGGGCATCGCTTTAGCGATGCCGGAAGTTTTTCAAAATCAGATGCCCCTTTAGGGGCTGGGCCTTGAGAGTCGAGAATCGAGTTTGTCGTCCGTTTCCGGCGGCTGCTGCTAAAATTCCTCTCATGCCATTCCCCACTCACCGCCTGCGCCGCCTGCGGAGCACTGAAACTCTGCGCGCCCTGGTTCGCGAAACCCACCTGACGCCCGAATCTCTGGTGTATCCACTCTTCATTTGCCCCGGCGCTGGCATCCGCAAAGAAGTGCGCTCCATGCCCGGCGTCTTCAACCTTTCCGTGGACGAAGCCGTGAAAGAAGTGCGCGAGACGCGCGCGCTGGGCGTGCCGTCGATCATTTTGTTCGGCCTGCCGGAGAAGAAAGATGAAGTGGCCACTGGCGCCTGGGCCGAGGACGGCATCGTGCAGCAGGCGGCCCGCGCCATCAAAAGTGAAGTCCGCGACGTGATCGTGATCGGCGACGTTTGCCTCTGCGAATACATGTCGCATGGGCATTGCGGCATCGTTAGGATGAAAGAGGAAACCGGACCGAAACCGCCGGGCGCGTCTGCCCCAGAGTTCGAGATCGTGAACGACGCCAGCCTCGAATTGCTGGCGCGCACCTCGGTTTCGTTGGCCCGCGCCGGCGTCGACATCATCGCCCCCTCCGACATGATGGATGGCCGCGTCGGCGCAATTCGCAAAGCGCTCGACGCCGCCGGCTTCGCCAATACGCCGATCCTCGCCTACGCAGCCAAATTCGCTTCCGGCTTCTATGGCCCGTTCCGCGAGGCGGCCGATTCCGCGCCCCAGTTCGGCGACCGCCGTTCCTACCAGATGGATCCGGCCAACCTTCGCGAGGCCATGCGCGAGATCGAGTTGGATATTGAAGAAGGCGCCGACATGATTATGGTCAAACCCGCCATGCCGTATCTCGACGTGATTGCCGCCGCCCGCGCCCGTTTCGACCTGCCGCTCGCCGCCTATCAAGTCTCGGGCGAGTACGCCATGATCGAGGCCGCCGCCCGCAACCAATGGATCGACCGCGAACGCGTCATGATGGAATCGCTCCTCTGCATCCGCCGCGCCGGAGCCAGCGTCATCCTGACTTACTTCGCCAAGGATGCCGCCAAACTCCTCGCCTAGCGATCCCGTGGTGAAAGTCTGATTCGTATCAGGGCACGCCTTTAGGCGTGCCGCAAGTGCCGTGTTATGAATGCGCCTTTAGGCGCTGGCTTTGGACGCTGGAGTTTCACCACAAGCTGTTAGGGAATCTCTATTCGTTACCAAAGTTTTTGAAGTAACCTTGCCGCCGCCTCGCCCATCCCCCAAACTTTTCCTTAATGCCGTTTTCGCGCGCTCATCTCGCCATTGCGCTGGGCCCTCCCGGCCTGCTCGTACTCGTGTTTCTGGGCTATTTGCATTGGCTCGGCAACCAGCCGCCGGTCCTCTCGCGCTCCGTGGAGCGCGATCCCCTCACCCAGATGCCGGTCAGCATCACCATGAATCCGCTGCGCGATCGCACCATCGAACGCACCGCCAATCGCTTCATCTCCGGGATGCGCGACGGCAATTGCCGCCAATTGCTCGCCGATTGGGAAAAAGACTACCGCAAGAAACGCGCCAACTTCCTCTGCACTTCCGAAGCCCAACACCCGCTCATTTCCTGGAACCTTGTCGAATGGGAAGACGCGCCGCCGCTCGTGGTTCTCCACTACAAAGGCGAGCGTTACAGCACTCCCAGCCAGGAGTCGACTTACAAAGACCTTTTCTCGGTCACCGAAGAAAAGAAAGACGAAGGCTGGACAGTTACTAAGTACGATTCCTTTTACTAAGTAAATTCTGAATAAGTCCCCCGTGGCCCTCTGTGCCCTTTGTGGTTAACGATCTTCGCCGGACACTGAATCGAAGTCCCCCGTTGCGATTCCAATTTTCCCATGGTCACTTTAGCCGCCGTTCCGGCGCGCCGCGGAAGCCGTCGCCCGCCACGCCCACAAGCCTGTTAAACTTTCCGCATGAAAGCTCTCGTCATCACTCGTTTCGGCGGTCCCGATGTTCTCGAAGTGCAGCAAGTTCCCGGCCCGCAACCCGCGCCCGGCCAGCTTCTAGTAAAAGTGGAAGCGGGCGGTTTGAACTTTGCCGATCTGCTCACCGCGCGTGGCGGCTACGCCGGCACTCCCAACCCGCCGCTCACTGCCGGCCGCGAATTCACTGGCATCGAAGAAGAGACCGGCTGCCGCGTCATGGGCTACACGCAGTGGGCCGCCTTCGCCGAAAAGACCGCGGCGCAGCGCAGCCTCGTCTGGCCCGTCCCGGAAAATTGGACCGCCGAACAGGCCGCCGCTTTCCCCGTAAATTTCTTCACCGCCTACTTCGCCTACTGGAAGGCCGGTTTGCTGGACCAGCCCAGCGTCTCGTCCAACGCCAAGCCCGCCCGCGTTCTCATCCACGCCGTTGCCGGAGGAGTCGGCACCGCCGCCGTGCAAATCGGCAAAATTCTCGGCGTCGAAATGTACGGAACTTCTTCCTCCGACGACAAGCTGGCCCGCGTGCGCGAACTCGGTCTGCAACACGCCATCAACTACAAGCAGCTCGATTATCTCGAAGCCATCAAAGAATTGACCAGCGACGATCCGGCCAGTGGAGACTCGGCGCGCGGCCACGGCGTCGACGCCGTTTTCGAAATGCTCGGCGGCGAGCACGTCAATAAAAGCGTGCGCTGCCTGCGCGCCTTCGGACGCGTCGTCTGCTACGGCTCCGCCACCGGCGAAATTCCGCAACTCGACACCCGCCTGCTCTACGCCAAAGGCGCCAGCGTCCACGGCCTCTGGCTCTCCTATCTCAGCGCCAACCGCCCGCTCATGGATTCCGCCTGGCAGCGGCTTTCCGAGTGGCTCGCCGCCGGCAAACTCACTCCCGCCATCGGAAAAGTTTTCCCGCTGGAGCAGGCCCGCGAAGCCTACACCCTAATGCAAGAAGGCAAGAATTACGGCAAGATCGTGCTGAAAATTTGAGGTCAATCATCTTAACTGATTGCTTCTATGACTAACCCATGTATGGCAATAGGATATGGTTTCTGTACGTCTATGAAGAAAATCATCTTAACAAGCTTGTTTCTGATTGCGGTATCACGGTTGTCGTTAGCTGCCGTCGATACGGCTGCGCAGCAATTACTCAGCGCGGCAGAGCGGCAAGCCGACCTTTTCAGCGCCGATACCAGCCCGTTTCAAATGGAACGTAAGAATAACGAAAATGTCCGCATCGGGAGCTTGCCGGCATTTCCGCCGTTCAATTTTCCGAAATGCCAGGCGCACCGAGGGCGCGCACTTCCTGTTCCAACGAGTCGAGCCGCTGTAGCGCCGCTTGCACTGCCGGTGCGCCCTCTTCGCGCACTCTTTTCGCGCGGGCCAATGCCTGCTCGGCGATGCGGCTGACTTCGTGCAACAACTTGCGAATCTCAACTTCCAACTTCCCTCGGCTCTCTTGCACCCGGTTGAGAATATCGCTCTGCACACGGGTGCCGTTGAATTCGAGCAGCCTGGCGAGAAAGCTTTGGGCATCGTTCTTGATTATGCCTCGCGCTCCCACCAGGCCAAGCATCAGATCGGCCAGCCAACGCAGCGGTGAGGCAGGCTGCGCCACTTCTATGAAGTCCAAAAAAGTAAATTCCGAACGAACGCGAAATCCGCTTTCCGGATCGAGAGCATGAGGCATGCGCGCTAGCTCGGGAATCCCGGCATTCGCAAGTTTCTTCAGAAACTCGTTCGCCATCTCCACGAACCGCGATGCAACCCGCCGGTATTCTTTCTCGGCCTCTTCCTGCTCGGGTTTCAGCCACGGCACGATGTGACGCCGTGCGACCTCTTGCGCCTCGCGGAAAATGCGGCGGCGATACGTTGGGCCGAGCCAGCTAGATATGGACTGCAATGCAACGTCGAACTCCTGGCTCGTCTGCGGCATGACTCGTTCGAGAAATGCCTTGTGGCGATCGACAAACATGTCGGAGAGATGCTGTTGCTCGGCCATGAAGAGATAAGCGAGCTCCCGCATCGACCGCTCCGCATCGGCGATGGTCTGCTTCATGACAGCGATACGGTCCTCCGACTCTTCGATCGGCCGCTGAAGCGCCTCGCGTTCTTCCGTGACAATGACGAGGAGTTGCTCGCTGATGCGCTCAAGTCCACGTTCGCAAGCTGCTTGGATCAGACGACGACCCGAGCCTTCGACCAAGTGTTGAAGCGCCGCGACCAGCTTGTCCCAGTCCCGCCCCGTTCCGCGATGTTTAATCTGTTCCGCCGCGCTGACCTCGAACCAAGGTCCGGTAAAATGTTTTTGGAGCCGCTTTTCGAGCTGCCGTCGCGCGAAAGCCACGGCTTCGGCTCGTTCTGCATCGGTGGTCCGATCCGCCTTGTTTACAGCGATGATGAGATCCCGAACGTGCCGGGCAACCGCCTCAACCAGCACCAGTTCTTCCCCAGCCAGCGGAGGATCGGCTCCGATCACGACCAGCGCAGCATCAATATGAGGAATGAAGGCCTGGGTTGCCGCAGTATTGCCGGTAAAAACCGATCCCAACCCTGGCGTATCCACGAAACACATGCCGGTCGCAAGCAGCGGACTGGGCACAAAGATTTCCAATGCGGCAACATGCTTTGTGTTCTCAGGATTCTTCTCTTCCGAGACATACTCGTCGACGGTCTTAACCGGAATATCTGTCCACCCGCCGGCTTCAAAGCGCACGCGAGCGGACGCGCGGCTGCCGTAGCGGACGATAGTAGGCACCGTCGTAACTGGCACGACTCCGGTGGGCAATACGCTATCTCCCACCAGCGCATTCAGGACGGAAGATTTGCCGCGCTTGAATTGACCGATACACGCAACGTAGAAACGTCCCTCCGATACTCGCTCCGCCACGGACCGCGCATCGGCGGCGACTTGCTCGGCGTCAAACTCCTCAGCCAACTCGGCCAGGCGCAAGAGCGCCGACTCTCCGTGAGCATTCCCCTCGGGTGCTGCGGATGCCATCGGCGAGAAAACTGACTTTCCGAGCAACGAGTTTTCTTTCGACTCTCTACCCATGAATAGTCTTTCTTGCGCCATCACGTATTTGAGCAAGTCGTATCGTCGCTCTCTGGCTTAACGGGTTCTTCTTTCTCAGACTGCGCCGGCCCATGAATTTCGCTGGTGACGTACCGATCGAACTCCGTCGTCAGGCTCGTCAGTTCCGCGGCAATTCGATTGAGGTCCGCCGCCGCCGCAGTGGAAATCTCGCCGTAGCCGCGCATGTATCTCGGCTGCAATTCCTCAGCGGCTATGTTAATGAATGTCAGAGCGATGTGCAGCGATCGGCTAACGGGAATGGAAGGCGCCGGACGCTCAATGCCCTGACCGTCCAGAACACGGGCCAATTGGACCCTAATGCGTGCAATGTAGTCTTCGACCACCCGCCGTTGCGCTGGCGTGACGTCCGACAGGTACTCGGGAAAAGCCTGCTTGGAGTCGGCGACAGCGAGCGCATTTTCCATATCGGCCAGCAGTTTGTCGATGTGTCGGCATGTGACCGACAAGCGGCGAGCGTGGTTCGAGTTGAGAGGCTCCTCTGGCATAAAGCTCCAGGCGGCGCAGACACGCCCTGCCTGGCTTTTCTCATCTATTCGCGAATCTCTTGGAATCGGCAGCGAAAGGGTAACCGGCGAGCCTAACCCCTACCAAGAGAATTCCGTCTTCTTCGTAGGAGTCATCTGCCAGATGCGGGCGGTTAAAGGTGAACTCCAACACCCAAGCAAATTATGTCAACCTAGGGAGGTGAAGTCAATTGTAGGACCAATCTCGCCGGGGCAATCTCCGAGAGTGGCTCAACAGGCTGCGGAAAAAGTCGATTTTGCTCTTGTTTTTGGGTGGCGCAGCGCTTCAGCTCTGCGATAAGTGCATTATTATGACTGCGGCTTTAGCCGCCGAGGTTTCGTCTCTTACCCCAGAACGACTTTTTTCGCAGCCTATCAAGCCGACAAAGCCGATGATCTTCGTGGGTCGCAAGCTCAGCGGCTTTGAACTGCGGTTGACCAGTTCATGCGAAAGTCGATGTAGAGCGGCGCGATCTTGATATGTTCGTCCGAACGATACTTGGGGTTCTTCGCCGACTCCACCAGCGCGACCATTGCCCCTGGATTTCCCTCACTGAACTCCACGACTTTATCGAGGAACTCGGTCATGTTCGATGCCGTGAGATTCGCGCGTGCGACCACCTCGCGAGCGAACTGTCCGGCCACAGCGTTCTCAAAGTTCCGAATTTCGTACTTCTCGGAACGGTCCGAGTATAAGGGCTGAAGAAAACCGGTGTCCTCCATGTGACTCGACCGGGCCACTGCGCTTACCGGCGTCGAGCCCCATCCCATGATTTCGCGCACCGCCGCCGCGAAGGAATACGAAGGACGCTTAAGGTGGTCCAGGACGATCGAGTACTGCCCCTCATGTAACGCATCCAACACAATTCCCTTTAACGAGACCGCCGACTTCGTCGTGATGGCTTCCTCGTTCCGAAAGGCGGTCTGTGCGCGTGGATTGCGCAGCCTCAGCAAACTATGGGCGAGACTTCGGAACACTGTGTGCGTGGTCGCGGAATCCTCACAGTATAAGATTGATGGAAATTCCGGCAACAACCTGCACAGCAAGAAAGTTTTGCCAACGCCTGCGGGACCATGAATAAGGAAGGGACGCTTCTTCGCGAGGCGCTGCCTAACTCTCTGTCTTTCCTCTTCACGGTCAAAGATGAAATCCGGCATTATGTTATCTCTCGGGGCAGCCGTTTCTCCTCGACCTTCTTCGTTGTCGCCCACTTCAAAACACATGCCCCGCAGTCCAACTTAGTGGACCACCATCACCGGACAGTGCGCATATCTCAAGGCCCGCTCGGAGACCGAGCCCAACATCATTCTCGAGATCATGGATCGTCCGCGGCGGCCCAAAATGATGAGGTCGATGCCATCCGCCTCCGCCCGGTGGATGATCTGCTCGGCAGGATGTCCGACTGCCATGTCGGTCTTCACCTCTACACCATGGGTGCGAGCTCTTTCCACAACCTTCTTGAATCCTTCTTCAAAGTGTTCTTTCGCGTCGTCCAGCACCGCTTCCAGTTCGACCGAAGTCGAAGGCTCGGGAGGACGCGCGACGGCAAAGACCAGCACGGTCGCATCCAGACACTCGGCCAACGAAAAGGCCATGTCCACCGCTTTCTCCGATTGCGGAGAACCGTCGTAACCAACCAGTAACTTGCGAAAATGCGCGTTCTGCCGCTGTCCCGTCATACTGCCTCCTCAGTTTGCGTTCTCGCTCTTAGCTTGAGATAGCGCCGGCTTCTTCTCCATCTTAGCCGACAGCAGGTGTCTCGGCATGAACCAAGCATTGGCAATCATTGTGGGTATCACGGCGCTGCCGATCACCGTGGCAACCAAGTAGGAATACTGCGCTTGGCTGATGACGCCGTGATTCAGACCGAACAGCGCGGAGATAGTTCCGAACGTCAGGCCGGTGGACATCATCAGCGTAAAGTACAATCCTTCTTCCTTCCGATAGTCAAAGGCCTTCACCGTGGGGAACAGAGGAATTGTCTTCGACAGCATCTTGGCAAAAAACAACACAACGAATACGAGTGGGGCCGCGATCAATGCAGGCACGGAGACAAACGATCCCGCGCGAATGAAGTAAAACGGCGTCAGCAATCCGAAGGTCAGCGTGCGCAGACGCCGTATGAGAATGTGGTCCTTGCCAATACTGCCCGCCAGCACCATGCCGATGATGTAGGCGGGCAAGACCGCTTCACTGCCCGACCAAACTGCCAATCCTCCCATGGCGAACAGCACGAAGAGCAGATACTTGGCCTCAAGTTCGGAAACGCGCCCTCCATATTTTTTGAAGAACCGCGGCGTCACAAAAGGAAGGACCGCGAAGGCGGCCAGGCTGACCACCACGAAAATCAGCGTCTTGACGGTAAACGGCGAGAAGATCAGTCCCAGGGCAATCACGGTCCCGAGATCGTTGATGAAGCAGGCGGCCAGCACCGTCTTGCCAAAATCCGTAACGTTGAATCCCAGTTCCAACATGACCGCATACACCACCGCCACGGAAGTGGTCGAGAGGGCGACGCCGGCCAGCCAACTCGAACGCACCGTCCAATGAAGGATGAAGTGGGCGATGGCCGTGCAGCCAAAAAACGGGCCGAAGAAACCCACCAGTCCGATCGTCGTCGCTTCTTTCCATTTCGCGCGAAAGATCTTGGGATCCAGTTCGGCGCCGGCCAGAAAGGTAAGAACAATGGCGCCGGTGCCGGCGAGAAAGCCGATCCAGCTTGTCTTCCCGCCAAGGTCGAAGTGCACGAAAAATGTTCCGATCGCCAACTGGGCCGCCGTGCCAACAATAATTTCCGTAAGCGCGGTGGAGATCTTGAACCAAATGGCGAGCAGCGTTGCGATCAGGGCCAAGCCGACCCACACCGAGGCCAGGACCCACATATTTTCCATGAAATGCCACCTCACTAGTTCTGCGACTGCATGATCTGTACCGCTTAACCGCCGAGTGTAGCGCCGCCGTCCCGGCGGCTGTCCGGCGGGCGTCCTCGCCCGCCGCGCCGAGGGCGAGACGCCCTCGGGACAGCCGGCAAGATGCCGGCGATACCCGCTTTGCACGCCGTAATCATTATGCGGTCACGGTACTAATTCTGCGGATCTTCGTTTAGCAGATCGTTATTTAGCGGATCGTTGCCGGTACCATGACTCCGCGACAAAGAAATCCGCTTGTCAGGAGTCATCAGCTATTCCGGCTTAAGAATTGGGACAGCGGTTGACGGTGAACTCCTTCACCGTTGCGACAACTTTAGTACAACAAAAGACGCGCGGCGAAGTCAACGGCATTTGCAAAACGCGGTATAGAGATTTGGGCGCTGTCCGGTTTCGGACAGCAATTTTCGATTTTGGACAATAACCATATTCGAGGCAATCGCCCGTGCGCGTATTTCTCTGTAAATAAACCACCTACATGCGCGACGGTTTGGTACGGGACGTGCGTCGCCAAGAGCGTACTATTCTGTGCGTGGAGGCCTCCATGTGGACTTTGTTGCAGGACTTGCGCTATGCCTTGCGTCAGTTGAGCAAGTCGCCGGGGTTCACCATCACGGCAGTTATCACGCTGGCCCTGGGCATTGGCGCCAACACGGCCATCTTCACCCTGGTGCACAGCATCTTGCTGCGCTCGCTGCCGGTAGCCGATCCGGCGCAACTCTACCGCATCGGCGATACCGACGATTGTTGCGTCAATAGCGGATTTGAGAGCGACAACGGCGATTTCGATATTTTCTCCTACGACCTTTACCGGCACCTGAAGAGCTCCGCGCCGGAGTTCGAACAACTGGCTGCGGTACAGGCTGAGCAGGATGGCTTCAGTGTGCGCCGCGGAAATGCACTGGCCAAGCCGCTGCGCGGCGAATTCGTCTCTGGCAATTATTTCTCCACGCTGGGCCTGGGCGCTTATGCCGGGCGCGTGCTGAACGAAAACGACAACACTCCCTCGTCCGCTCCTGCCACCGTGGTCAGTTACAGTGCATGGCAGACGGAGTTCGCCGCCGATCCTACGCTCGTGGGATCCACGATTTTCATTCAGTCACGGCCATTCACCGTCATTGGCATTGCCCCGCCCGGCTTCTTCGGAGACCGGGTCTCCACTCGCCCGCCCGCCTTTTGGATGCCTCTGACGAGTGAGCCCTACGTTCATGGATCGAACTCCATCCTACAGGATGCGGACGCCAACTGGCTTTATCCACTGGGCAGGGTGCGTCCGGGAACCAATGTCGGCGCATTGCAGGCCAAGCTCTCCGTGGCGCTGCGGCAGTGGCTGGCCACGCGTCCGGCTTACACCGAGCATGGCGGAGCAGCCGAGATTCCCAAGCAGCATGTGGTCATCGTGCCCGGCGGTGGCGGTATCCAGAATCTGCAACAGGAAGAAGGCGACGGCTTAAAGATGTTGATGATTCTCTCCACGGTCGTCCTGCTCATTGCCTGCGCCAACATCGCCAACCTCATGCTGGCGCGCGCCACCACACGGCGCGCGGATATGGCCGTGCGCACGGCCCTGGGCGCGGGGCGGCGCCGGCTCGTCCGCCAAATTCTAACCGAGAGCGTCTTGTTGAGCTGCATCGGCGGGCTGGCTGGATTGGCCGTTGCCCATGCCGGCGCGCATACGATTCTGGCCCTCGCCTTTCCCAATGCCAAGAACATGGCCATCGATGCTAGTCCTTCGCCGGCCGTGCTGGGCTTCGCGTTTCTGGTCTCGTTGGTCACCGGCATCCTCTTCGGAACGGCCCCCGCGTGGTTGTCGTCGCACACCCAGCCAATCGAGGCACTGCGTGGCGCGAACCGCTCCACGCGCGACCGATCTTCCTTGCCGCAGCAGGCGCTGGTCGTCATGCAGGCGGCATTGTCGCTGGTGCTGGTGGCGGGAGCGATCCTGATGACCAAGTCGCTCGCCAACCTGGAGCATCAGAATTTTGGCCTTGCGACCGCCAACCGCTACGTGCTGAACATCGATCCGGAAGGCGCTGGTTACACGGCCGAACGGCTGCCCGCGCTCTACCGTGAAATCGAAGATCGCTTTTCCGTGCTGCCCAGCGTGGCCAGCGTCGGCATGGCGTTCTACGGCCCGTTTGAAGGCAACTGGAGCTCCTGCGTCATCCAGCAGGGCCATCCCGCTCCGGGCCCCAACGACGACTGCGGCTCCACATGGGACCGCGTGAGCCCACATTTTTTCGACGCTATCGGCGTGCCCGTTGTGCGCGGACGCGGATTGACCGAGCAGGACACGGCAACTTCGCAACCGGTTGCCGTGGTGAACCAGACCTTCGTCAAACACTTCTTTCCCAACCAGGACCCGGTGGGTCAGCGCTTTGGCATCCATTTTCCGCAGTATTCGGGCAGTTTTGAGATCGTGGGCGTCTTTGCCGATTTCAAAATGAACGACCCGCGCGGTCCGGTCCATCCAGTCTTTCTGCGCCCGCTCGTTCAGCGCTTTGGCGGCTACCAGGAACCGGAGATGATTACGAGCGAAACGCGATCGCTGTTCATGAAATCGATAGTGCTGAAATTCAACGCGCCCCAGCAAAACGTCGAGGCGCTCGTTCGCCGCACCCTGGCCGCTATCGATCCCAATTTGACCGTGGTCGATCTCCTCCCTTTCGATGCCCAGGTGGCCGGTAACTTTAATGGAGAACGTCTGATCGCGCGGCTCACCAGTCTCTTTGGCATCCTCGCGCTCATCCTGGCCTCGGTGGGACTCTACGGCGTGATGTCGTACTTCGTGGCCCGCCGCACCAGCGAGATCGGCGTCCGCATGGCGCTGGGGGCCACGCGATCGAGCGTAGTGGCCATGGTGCTGCGCGGCGCGCTCTGGCAGATTCTCATCGGACTTGGCGTGGGTATTCCCGCCGCGCTGATAGCCGGGCATTTCATGGCCAGTCAACTCTATGAAGTCGGCGGCTACGATCCGCTGGCGCTCATCGGCGCGACGCTGGTGCTTGCGCTTTGCGCCGCTGTGGCGGGATTCATCCCCGCCCGCCGCGCCGCTTCCATCGAACCCATGCAGGCGCTGCGCACGGAGTAACTTGCGATTCCAGAGCGAAGCCAGAGTTGCCGTTTTACTCGAGCCGTAAATCGTTGAAAATTATAGATGTACTTTATTGCCTACCAGATTATCCACAGCTTGCCAGATATTCCCATAGCTATAGCATTGCGAAAACAGGCCTTTTTGGCCCCAAAATGTGCAGCCTCCCGATTCGCCACAACCCGTTTTCTTCGTTGCACATCCGGCGATTTCAAACGCTTATTGTACGTACATTATCATCTGCATGATGTTTCACGTGAAACATTACGGCGATTTGTAAGGGCTGATGCCATCCCCCTCAACAGCAACTCGTGAAACGCTCTAACAACCGCCTTCCTATCCCGGCCCCAGCGTCATCTCATGCTTCTTGTGTTTCTCGATGGCCCCTGAAGTGAAGGGAAACGCGAACGTCGAGCCTCCGTACCACGCCGCCCACTGGTCCATGTAATACGGACTGAGAAAGATCCCGCTCTCTCCAGTTACTAAGTTCAGCGTGCTCTCGTCGAAATTCGCGAAATCCCACGTCGCCCGCTCGGAAGGCCCAAAGCCGCGGCCTACGGCCTTCACCGTGTACGTACTCCCGCTCAAGGGCTGCGGTCCCGGCCCCGTAAGACGCCCAATCAGCGGAATCTGGCTGAGCGCGTAATGCTCGATTTCAACCGGATAATTCTTTCCCCACTTCCATTGACTGAGATCGGAAGGAACTTTCGGAGCAAACGTCGCCGCATCCCGCGAAGCGGCTCCCGTCTGTTTCACGGCGTTTTCCACCGCGGCCGTTAGCAGGCTTCCATAGTCGGAGTAACCCGGCGGCAGCCAGCGCGCCGGCTGCTTAGTCAGCACATTTTCCAGCCATACCGGCGACATAGCCCAGCGATAACTCCTCCAACTTAACGCGCCGGAAGCCGCGCCCGATGCCGCGCCCAAACTCGGCGCAGCCGCCGCGCCCAGCTTCGGCTCCAGCAGCAGCCGCGCCAGTTCCTGCCGCGCCTTCGTCTCGATCGTCGGGGCCGCCGAATCCGCCGACATCCGCCCATCCCAATCGCGCAGTATGTCCGCTGCCCGCTTCGCGCGCTCCGACGCGCTCGCCGCGTGATCGACGGCGTACACGAACTTATCGGCGCAGAAGCGGTCGTAAGTCGACGACACATCCATCTGCAACGCCAGCATGTCCGCCGTCGCAAACTTCCTGCCCGATTCCAGCACCCTATAAATCCGGTCCGTCCGCCACGGCGCTTCCCATTCCGTCCCAATCGAATACTTATACCCCTCCGGCGTAATCCGCCCGTTGGCCGTCGCCAGAATCCCCGACGGCGGGTCGTACACGTGCGGCATCTCGTCGAACGGAATAAATCCCTTCCACTCGTGCGCGTCGTCGCTACCGCTCACCGGCAAACTTCCGTCGCCCGCCGCCCGTATCGGCACCCGCCCCGTCGCCTGATATCCGATGTGACCATCGACATCGGCATACAACACGTTTTGCCCGGGCGCGATAAACGCCGAGAACGCCTTGCGAAACTCGTCCCAGTTTTGTGCCGAGTCCACGTCGAAAAACATCAGCCCCATGCCGTCCTGCAGCGTCCAGCGCAACGCGATCTTGCGCGTCTCGCCCGGAAGTAACTCAGAGATAATCGGCCCGTGCCTCGTCGACGCCACGTCCAGCGTTACGTCCGCCTTGCCTTTGACGCGGATCGTCTCCGTCCGGTGCTGCGGCTCACGCCATCCCGCCGGAGTTTTGTACTCGCCCTGCGCGTTGAATTCCTCGATGTAATCGTCTTCGACCGCCGCACCCAGGTTGGTAAATCCCCACCCGATCCGCCGATTATGCCCCACGATAACGAACGGAACTCCCGGCAGTGTAACTCCAGCCACGTCGAAGTTACCACTTATTAAGTGCGCTTCGAACCATAAGTTCGGCATCTGGTGGTCGAGGTGCATATCGTTCGCCAGCAGCGGCTTTCCCGTAACCGTGTGCTGCCCAGATACCACCCAGTTATTCGATCCCGGCCGGAACGAATCCGCTTCCTTCAGGGCGAGATTAGAGGGCAACGCATAAGGCAAAGCAGCGGTGAACGCGGAAGCTCTGGCAGATGAGAAGTTGTCATCCTGAGCTTCGCTCAGGATGACAACCTGGTCAGGCGCCGCCGAAGTCAGCCGCCCGCTCCCACTCTCCGGATCCACTTCTTCTTCGTCCTCATCTTCATCTTGATCGCTCTCGCCGCTGTGCACCGCCGGTCCTTCGTCCATGCGCCGCATTTCCGTCGGCGGACGGTCCCGCCACGAAGAATTCACATATAAGTCTGCCGTCAACTCCGGCCCCAGCTTCGCCAGAATTTTTTCCCGCGTCAGCGCCGGCGGAACTTCGTAGTGCGTCAAATCCTGCACCATGCGCGCCCCGATCAGCAGCGAATCGGTCACCGTCCACGGCCGCGGAGTGTATTTCAGCAAGCGGAATTCGAGCGACAGCCGGTCGCGATGCGATTCTAAAAACGCATTCACCCCGCGCGCGTACGCCTCGAAATAAACCCGGTCGCGTGGCGGGATCGTCTTCTCCGCCGCTTCCGCCGCCTGCCGCAGCCCCAGAATCCGCTCCTCGCGGTCCATCTCGACCGTCGCTTCGCCAACCACTTCCGAAAGTTCTCCCGCCGCCGCGCGCCGCAAAATGTCCATCTGCCACAGCCGGTCCTGCGCCGTCACATACCCCTGCACAAAAAATAAATCTTCAAGCGTCGCCGCCTCAATCGTCGGAACCCCTTGCCCATCTCTCACCACCCGCACCTTCGCCGAAATCCCCGGCACCAAAACGTTCCCATCCAGTTGCGGCAATGGCGACCGCGCCATCCAATACAGCCACCACAGTCCAACAATCAGCCCCAGCAGCAGAGCGCAAACGGCGTAGTACAGGATGCGGAGAGCAGGATTGCGCCGACGGACTTCAGCGTGTGAAATCTCAGGCAGGGATGTGGCGGAAGACATTACTGAACGATTGTAGGGGTGCGTGCTGCCCATGACAACCACGCGACCTCACAGGTCGGCGGGTGATCCAGCCTTTTGCCGACACAACCGGCGAAGTGGGTGCTCCACTCTTCGCGCACTTTGCGAAGGGTGGGAGTAGGACGTTTCGCACAATGGATCGAACACATTTCGTATTGGCTGTATCGCTTCCCGCCCTTGTAAAGAACGCAAGGACGGGGCACCCACAGTTGCGTTTTTTAGAGAAGAAAGAAATTGAAACCGAAAGTCGGGTCACCCGCCACGGTCCGCGCACGGTCGAGGCCAAAATTCGAGAGTTGGAGTGGTAATAAAGTTGGAAGGTGCTTTAGAATCGATCTAGCTAGTCATGTCGGGGCGTAGCGCAGCCTGGTAGCGCACCTGCCTTGGGCGCAGGGGGTCCGCGGTTCAAATCCGCGCGCCCCGACCAATCACAATGTACGTGGATGTCCCTTCCGAGAGCGCGGCTGCTTCAGTACTAGAGTATGTCTCGTAAATGCCCTTTCAAGTCGGAGGGCGCGGCCCTCAGGGGCTGAAGCCCTAATTTTTCCTGGTCCCGAACGGCACCCTTCGGCTCCGCTCAGGGCAGGCTCCTGAAGCCGTGCGCTACCCACAATCTATTTTTGAAACAAGCTCCAAGAAATTTTCAGAAGAAGTGGGTGACGCCTTCTTCCAGCACCACCACTTTGTCATTCACGCCAGCGGCTTGCGCTTCGCGCTCCAGCAACTGAAGAGGCTCCTCGATGGGCTCGTGCGACAGGCGGAAGGTCCCGTAGTGCATGGGGACCATCCAGCGGGCCTTGAGATCGAGAAAGGCCTGAGTGGCGTCGGCGGGGCTGGTGTGTACGTTGCGGAAGTGCGGCGGGTTGTAGGCGCCGATGGGAAGCAGGGCGAGTTCGGGCGACAAGCGGCGTCCGATTTCGCGGAAGCCGGCGAAGTAGGCGGTGTCTCCGGCGTGATAGACGGAGTGTTTGCCGCTGCGCAGCACGTAGCCGCCGTAGCCGCGGTGCGAATCCTTGATGATGCGCGCTCCCCAATGGCGCGAGGGAACGTGGGTGATGTCGAGCGCGCCGTGGCGATACGTGTTCCACCATTCGAGTTCGACAATTTGCTCGAAGCCGAGATCGGATACGAGATCGAACAAATGATGAGGGACGACGAGCGTGGGCGCGGTCCCGGTCTGGCGGCGAGTCTGGCGCGCGATGGCGCGCAGCGATTGGCGATGCAGGTGGTCGAAGTGCGCGTGCGTGACCAGCACGACATCCATCGGAGGCAGGTCGCGCAGGTCCAATCCCGGCTGACGCAGGCGTTTGAGAACGAAGAGCCAGCGCGCGAAGTTGGGATCGATGACGACGTTCTGTCCGCCGATTTGCAGGAAGAAGCTGGAGTGTCCGATGAAGGTGACGCCAAGTTCGCCGTTCGCAACCAGTTTCGCTTGGTGGGTCTTGCCGGTGCGGGGGGTGACCGCGGAATGCCGCACCAGTCGCGTGAACTGGCGGGCCCGCTTGCGCAACGCGGCATTTTTCAATGAGGACTTTAACATTCGTTCGACCCGTGCGACGCGGCCCGTGCGATTTGCGCTTTATGAATCAAGCGATCCGCGGCAACGCAGACCATTTGATTATTATCGGCCCTATTGGCCCAAGTCTCTAGTGCGATTAGATGCTCTGTAGGCCTGACTCGACGCGCAAGCGGTAAGATTCTATTCCTGCGGAACAGGCGCGTTTTCAGTGCCCAGTTTCCCATTGACGGCACAAACAGCCAGTACTAAGCTGAAAAGTGTAGATATGGCCATTGCAAAACAAAAACGGCAACCGCATTCGAGGACTTGTACCCCGGCTGCGAAGTCGTCTGCGCCTGCCAATACTCGTTTATCCCAATCTCAATCGAAAGAGGCGCTCGAACGGCTTTACACACACCTGCAAAAGACCAACCCCGGCTCCGTAGAATCCAAGCGTCTGGCGGAACAAATCATAGACGCCCTCGGATAAAGCACGCCTATGGCGGCTGTAATCATCAATCCACCTAGGAAATGCCCACGCGCAGTGCGGGAGCATTTGAGAAAACGGGTCGATCAACGTCAGTTTCTTGCGCCAATGGCCATCGAACTTGACGCTTGGCTCAAGGGGAATCCATACGCTCCCGACTTAGCTGAGGCTCCCGATGGTTGGCACAAATTTTTTGACTCCTTCACCGTTTGCGGTGAAGGGGCGTGTATCAAGACTTTGTACACGATTTATGCTCCCGGCAACCCCAGACCGAACAGTGTCAATTTGGAGGAATGGGAAAAGCGTGGCCGCTAACCCTATACGAAATATTTGGAGGAACTAACACCGATGCGCGTCGCTTTTTTGGGATTGGGAATTATGGGACGGTCGATGGCCGCGAACCTAGTCAAGGCCGGACACGAGGTCGCGGTGTGGAACCGCACTGCTGGCAAGGAAGTGGAAGGCGCGCGCAGCGCGGCAACTCCGGCGGACGCGGCGGCGGGCGCGGAAGTGGTGTGGATGTGCGTCTCCGACACGAAGGCGGTCGAGGCCGTGCTGTTTGGCGCCGGCGGCGTGGAGCGGGCGCTGACTGCGGGCATGATCGTTGCCGACTCAAGCACGATTTCTCCCTCGGCCACGCGGCGTTTTGCCGAGCGCGTGAAGGCGCGCGGCACGGATATTGCCTACGTGGACGCTCCCGTGACTGGCTCGAAGATCGCCGCCGAAGCGGGCAGCCTGATTTTTATGGCGGGCGGAGACGCGGCCGCACTGGCCCGCTTGCAACCGCTTTTTCAAGCAATGGGCAAGCAGGTGTTTCACATGGGCGAAACCGGCAAAGGGCAAGCCACGAAGCTGGTCATGAATCTGCAAATCGCGCTCATCTATGAAGGCTTCGCCGAAGCGCTCACGCTCGCCGCCAAGCTGGGCGTGGGCGTAGAAAGGCTGTTGCCGCTGGTGCAGGCTTCCATGGTGCGATCGGGAGTGGTGGACTACAAAGCTCCGTTTATTCTGAAACGCGATTTCTCCCCCAATTTTCCCCTGCGGCTGATGCTGAAAGATATTCGCCTGGCCCTCGACGCCGCCAAGGAATCGCGCGTCCGCCTGCCCGGACTCGAAGCGGTAGAAGAGGTCTACGACGTTGCAGCCGAGGAAGGACAGCAAGATTTAGACTACGCCGCAACCCTTACGCTGCTGGAGAAATGGGCGGGAGTGGAAGTGAAGGTTGGTGTCTAAGTTAGGCAGCAGTTCTCACCGTTAAGTTCTGAATATGTTTCTTCCCTGCGGAAACGCCCGCCGGGAGAAGCTTGCACCACAGAGAACACAGCGGAACACAGGGGCTCCATTCCAAGGGGCATCGTCCCCTGCTATCCTTAATGACTTCTGACCAGGAGTGTATTTCATGTTTGAGGAGTTGAAAGGCCGGACGGCGGTCGTGTTTGGAGTGGCAAACCGGCGCTCGATCGCTTGGGCCATTGCGCAAGGGTTGCACGCGGCGGGAGCGAACCTTGTCATCACGTATCAAAACGAGCGGCTGGAGCAGGAGGCCAGAGAGCTGATCGAGTCGCTGCCGGGCGCCGCAGGATACATGTGCGACGTGGCAAACGACGCGGCGATTGTGGGCCTTTTCGAGAAGCTCAAGGAGCGCTACGGCAAGCTGCATGTGGTGGTGCACAGCGTGGCCTACGCCCCGGCGGAAGAATTGAGGGGCGACTTCGTGAACACGACGCGCGAAGGCTTCCGAGTGGCGCACGACGTCAGCGTGTATTCGTTGATCGCGGTTTGCCGGGCGGCAGCGCCGTTGATGGAAGACGGCGGCAGCGTCATCACCATGAGTTTTTACGGCGCGGAAAAAGTCGTGCCCCACTACAACGTGATGGGCGTAGCCAAAGCGGCGCTGGAGTGTACGGTGCGATATCTGGCGAACGATCTGGGACGAAAGAAGATCCGCGTCAATGCCATTTCCGCGGGGCCGATCAAGACGCTGGCCGCTCGCGGCATCTCCGGCATGGGAGAGATGCTGAAAATACACGCCGAGCGCGCCCCTCTGCAACGCAATGTGGAAGTCGCCGAGGTGGGCAGCACCGGCGTGTTTCTCGCGTCCGACGCCAGCTCGGGCATCACCGGCGAAGTGATTTACGTGGATTGCGGCTACAACATCATGGGGTTCTGAAAATCTGTCCAAAAACTGTTGGGTTTTGAAGGGTACGGGCTTCAGCCCGTACGTATGAACACAAAATGATCGGGGGCTTCAGCCCCCGAGGGGCGGCATGGCTTGCGCATCCATTCCCTCAGCGGCTGAAAGCCGCGTCGTTTTGTGGCCTCAACGGACGGGCTGAAGTCCGTCCTCTTCAAAACGTGTGTTTTTAGACAGGTTCTGAGAAAGATTCTTGCAGCGCTCCTTTTGGGACTGCGGTCAATTGCACTGAAGCGGCCGCAGTAAAGCATCGACACCAATCTGTCGATTACCTTTGCAGGTGCAAACTCGCAGCCTCGTTTTCATTCGGCGGTAAATTTCTTTTTTCCTCGGGCGAGTGGCACCGGTATTTCTGGAGCCGCACTATGACGCAGAAGACCCATGTTGGGGAACCCAAACCGCACGCGGCGGGGTTCTGGCACTCGTTGTTAGGGAGTTCCGCGTCCAACGAGCGCGAAGCCGCGCCGCCTCTCGTCGATCCGCTCCATTGCGATGCGCCCGCGCTGCGTTCCGCCGAGATTGCGGCAGTGTACACCGGGCAGCGCGTGGCCGGCGACTTCTACGAATTCCTGCGGGTGGGGCCGTCGCGCATGCTCTTCGTGCTGCTGGATATGGCCGGGCTGCGGGCGGACACGCGTGAAATCCTGATCGCGGTGCAGAAGACGTTTCGAACGCTGGCGCCCGTTCTCTTCGCCGGAGAAGGTTTCAACGAAACCACCGCCATGATCGAACTGTGCCACGAGATGAATCGCACCGTTCTGCGTGGCGGCATTCGCAGTTGTCCGGCGTTCATCGGTAGTTATCACCAGGAGTTGGGGATTTTGTGTTACGCCAATGCGGGCCACACGCCGGGGCTGCTTCGCGATCGCGCGGGAATCGCGCTGCTCGGGGCCACGGGGCTGCCGCTGGGATTGTTTTCGCACACCACGCAGAGCGCGGCCATGTGCCACCTTGTGCCCGGCTCGGCCCTGGTTTTGGTCTCGCGCGGATTTGTCGAAGCGAACTGCGAGAATGGGGAGTGCGAGGATGCGGAATTCGGACTGGAGCGGGCGAAACAAACTTTTCAGGACGCAACCGCGGCCGGTGCGCGCGACCTCTGCCTGACGATGTTGCAAGCGACGCGGCAATACACGCGGACGGCCCCCACTCATAACGATCTCACCACGCTGGCGCTGGTGCGGAATGCGTAGAGCGTGTTTCAAAAACCCTATTAGCTATGAAGGCGCATCCCTCAGGGGCTAAAGCCCGCATTTTCCAAGGCCTGAACGGCACGACTAAACAGGTTGCGGAAAAACTCTCATTCGCGCAGGTTTTTGGGAAGGGCACGAGTTTACTCGTGCCGTAAGACGCTGAAAATTCGTTGCGCTTCAGCGCCTGAGGTGTGCTCTTGGCGCCATAGATGAGTTTTTCCGCAGCCTGTGAAGCCGTGCCCTACCCAAAACCTATTTATGAAACACGCTCTAGCACGATGCGGCCGAAAACGTTCGCAAGGACATGTACTAATTGCAGGTAATAGTTTTGTAATGTAACCCGGATCACGGCAACGCGCCTACGCTAAGCCCTATTCTTACTAGAGGCCATCTCATAATGAACCGAGGGGGTAAACTGTTCGCTCCCTCAGGGGCTAAAGCCCACGTATTTATTGGCTCGGAGCGGCACGGCTAAAGCCGTGCCCTACCCAAAACCATTTATGAGATAGCTTCTAGTAACGAGTTAATCGAAAGTCAATTCAATGGAAAATCATCCCAAGGGAAGTAACGCTCGCATCTTACTGAGTTCGGTCTTTGGGCCTTACGCGCAAGACGATGAATTTGGCAGCCGCTCCATCAATCCGATGGAGTTGTATCACAACCAGGTGACGCGGGCGCAAGGCGGCTTCTCGCTGCGCATGTTCCATCGCTCGTGGGGCATCATGATGATCCAGTCGAATATTTCGGCGCCCTGCAGCGTGTTGGATTTTCCCACCCGCAAAGCCTTTGCCCGCGAATTGACCAAGAACCGCTACGACATCGTGGGCATCTCTGGAATCATCGTGAACGTCGGCAAGGTGCGCGAGATGTGCCGCATGGTGCGCGAACTCTCGCCCGATTCGACGATCGTCGTCGGCGGGCATGTGGCCGCCATTCCCGGGATTGAAACGATGATCGACGCCGACCACATCGTGAAGGGAGAAGGAATATCGTGGATGCGCCGCTATCTGGGCGAAGACGAGCACGCTCCGATCAAGCATCCCATGATTATCTCCGGCTTCGAGACCCGCATCATGGGAATCCGCCTGCCCGATCGAAAAGGCGGGACCGCAGCGACGATTATTCCGTCGGTAGGTTGCCCGATGGGATGCAACTTCTGCACCACGTCTTCTTTTTTTGGCGGCAAGGGGAAGTTTGTCAACTTTTACGAAACCGGCGACGAACTATTCGACGTGATGTGCAAGATCGAAGCCGAGCTCAAAGTGAAGTCGTTTTTTGTGATGGATGAAAACTTCCTGCTGCACCGCACCCGCGCCCTGCGCTTGCTCGAGCTCATGAAAGAAGCCGGCAAGAGCTGGGAGCTTTCCATCTTCGCTTCCGCCAACGCGATCCGCAAATACACCATGCTCGAACTCGTCGAACTCGGCGTTTCCTGGGTGTGGATGGGTTTGGAATCTCCCCACTCCGGTTATGCCAAGCTCCAGGGCGAGGACGTTGGGCAACTCACACGCGAGCTGCGCAGGCACGGCATTCGCGTGCAGGGCTCGACCATCATCGGACTCGAGCACCATACGCCCGACAACATCGCCGGGGAAATCGAATCGGCCGTCGGCTACCAAACCGACTTCCACCAGTTCATGCTCTACACGCCGGTCCCGGGCACGCCGCTCTACCAGGAAATGTCGGAGCAGGGCCGTCTGCTCACGGGCATCGACTACGCCGATATTCATGGCCAGTTCAAATTCAACTTCCAGCACGCCGCCATCTCGCGCGAGGATTCGAAGCGCTTCTTGGATTGGGCCTTCTGGCGCGATTTCGAAAACAATGGGCCGAGTCTTTATCGCATGTGCCAAACCATGCTCATGGGCTGGCAACGCTATAAGGACTCCCCGGATCCCCGCGTCCGCGAGCGCTTCACCCGCGAAGTTAAAAAGCTGAGCAGCGCTTACAATGCGGCGCTTTGGGCGATGGAGCGGGAATTCAAGAAAGTCAATCGCACGGTGAGCGATCGCATCCACAAGCTGCGCCGCGAAGTCGAGAAGGAGTTTCCCGTCGTCGCCCGCCTCACCGCGGCGTCGCTGGGGCCTGTCTTATTATGGTGCACACGGCGCGAAGAGAAACGGCTGGCTAAGGGACGCACCTACGAACCTCCAACCTTTGTCGAGCGCACCAACTGGGTTTCGGCTACCGAGACCCTTTAACTGGTGGTGGGGTTTAATTCGGACGTGCGGTGAACACGGCAGGCGTTTGGGTGGTCATGTCCCGCCCTGGGTGCGCCATTCACAATAAGTCGCTGCTTGGATAGAGGATTAGTATTTCCCTCGAAATACCGCCTGATTGATGTCCGGCCAGAACTCTTTTAACACATTGAACACGCCGTCCAAGCCTACCTGCGTTCCCCAACGTTGATAGGTTTTCACCCAGGGGTTGGATTCTGCCGGGTAATATGTATTGCCGATGCCCGCGGCCGCTCCGGCCCCCACGACCTCCGACAAATTGAACGTGCTCTTTCCCGCGTTGGTCCTGGTGATGAACAGCCTACTCACCGCATAACCGGTGCGCTTGAAGAATCCTCCTTTGCCGAGAGTGTAGTATCTCGGGTCTTCTCTTGTTGCGGCTGGGACAACCGCTTCTGTCATGTAGTTCTCTATACCGCCGTCGAGAAAGATGTGCCAGTAGTATCGACCGAAACCCTCAGCGCCCTGTCCAAAGGACGGCTGCGATTTGCCGGCCATCGCAATCCCCGCGAGCCCTCCCACGAAAATGACATCGGAGTAGTCAAACGTGTCCTCGGTCGCCAGCCAGAGATTATCCTTGAAACTCTGCGGAGGCAAATGCGTGTTGGCGCTGACCGCACGGTAATTAGGGATGATCCACAGAATTCTCTTGGGTTGTTTACCATATTGGTCATTGGGGTTATTGGGCTCTGCGGGGCCGGTCTTGGGTGCCGGTGCGTCTGGCAAAGACGATTTTCCATCCGTTGTTGGGCTCGCTTGCTGAGGGTCCTGGGTGAGCGGCGAAACATCATCCAGTCCCCACCGTGCCGTTGCTTCCTGGGATTGTTCTCGCGCGCTCGTTAGTCCCTGGGCCTGAACGAACACAGCTCCCAACGTTCCCGCCAGCGCTACCGCAATGCAAAATGATCGAATCGCTTTCACGATATCCCCCATCCGTATTTTCCCATTCGGGCCCTAGCTGCTCCGCTTTTCGAGCATTACCCGTTCAATCCATCAAGTTGGATTGTTTTACCTGGCATTGGGATGCACGCCGGTCAGTGGCAACAGTGGTGGATTCCGGATTGGAAATGGTCAATGGCCTGCTTCTTGCAGGTGGCGCGCATGCCTCCTCTTCAAATAATTGTGCACGTCGGGCCAAAATTCCTTCAGCTCGTTCCCGAAGGCGTCGAGGCCCATCTGCACTCCCCAGTTGTTGAAATTCGACGAAAAGTTCCGATCGTCGGCAGGATAATAGACATTGGAGATGGCAATCGCAGTTGCGTTGCCCGCAAACTCGGGAATATTGAACATAGGACCGCCGGAGTCTTTTCGAGCGATGAAAACACGGCTGATGGCGTAGCCAAAGCGGTGCCCGAACCGGCCCCTGCCCAAGCGAAAATAGCGAGGATCTATTTTTAGGATCGTGGGGAAAACGCCGCCCACCATGATGTTGCCATCCACCTGATCGGCGAAAGCCGCTCCATACCGCTTGGAATATCCCTTCGCTCCCTGTCCGAACTCCTCATCGGAATTTTCCGCCTGGCGAATGCCCGCCACGACACCGATTATCGTGAATTCATATGGGTCGAAGGAGCCCTTCGCTGCCATGGCGAACTTCTCTTTCCAGGAAACCGGTGGCACTTGCGACTGGCCATCGACCGTCAAGTAGTTCGGCATCACGTAGAACATCCGGTCGTCTTTTTTCTTCGCAGTATCTTCCTGGACTGGGCTGTTGGAATTCTGAGAATTACTTTGGGCAGACGGTTGATCGCCGGGCTGCTCCTGCTTCGGAGCACTGGTCGCGGGCGCTTGGGCGGATTGGGCAGAACCCGATGTTGGGGCCTGTGGGGCGCTTTGACCTGCGCAAAAAGCTGCCACGAGCACGGGACAAATAAGGGCAATATAAGTGAGTTTCAAGCTGATTTTGGCTCCAAGTTCAGTCGATTGAAATGCGCTCGAGGTTAAGATCGGCAATTTGCCTTTGGCAGTCCAATGTCCTCGGGCAATATCGTAACCCCAATGTCATCAGCCCATTAGGTTCAACAGGCGGTTACTTGAATTCTGCGCTCACTTTCCCCCACCCGCTCCAGGGTGATTTCCACGTCCCGATCACGTTCGAAGCGAGGGAATTTCTCTCCCCACTCTATCAGTAAGATGCAGTTGGGCGCGAGCAGGTCGTCAAGGCCGAGCGTTTCCAGGTCGCGCTGGCTATCGATGCGGTAGAGGTCGATGTGGTAGAGAGTGACGCGGGGCCCACGATATTCGTGGACGAGCGTAAAAGTTGGGCTGGTCACGTCGTCGGCGCGAGCGGCTTCGAAGCCTTCCGCAATGCCCTTCACCAGCGTCGTTTTCCCCGTGCCGAGGCCGCCGCGCAGCAAGACGATGCGCGCAGGCGACAGTTCGGCGGCAAGCTTCCGCCCCAACGCGATCGTCTCTTCGGCGGAGTGCGTGATGGTCTCGGTAGTGATGGTCTGGCTCGTCATCCCAGAGAATTCAGTATAGCCAACCAGCCGCAAGCTTCGGGCGGCTCACAAATCGGAACCTCACCACGGCGGCACGGAGAGAACCGCTCTTAGCCTCTTAGCCCTTAGCCACTTGACCCTTAGCCTTTGGCCCTTAGCCAAAAGCTAAAAGCCAAGAGCCAACAGCGATTCCCTCCGTGTCTCCGTGGTGAAAATCCCCGCCAGCGAACTCTTAAAGCGAGTGTATGCTTAGGGATGGAACCAGCGCGGCTCGGCCCATTGGCCAGGTTTGCGATCATAACGCCAGTAACTTTTCGGGCGTGCGTGCAAAGTGTACCTTAGTGGCGAGGGGCGCTGTATAGACAAAGTTTACGCGATGCGAGGCGTGCGGAATTATGCGTATTGCTAATGGGTCGAGATTTCAATATGTGGTAGCGGCGGTTTGCGTGCTTGCGGCGTTTCTTACGGGCTGCTCACGGGACCCCAACGTCCGCAAACAGAAGTATCTGGAGAGTGGCCAGCGTTACTTCGACAAAGGCCAGTACCGGGAAGCCGCGATCCAGTTCGAGAACGCCATCCAGGTCGATTCGCGTTTCGCCGACGCCCACTACAAGCTGGCGCTGGCGGCCATGAAGCTGGAGCAATGGCCGACCGCCTATCAGGAACTGGCGAGGACCGTCGAACTCCAGCCCGACCAATATGCCGCACACCTTGACATGGCCAACCTGCTCATCTTAGGCCGGCAGTTCAATGATGCGAAGACGCACATCGACCTGCTCGCGCAAAAACAGCCCAACAATCCCGACGTCTACCTGGTGCGCGCCAACTACTTCGCCGCCATGAATAACATCACGGCCGCGCTGGCGGACATGCAGAAAGCGCTGCAACTCGATCCCAGCCGCAGCGACTCCTATCTGAATTTGGCCATGCTCGAGATGCGCGGGCAACAGTGGGACGTGGCGGAGGCGAACTTCAAGAAAGCCGCCGAACTCAACCCCAAATCCACCAACGCGCTGGTTTCGCTGGGAAACTTCTACCAGATGCGCGGGCGCTTTCCCGAAGCGGAGCAGTGGTTCCGGCGGGCGATTGAGACCGCGGCGGACGATCCCAGCCCCAGGCTCTCTCTTGCCGCCCTCTACATGGCCGAGAACAAGTTCGGCCAAACCGAGGACTTCCTGCGCCAAGCGAAGAACGATTTCCCGAATAATTCCGTGGGCTATCGCATGCTCGGCGATTTTTATTTTGCCAATAACCAGATCGACAAAGCCACCGGCGAGTATGCCGCGCTCTATCGGGACCATCCCAAGGACATGGTGGTCAAAAAGAATTACATTCAACTGCTGGTCCTGGAAAACCGGCTCGACGAAGCCCGCAAGTTGAATGACGACGTGGTGAAGGCGAGGCCGAACGATCCGGACGCCCAGGTTTACAAGGGCGAGATCGAAATCCGCAGCGGAAAAGCCAGCGACGCCGTCAATACGCTGCAAGCCGTTTTGAGGAACGATCCCGATAACGGCGTGGCGCATTACCAGCTAGGCCTGGCATTGGACCAACAGGGCAACATGGACCGGGCCGACGCGGAGTGGCGCGAGGCGGTCCGCCTGCGTCCCGACATTGTGGAAGCCCGCCGGGCTTTGGCGGGCGTTGCCATCCACCGCAACGATCCCGCCGATCTCGCCCTGCAAGCCGACCAGATCATCGCCTTGCAGCCAAACGCTCCCGACGGATACCTGTTGCGCGCGGCCGCTGCAATTGCCCGCAAGGAGTATGCAAGCGCGGACGACTATATCCATCGCTCCCTGAAAAAAGAACCCAACAACCCCGCCGCCTATGTGCAACTGGGCAATTTGCACATGGCCCAGGACCAGTTTGGCGAAGCGCAAAAAGCCTACCAACAGGCGCTCGATCAAGATCCGAATTCCGCCGACGCGTTGGGCGGCGTGCTCAACACCAGCCTGGCGCAAAAACAGCCGGACAAGGCCATCGCCGCCGCCAAAACCCAATTGTCCAAGCAACCCAACAACGCCGTGTTTCACGTCATGCTCGGCCAACTGCTGATGCAACAGAAAAAGGACCTGGCTGGGGCGGAAGCGGAGTTCAAGCAAGCCTCCGTATTGGATAAGAAGAACAGCGAGGCGATGGTTAGGCTTGGCGAAGCGCAGAGCGCTCGCGGCGCCATGGATGAAGCGTTGCAAACTTATCTCGAGGGATCGAAGATCAATCCCAAGGAGATCGCTTTCTACCTGCACGCGGGCAGCATTTATGAGAACAAGCAGGATTGGGAGCGCGCCAAGCAGCAATACCAGAAGGCGCTTGAGATCCAGCCGGACAATCCTCTCGCCTCCAACAATTTGGCCTACGTAATGCTGGAGCAGGGCGGCAATGTGGACGTGGCCTTCGCTATGGCGCAGACCGCCCGCCGTCTGCTTCCCGACAATCCGAACTCCGCCGACACGCTGGGCTGGGCCTTCTACCACAAGCACGTCTATACGTCCGCCATCAACATGTTCAAGGAAGCGGTGAAAGGGGATCCGAACAACGCGCTCTTCAACTACCACCTGGGACTCGCCTATGCCAAGAACGGTCAAGCCGCGCTGGCCAAGCAACAACTCGACCGCGTGCTAAAGCTAAACCCGAATTTCCCGGATGCCGACCAACTGCGTAAGGCTGTGGCGGAGGCGAAGGGGTAAGATATGTCTATGAAACTGAAAACATCGTCCGCAAAAGGGGAAAGGAGTGCCCCGTTGGATGTCAGGGAGTTCGATGAATTCGTCAAGCGTCAGCAGGGACTGACCCCCGGTGTCACTGAGTTGGATTGGGATAACGAACGCAAAGAATGGCTTAAGTATCTCGACAAACTTTACAAGAAGATCGAATCTCTACTGAGCAAATATATTTCTTCTGGACAGATTCAACTTGAATATGGGACGGTTGAGTTGAATGAGGAGAACATCGGATCGTACTCGGCCCAGGATATGGTTTTGAAGATCGGGCGCCAAAGTGTGAACGTTGAACCCATAGGGACACTGTTTCTCGGGTCCAAGGGACGCGTTGACATAATTGGGCCGGGTGGCCGGGCTCAACTTATGTTAGTCGATAGCAAGAGACCAGGCCCCAAGCCACTAGTTCAAGTGAGCATCGGCTTCGGCGGAAAACGGCCTGTTCCTCCGGCCGAACCATCGCGGGAGATCAAATGGGAGTGGAGAATTGTTACACGTCCCCCAGAGAGGAGATTTATAGAGATTACGCAGCAGACTCTCTTCCAGCTAATTATGGAAGTGGCCAATGGGTAGCAACTCCATCGCAGAGATTGCAGCGTATCACAATGACGTTGTCGATTCGCTGAAATCGTATTTTTTCGGCCGTCGCCCTGAGGATCTCGTTGCTCGCCTCGAAGAGACCGATCTCAGATCGGCCTTTTTCATTCTTACCACCTTGGAAGCCGCTTTTCGCGTCGATTATCTATGCCGCTGCCAGAAGAGGAAAAAGGATGTTGTCTCCAAGGCATTCTGCGTAATCTATAAGTCCCAAAGAAAAATGCGAGGTTGGACGAGGACATTTTCGAGACCTGGAAGGAAAAGTCGCCTGCACCGGGACCTCGACTGATTTCAGAATTGCGCGGGGCATTCAAACTCCGGCACTGGCTTGCCCATGGGCGCTATTATGAGCCGAACCTTGGAAGGAAAAAATACGATTTCAATTTTGTATACTCTTTAGCTGACGATGTGTTGAATTCCTTTGAACTTCTCGAATTCGATTGAGCAGCGGTCTGAATACCCCACTTCAAGCAACCGCCGCCAAGCTCATCCGCTAGAACTTCACACCGGCAGTTCGTCCTGCATCCATCCGCCTGCGGCCGTGAGCTTAGGATCGGCGGCCAGATCCAACACCAGCCTTTCCAATACCAGCCGCTTGCTGGGAGGGCTTGAACGCAGCGCCAGATCGGCTTTCGCGACCAGCCGAATGGCGCGCGTCAATTCGCGCTTCGATTTATAACGCCGCGCCTGCCGGATGATATCGTCGGCGGCAAACGGCGGCACGCGAAAACCCTGCCACAATGCCGCCCACAGCATCCGCTGATCGCGCACATTGCGCTCCTTGATGACCAGCATCTGGCGAAAAGTTTTCGCCAGCATAAAGAGTTGGCCTATCGCCGCTTCGTCTCCATCGCCGGTCGAAAGCAGCGCATCGAGCACTTCCAGAGCGCGTGTGCGATCTTTTGCGGAAATTGCATCGGTCAACTCATAGAGCGAACGCTGTTTCGCCGCCAGCACCATGGTCTCGACATCGGCGAGCGCGATTTTTTTCTTTTCGCCGGCGTAAAGAATCAGCTTCTCCAGTTCGTTCGAGACCGTCATCATGTCGCCGCCCAGCGCGTCCACCAACTCGCGCGCGCCGTCGGCGTCGATCTTCACTCCGCGCGTGGTGCAGTACTCGCCAATCCAGCGCACGGCTTCGCCTTCCTGCACGCGCGACAGTTCGACAATGCCGCAGAACGGCCCCAGGTCTTCGCGGATCTTCTGGTAGCGATCTTTGTCCGTCATCTCCATCCGGCGCGCGTCTGCGGGAATGGCAATGTGATCGGCGACAAACACCAACAGCGCATCGGGATTGGGATTTTTGCAGTAGGCTTCAATGGCCCCGATTTTTCCTTCATTGGAGCCGCGGCCAAACAATGTCTTTACCCCGCGCACGAAAAAAACCTGAAACGGCGCCATCAGCGAGGGCGTGCGCGCGCGGTCCAGAACTTCGGTCAGCGGAGTCTCGGCCAGGTCGAACTCAAACAAGCCGAAGTCGCGCGCCTCGGGCGCCACCAAATGCTCCAGTATGGCATCGCGGCAGCGCTTGCGAAAAAACGCTTCATCGCCCACCAGCACGTAAGCCGGCTTCAGCTTGCGCGACTCCAGTTCGGAGAGAAAGCGGTCGGCCTGGTTGAATCCGCGCATCGCCATCAGTAGGCCTCCAGAATGTTGGCCACTAGCGTCCGCGCGAAATCCCTCGACAGCCGGTCGACGGCCGGTGAATCTTCCTGAAAAAAACTGGGAAGATCGCTCGAGATTTCATACTGATCGTGAAAAAGATAGGCAGGATTCTCGAAAATCACCTTGCCCTGACGGTCGGTCAGCGTGACCTGAACGCTCACCGTGACCAGAGCGCTGACCGCGCGTCCGGACGTGGAATCGTAGACCAGCGGGTTCGCCGTCGCCGATAAAACCGTCGCCTTCAGCACCGCATCCGCGTCGCCATTCGCTTCATGCACTACGCGGTATTGCGTGCGCGCGTTAAATTCGCGCACTACCGCGTCGGTCAACAGTTGCTCGATGCGAAAGGTTTGGCTATGGCTCACGAAACCGGGAATCGCGATGCTATGGATATTCTGCGGCAGTTCGACCGCATTTCCGGCCTTGTGATAGCCACAGCCGGTCGTCATTAGTGCCAGGCCCACTCCAATCGCAATTGTCGCAACCCATCGGCTCGTCGCCGACTGCGGAAAACTTGTTTTGAAGGGGCGCGGCTTCAGCCGCGCCGTATGTGTCATAAAATCAATGGCGGCTTTAGCCGCTGAGGGCTGCCACGTCATGCCACAATAATTTTCCCGCCGCCCGATCGTCCCCGATCTCATTGGATCTGACCTCGCGGGCGCGATGCGGTCATGCTCTCGGCGCATTCGACGGCGGTCACCGCGGCCACGCGCAAGTTGTCGGTCGTTGCCCACAGCCAGACGCCGTTCTTGCGATTAGCGTCGGCACCGAGCGAAACCAGAATGTCTTCCTGCCCGGCCGCGCTCACGCTGGTGGGCGCTTCTTCTGTAGTCGCAGCGGCAGCCGCTGCCTCGGGGCCGCCGCACACCACCACGTGCTCGCCCGCCAGCGCCAGCGCAAAATCCGCAATCGCGGCCGCCTTCTCCATCTCCAAATAAATAGAAAAGGCGTGGCCGTGGAAAACCGGCGCGTGCAGCGCCTGCAACGCAGGCCCGGCGGCACCGCCCGCTATCTGCCGGTAGTGCTTCCCGATTCGCTGCGACACCTCTGCCAGCGACAATTCCGATCTCGGGCCGTAGCGCGACACCAAGTTGAAGGCCACCTGGATGTCGAAAACATCCTTCGGCAAGTCTTGGAAGGAGAGCAGATTCACCGTCTGCTCGTGCAACTCGTCCATACCTTTCTGTCCGTACTCCGACGCCGGCTCAAACACGGTCGCAACCATGCGCTCGATTTTCCCGGTCTTCTCGCTGGCTTTCTCGCAACGCAAGGCGAGCAGCGCCAGCGCCGTCGCCGCCGGATGCGCCACCACCACCGGGCCCGGCTGCAACTCCGGCGCCATGGGCTGGCCGGTCTCGCGCTCGATCCACGGCGAGCGCACCGTCGCTCCCGCTTCCTCTTCCAGCGCGTACGAGACGTCCACGATGGTATTGCCCAGGTCGCGCGCCGCCTTCCAGTTATTGCTCGTGGATTGTGCGTCGGATGCGAAAAAAGTAAAGTCCACGCGCTCGAACTGTTCCGAGCGCACGCTCTGGATAAAGCTGATCTCGTCGCCCGCCGCTTCCAGTTGCCCCAGCGACTCGTCGTCGTCCAGCAGCCGCACATCGACGGCGGGAAAATTCCGCTCGCGCAGGACTTCCGCAATCTCTTTTCCCTTGAGCGATGCCGCACCCACGATCGCCACGCGGTAAAGGTTTACACCGCGAAGATCGGACGGCAAGCCGCCGGATTTCGGAATGGGAGTCATGCGCTGTGCGATGCCTCCCGCTCCACCGGAGCCGCGGGCGGAAGTGCTGGCGAACTCTTGCCCCGGAAGATCCACTGCAACCGCCACCACACTCCCGAAGCCAAATACAAAATCGCGATCGCGAAAAGCGCCGGCCGCGAAAAGAACCAGATCGACGCGATCACCACAGCGATCAGAATAATCAGGCGGAAGGGATGGCGCGAGCGCAAATCAATGTCCTTGAAGCTGTAGAAACGCCAGGTGCTGACCATCAAATAACCGACCACGACGACCATCAGCATCCAGACTATCGCGATCCACCAGGAAGTCACGGGCACTCCGCCGGAGAAGTGGACGATGGCCGCAATCACTCCCGCTCCCGCCGGAATCGCCATGCCGACAAAATATTTTTTACCGGGACGCCCCGGATTCGATGGCTCCGGATTTTTCGAAATATTGAAACGCGCCAGCCGGCTCGCGCCCGCCATCAGAAAAGCGAAGCAGGCCACCGAGCCCAGTTCCGTAATTTTCATGCGCAATTCCGGCGCAATCACCATCGGCAACAAGTGAAAGCCCCACATCCAGGCGAGCAGCGCCGGAGCAACTCCGAAAGCGATTACGTCGGCCAGCGAATCCAGTTCCCTGCCAAAATCGCTCGCCGTGTGCGTCATGCGCGCGATGCGCCCGTCCAAGCCGTCGAACAATACCGCAAATCCGATGGCCTTCGCCGCGAAGTCCAAGTGCCATGTCTCGCCCGAACTGGCCGCCACGGTCTGGAGAATGGCGTAGAACCCGGCCGCCATGCTCGCCGCAGTGAACAGCGACGGCAGTATGTACATGCCCTTGCGCAATTTTCCGCGCGGACGGTCCGATTCACGGCGATGCTGTGTCAGCTCTTCCATGTTCCCAGCTCTTTCATTGCACCAGCCTCCCGCGTCATTTCTCTTGTAGAGACGCGGCTCGCCGCGACTCCGTTTGTGCGTCTCCATTCTTATCGATCGACGTTTGCCCCGCCGGCAGCAACGCCAGCACCGTCGCTCCTCCCTTGACGCGATCGCCGATCTTCACCTGGATCGCGGCGGCGCGATCGAACAAAACATCCACGCGCGAGCCAAACTTGATCAGTCCAACCCGCTCGCCGCAGGCCACGCGGTCTCCCACCTTAAAATTGAAAACGATGCGGCGCGCGATCAGCCCGGCGATCTGCTTGAAGATCACGGTGCGGTCTTCGCCTTCCACGGTGACAATGTTCTGCTCGTTCTCTTCCGCCGAACGCGCTCCCATGGCGTTGAGAAATTTGCCGTGCTGGTAGCGCACTTCGCGAATTACGCCCGCAATCGGCGAGCGGTTCACGTGCACATCGAAGACGCTCAGAAAAATGCTGATCCGGCTGCGCGAAATTCCGCCAGCTCCGTCGGAAGCCACAACCGAAACATCCGTCACCTTGCCGTCCCCTGGAGAAACAACGGCTCCAGCTAGCGTGGGAATCTCGCGCTCGGGGTCGCGGAAAAACCACAGCAGGAAAGCGCCCAGCAGCAACAGCGGGACCGCATAAGGCCAAGCCGTCAGCCACGCGATCGCGCCCGCGGCGAGAATGCAGCCCGCACCATAGTAGTAGCCGTCACGCACCATAGGAATTGAGTCAGGACAATTATATGGTGTAAGGCGTCTGGCCGTTCGCTGTTCGTGGGTTGACGGTCAATAGAACTGCGGCGTAGTGGTCGATCCAACGCCGCTGCTCGACCGTCTCTGGAACCGGAGTCCCGCGCGCGGCGCTTAAGGTCTTGACTGCCGCTTCCGGGGTCACGCCTTTGGCGACCAGCAGGCAAGCCGCTACTAAACCCGTGCGGCCCACTCCTTGCCGGCAATGGACAGCGATATTTTTCCCCGCTGTTAGATCGGCGTCGAGCCGATCCAATATTGCCGATACTTCCGACTCTGAGTTTGGTACCTGGCGATCGGGGATGGGCAACGAGTAGAACTTTATCCCTAGCGCTTTCGCTTCCTGGGCCTCTTGCAGAAGATCGAGGTCCTGCTCCTCTTCCGGCGTCAGCAAAGAAAGCACGATATCGATTCCAGCCCGGCGCCATGCTGCCATTTCCTCTTCCAGCCAGTCGCCACCTCGTGGCCGTGCCGTCAGAGCCAGTTTCCCCGGCCATGGCCCCTCGACCCAATGCAGTTCCGTCCACATCGCTTACGAGTCCTCTCTTACGATGATCTCACGCGGAAGCGCATCGACATTGATGCCGCGCTTGCGCAGTATGTAGATCCTGTGATGCCCATCGAGTATGGTTCCATCCGGTCTTGTTTTCAGGCAGTCCTTCTGGCCCGGCCGTAACGAATCTCTCAGAACATCAGTTGTGCGACGTTCCATTTCGCTGAGTTTCGCGGGACTGAGCGAAGCATCTGAATGAAGCGGCTTCAGTAGAGGATCGGAGGGTGGATTCAACATCTCGTCACCATCTTCAGCCCGACCGTAAAGCGTTGTCGGACTGCACCCCGGATTCTACTAAATTCAATAAAAAAAGGCGCTTAGAAGCGCCCGGTTAGATGATAGGGATCAAGCAAAGCCCTGTATTCTACGAAGACTCAGGCCCGGCTGCCCAGCCTGGCCGGTCTGTCGATCTAGCCTTCCGATTTAAGCAGACTGCCTTTGCGCCTGCAGTTCCAGCGTCAGCATCTGGTCCTTGAGGCGCAGCTTCAGTTTCTTCAGCCGCACTTCTTCCAATTTTTCGTCGTCGGTGAGGTATCGCTTCTGGGTGAGGGATTCCAGCCGTTGGGAGTATTGCGAGTGCTCCTGCACCAGCCGCTGGAACTCATCATGGCTGGCCAGGAGTTGGTCTCTTGCAGTCAGCATCCTTGCTAGACCTCCTGCTATTAATTGCCGTAAAGTTACAAACTAGCACAGGGACCGGCGGCGTTCAATGAGATTTCATAGGGAGATTTCCACCGTAGTCAGAGGGCTACGGGGTACGAAAGTTCCCCCGCAATTGGCGCAGAAACCAGGGACGTTATGGCCCAGGCCAGAACCTAAGGAAGTTCCGATTAAGTCCCAGGGGGCCTCCGTGCAACCCTGCGTACCCTGTGGTTTAAGGTTTTCGATGGTACTTAATCGGAGTTTCCCTAAGAGTCAGCGCCCGAATCGCAGCGCGTACAAAATCGCGTCTTCCTCCGGATCGCTGTAATACGCGCGGCGTCGGCCCACTTCGCGAAAACCGTGTTTTTCGTACAACCCAAGGGCAGGACGGTTCGATTCGCGAACTTCGAGCAGAATCGCCGATGCTGTCTGGCTCGCTGCGCACCGAATCAACTCGCGCACCAGCCCATCGGCAATGCCGCAACGGAGAAACTCCGCAGCCACCACCACGTTCTCAATCTCCCACTCGCCCGCGATCGCTTGCGCGCAAATGAATCCGCAAAGACGACAAAGGGTGCCCCGCTCCTTGCGATTTTTGCAAGGGGCGGGTTCGTATTCCGCCACCAGAACGACTCCGTTACGCACCAGCTTGTCGTACTGCTCCTCCGTCCAGTGGGCTGCGCCCGGCGCCTGCCGTTCGATGGCGAGGATCGCCGATACATCGTGCAGCCGGGCGGAGCGGATGGCAACGGGCATGGAGGACCTCAACAGGCTGCGGACAGACTCCGGTTTCGTATCAGGGTATCGCTTTAGCGATACCGCAAATTCTTCAAAATCAGACGCCCCTTTAGGGGCTGCGCACGATTACTGGCTTTTCCCGCAGTCTCTCACAACGCCGGCTTCGAGAAAATCTCGGCGTCGGAACGGCGAATGTAGTTGGCTTCCAATTCTTCGGGAAGCGCCGTTGCGCCTCGCTGAAGATGCTCCCACCCCAGCCGCGCAATCGCCCCGGCGTTCGGATACTCGGTCCGCTCAATCCGAATTCCGGCGGCGCGAACGGCCTCAGCCAGCGCGGCATCGGGCGTCACGACAACCTTGAGTGCGCTGGCGCGAAGCATGGCTTCGGTAACGAACTCTTCCCTGCTCAACAAGCGTTCGCTATGCATCTGAACGCGCGTGTGGCTTTGCGTATCGCTGTGCGTGTCTTTGTGCGTATCGCTGTGCGTATCGACGTTCGGACAAACGTTGTCCGGGCAAACGCTCGAGTCGAGTTCGAAATCGCCAACATACACGTCGCCGCGTCCAGCATCGAGCGCCGCGAGCACTCTCCCACTCGCCGCGCCGCTCGCCGCCGCCACCGCTTCCAGCAATGAAATGGCAACGATTGGCTTCCGCAGCGCCTCGGCCAAAGCTTTGATTGCCGCGAGGCCGACCCGCAGTCCAGTAAACGAGCCTGGCCCGGACGCGACTGCAAAGGCTCCCAAGTCGCTTTTACTATGTCCGTGTTTTTCGAGCAACGCGGCAATCTGTGGCACCAGTTGCGCCGAAAACGCGCCGCCCGTGAGCGGAACGATTTCAAGCGTCGCGCAGCTCTCCCCTGCTCCGCACTCTGCGAGTGCGATGCTGCCCTGCTTACCCGATGTATCGACGGCGAGGAAAAGCATAGGCCAAGACATTTGTAATTGATAATCTGCAATTTGCAATTTTGGCGACTTGCAGATTCAAATTATCAATTACAAATTGCCAATCGGAAATTAGTGGCTGCTATCCACCAGCTCCAGCAGCACGCCGCCCGAACTCTGGGGATGCACAAATACATAACGGTGCCCGCCCGCGCCGGTTTTGATTTCGTCGGAGACCAGGCGCACGCCCTCGCTCTTCAACTTTGCCACCGCCGCCGCCAGATCCGGAACTTTCATGCAAACGTGATGCAGCCCTTCACCGCGCTTGGCGATGAACTTGGCGATGTTCGAATCGTCCGAAGTCGCTTCCAGCAGCTCCAGCCGCGTCTCGCCCACGGGAACCATGACTAGCCGGACTTTTTCCGCCGCCACGGTTTCTTCCGGAGAAACTTTCAACCCGAGCTTCTCGTAAATCGATTTCGCCACCCCGAGCGACTTCACTGCCATGCCAATATGATCGATGCTGAATTCCATAAAATTGCCTTCCTTTCGTTAGATAACTAATTGTGTTCCGTGCCGCGCACAATCTCTTCCACCAAAGAATAAGGATCGCGCTTGTGCTCGGCAATTTCGGCCGCGTAACGCGCAAGGCTGCCGCCCTCCATCCGCGCGCGCGCCCGTTCGAGCATGGCATCGCGCAGCATTTCGACCAGCCGCTCTTGCCAGTTCTCGACGTTCTTCTTAAAAACCAAGTTCTTGCTCTTGAGATACGTCTCGTAATCGGCGATGGCCTTCGCCAGCTCTTTCGTGCCCACGCCCTCGCTCGCCACCGTTTTCACGATCGAAGGCGTCCAATGATCGTTGCGCATGGCCAGCGATTGCATGGCGCGCAGCTCGCGCTCCACGCGCTCGGCGCCCTCGCGGTCGCTTTTGTTGATAACAAAAATGTCGGCGATCTCCATGATCCCGGCCTTGATCGACTGCACATCGTCGCCCATTCCGGGCACAAGAATCACCACCGTGACATCGGCCAGCCGCACAATATCGACTTCGTCCTGCCCGACGCCGACGGTTTCGATCATCACCAGGTCGCGGCCCGAAGCGTCGAGCACAGTAGCAACGTCGGCCGTGGCCCGCGCCAGTCCTCCGAGCGATCCGCGCGTGGCCATGCTGCGGATATAAATTCCCGGATCGCTGAAGTGGTCCGCCATGCGGATGCGATCGCCCAAAATCGCCCCGCCCGTATAAGGGCTGGTCGGATCGACCGCGATAATGCCGACGGTTTGATTTTCTTTGCGATAGTGCTTGGCGAGCTGGTCGACCAGCGTGCTCTTGCCCGCTCCGGGAGCGCCCGTCAGCCCAATGACCCGCGCCTTGCCCGTGTGCGGAAAGAGCGCCTTAAGCAGTTCCGGCCAGCCTGCGGCGCGGTTCTCAACCAAAGAGATGGCGCGGGCCAACGTGCGAACGTCGCCCGAGCGCAGGCGGTCGATCGTATCCGTCAACCAGGGATGAACTTCTTGACTCAACTTATTAGTGTAAAGCAGCCGCGCTGAAACTGAAACCGGCGAATGGGCAGAGTAGAGCGACAGCCGCCGCGTGACACTGAAGGTCGGTTATAATCGAGAATAATTTCGCGGATCTTTGGCAACGGATGCGAGAGAGAGCGGGGTCGAAACATCGCAATCGTTGGGCCGAAGAAAGCTGCACGCCGCACCTGTCAAGCGTGGATTCTCCGCACAAGAAATAGCTGGGGAAAATTCCAATTCAAAATCGGAGGTTGGTTGAAAGCGATTCCGGTTGTCTTACTTGCTCTTTTTCTGACCTATGGCTTGGCGAACGGCGCGACAGCCGCGGCGCAAGAAGCCCCATGCCTGCAAGCGGCGCATTCGCCATCCTCGGCAGAACAATCTTCAACAGGACAATCGCAAACCGGACAACCGGCGCAGCCGCCAAACACCGCCAGCGCCGATTGCCCGAGCCAAAATATTCCTGCGCGCCAGGAATCCGTCGTGGTTACGGGAACGTTCACTCCGGTTCCGGTGCAAAATATCGACCGGACTGTCTCCGTGTTCGATACGCGAGAACAACCTTCTCTCTACACGCACTGGGTCGATTACCTGCAACTGTCCCCCTCGGTCGATTTGCAGGAACGCGCTCCCGGCGGCGTGCAAGCCGACCTTACCATTCGCGGTTCCACCTTTGAGCAAACGCTGGTGCTGTTAAATGGTCTGCGCATGGACGACGTCCAGACCGCTCACCACGATCTCGACCTTCCCTTGCCCACCGGCGCGATCGAGCGCATTGAAGTCTTGCCGGGAGCGGGCTCGGCACTCTACGGGTCGGATGCGATGGCCGGGACCGTCAATTTCATCACCGGACCTCCCGAGTACTCGGAAGCGCAGGCGGGTGCCGCGATTGGCAATTTCGGAATCAATCGGGAAAATTTTTCGGCAGGCTTTGTAGCCAGCCGTCTGGATGAACAACTGGATGTGGCGCGCGATTTTTCCTCGGGCTTCATGCCGGACCGCGACTATCGCAGCCTGACGATTTTTTCGCACACCGGAACCGAAACCGCGCTGGGCCGCAGCCTGATCATGCTGGGATTGGGCGACAAGCCATTTGGCGCGAACGATTTTTACGGGGACTATCCCGAATGGGAGAGAACGAAATCATGGATCGCCGGGTTGAAGCAGGACCTGGGTAAAAAGACGGAGATCGACTTCGGCTACCGCCGTCATGCCGATGAGTTCAAACTTTTTCGATCTCCTTCCGATCCTGGTTACTTCCCTTATGAGAACAATCACATCGACCAAAGCTGGCAGGGGGCAATTCGCCGCACGGAACAACTGGGACAGAACTCGATCTTGTTCTACGGCGGCGAGGGATTTTACGACTCGATTCACAGCAACAATCTCGGCGACCATCGGCGCATCCACAGCGCCGGATATATCGACTACGATGTCAGGGCGTTCGGACGCTTCTCGTTTTCGGTGGGTGCGCGAGAAGAAGTCTTCGATACCAATGGATCGAAATTCAGCCCCTATCTCGCCGGCGGCGTGTGGCTGAAACCGGGATTGAAGTTGAAAGCGAGCGCCAGCCGCGCCTTCCGCCTGCCCAGCTACACCGACCTTTATTACTCCGATCCCGTCAACTTGAGCAATCCGAATCTGCTCCCGGAAACATCCTGGGGCTACGAGGGCGGCCTGGTGTGGGACCGGGGAGGGCGCTATAAGGCGGAAGTTACGGTCTTCGAGCGGCGCGATAGTAACGACATCGACTGGGTGGCGAATAAGTCGAGTCCGGTTTCGCCAAGCAATCCCTATAAGGTGGAAAATATCGGGCAACTGAACTTCACGGGAGTGGAAGCGTCGTTCGGAGCGCGAGTACGCCGTCAGCAATTCAACATAGCCTACACTCGCTTATATAGCGCGCAAGGCCCGCTCCCCACGCTGGTATCCGAATACGCTTTCCACTATCCGTCACACGACGCGGTGGCGAGCTGGCAAGGAAAACTGCCGGGGAATTTCGTCGCCCGCAGCCGCGTCGGCGTTGTGCAACGCTACGCGGCCGGTCCTTATGCGTTATGGGATGCTAGTGTTGGGCGCGAATTCAAGAACGCGAGCGCGCACTTGGCGCTCTCCAATCTGAGTAACACCGGGTACCAGGAAATCCCCGGCGTGGCTATGCCGGGACGCAGCGTGATTATTGGCATGGATGTGTTTGTGCGTGGGAAAAAGCGTTGATTCCGAGATACCGGACGAAGTAAGGAGCGAGCCGGAGTTACCGGCCCCGCTCCTTACTCACACTTACTTCATTTCTTCTTCAGAACTTCTTCTTTAGAACGATGACGGTGCCAAGTTCGTTGAGCGCGGCCTCGGTTACTTTTCCAGAGGCGTCGCGTTTGAACTCAATCGTGAAGCCGCTCAGTTCGGCGAATTGGAACGTGGTGCCGCGATTCGGATTGAGCTGGTAATCGGGCTGCCCGGGAACGGTGACGATGAGCTTATTTTCGCCACGGAGCGAGACTTTCAGCGGCACCGGAGATCCCGGAATCTCATAATCGCCGGTGAAGGCTTCGATGAAACTGCGCTGAGTAAGTTGTTTGTCTGGCATGCGCGTGAAGACTATGTCCTTCACGCTGGGTTCCAGCGGCACGGAGATACTGGAGATGTCTCCGTTGATGTCGGTGAGAAACATCACTTTCATCTTTTCAAAGGGGTCGAGCGGGTTGGCGGGCACCTGGAACACATCGTAGTGGTAATGCTCCAAAGATCTGGCGACCTGGTTGAGTGTCAGCTTGAGAGCCACGCCGTCGGGCGCAACGGTAACTATCCCGTATCCCGGGTTTGAGTAATCTCCGGCATACTCTTTCAAGTCGTGCGAGGGATGCGTTCCAGATTTGCGTGGGGTGTAGCCTTTGTCTTTCGCCTCCTGCTCCGATTTCTTCCCTCCCGCTTCGGCCGCGAGCATACGCTGGTTCCACGGCACTTGGTCCATGCCGAGCAGCCGGTCGAAAACGTTTTGGGCGACTATGGTCGGCAATGGATTGCCATCGAGATTGGTCAAAGCAACGACGCCGATCTTATCGGCCGGCAGAAATGCGAGCTCGGCGCTGAAGCCGTCTATGTTGCCGCCGTGTTCGACTTGTTTGTGCCCGCGATAAGAAGAAAGGAAGAAGCCCATTCCGTAATTGGTCTCGCCGAGTTCTTTGTAGGCGGGCGCTCCCTGAATCACCATCTGCGGAACTTGCATTTGGACCGCGTTATTCTCGGAAAGAAGCTGCTTGCCCGCAATCTTCCCCCGGTTCATGTGGAACAGCAGATACTTGCTCATGTCGGCAACGTTACTGTTAATTTCTCCGGCCGGCCCTATGGCGCAACGATTGGGACATTGCGCGTCGAAGGGGATGCGTTTCAATTCGGCCTTCAAGTCGCTGCCCTTGCGATAGGGCTCGGCAAAGTCGGGGCTGTTCTGCGAGTCGAGCACGGAAAAATTCGTGCCAGTCATTTCCAGCGGCCGGAAGACACGCTGAATGATGGCGTCTTCCCAACTCGTGCCGTTCAACTGGCCGGCGATATAGCCCGCCGTCATAAACATTAGATTGTTGTACTGAAACTTCGCGCGCAAAGGTTTGCTGGGCTCAAGATACTGCAAACGGCGCAGCAGGTCCTCGCGTGTAAAGTCCGACGAGTACCAAATGAGATCGTGGCGCGGCAGACCCGAGCGATGCGTAATCAGATCGCGCATCGTCATCTGCTCGGTAAGGGCCGGGTCGAAAAGCTTGAAGGTGGGCAGATAATCGCGGACCGGTTTGTCCCAGTCGACTTTGCCTTCGTCCATCTCCATGCCCAGCGTCGTCACGGTAAACGACTTTGTAATCGAGCCAATGGCAAAGAGGGTATTCGGAGTTACCGGCAACTGCTTCTCCAGGTCGCGATAGCCGTAACCCTTCTGAAGAATGACCTTGTCGCCTTGTACGACGGCGAGGGCAAGGCCCGGCACTTTCCAGTCCTTCATCGCCTGCGTAACAAATTCATCGAGCCCATCAAGGCTGGGCTTTGCCGCCGGCGCCGCTGCCGCGCTCGCAGCCGCTGCCGATTTGCGCTCGAGCGAAAAGGGAAATGTTTGCCCAGCCTGCGAGAAGGTCCCGGCGATCTTGTCGCCTTCGAGCTTGCCATCGAACACCGCGAGGCCTGGGCCTGCTTGCAATTCGAAATGGACCTGCGGCGCCTCAACTCGCACCGCCTGAAGCGCGAGCCCCTGCGCGCCTTGCTGCGGAATGTCTATCGTGGCTTGCCACGCCGCATGGGCGCGACTCAGGTCAACGTGAATTCCCAGGGCCGTTCCCGGTATCGCTATTTCGCCCTCCCAGTGGCCCTCTGGCCCCGCCTGGGCCGGTGGAGCGGAATCCCGATTGGCCGGATTGTTGGTGGAAGATTGAGCGGCAACGATCTGCGTGAGAAGCATAATTCCAAGTGCCAAACCAAGAAGCGCGCGTTTCATCATAACTCCCTCTTGACCGGAATTGACCGGAATTTCCCTTTGCCTTCAAACTCTGTTGTGCAATACGAGATCGCGTGCGATAAGGTTCCTCGAAAAAACACGATACACCTGTGGAGCGTAGTTTGTATGCTCTTTGCCATCTTTCCCAATTGCCGGCGCGGAATCCAGGAAGTCTCTCAGCCGGCAATTTCTTGGGGGCCAAACACCAGCAGCGCAATGAAGAAGATCACCAGCAGGTGCAAGGGTTGAAAACAAATCTTCCATAAAGTCTTCCAAACTGGACGTGCCTACGAGAAACCCTGACAGCAGAGCCACTCATCCCAACCGATCGCCGCCATCTCGCCGATTCCGCGGGATCGCATCCTCTGCACCGCTGGACATCTTCCCTCGCGAATTACTTCCGTTACCTATCGGCGTTACCTCTGCCGGGCTATCTTGGCCCTAGGGCGATTCTCGCGCATCGAAACGCCAAGACCGCCGGAGGGCTTCGTGAAACGCTGCATCCTGAGATGGCTATTGTTGCTGCTGACGGCAGGCTCGTTGCAGGCTCAACAAACTCCACCCGCGTCCGCTTCCGGCGCCATCTTCCTGTGGCTGGCAGGGGGCATTTCGAGCGCGCGGATCGAGCGCCTGCTTCAAATTCAGAACGCCCAAACGCTGGACGCAACCGGAAGTTTTTCCTGCCCCATGACATCTCAATGTTCCCAGCAATGCACGCGCGCCCTGCAAAAAGCCGGGGCCGACTCGGACCTGATTCAGAGCCTGTTACATCAGGGTCCCGTGCGTCAGAGTCGTGACCGAAATCTCCCGCAAAAGTCGGCCGCTTGCGTCACTTGTGCCTACTCCAGTCCGGCGGCTGAGATTGCCGCTCTGGTCCACGACAAGAACTTTGAAACCGCCGAAGAAAAGATCCGAGCCCTGTTGCGCGACCACGCGGACAATCGCGCAACGAATAACGCGAGCGTTAATGTAAACAACGACGTAAACAACGTCGGGAACAACGGCACAAACAAAGCTTTGCTGCAGTTTGTCCTCGGAACCATCCTGCGCCGCGAAGGCCGCTTCGACGACGCGCTCGACGCATTCACGGAATCTTCGAGCCTGATGCCCGGTTTCCCCGAAACCCACAACCAGCTTTCTTACTTGTTTTACCGGACCGACGATGCCGACGACGCCCTCGCCGAAGCGCGCACCGCGCTCAGCATGGATCCCGCGAACGCCGAGGCCTACCGCTACCTCGGACTCGCGCTCTATGCCGATGGCCACTACGATGCCGCCCTGCACGCCTTCGACGAAGCGCTCGCCCGCGAGCCCGAAAGCTCGCTCGCGAACGCCGACGTTTACTTTGACATGGGCATCACGCACCGCGATCAAGGCGATCTGCGCCGCGCCGCCATTGCCTATCGCCACGCCCTCGGCCTGCGTCCCGACTTCTGGGAGGCGCACAGCAATCTTGGCGTCGTTTTGCACGATCAAGGCAAGTTGGACGAAGCGATCGCGGAATACCGTCTGGCCAAGCGCCTCAAGCCAGACGAAGCCAGCGTCCGCAATAACCTGGGAAATACTCTGTGCGATAAGGAAGACTTCGATAGCGCCATCGCGGAATTTAACGACCTCTATCGCCAGAGTCCGGAGTGGGAAGGCGGGCATAACTGCCTGGCCCGCGCCTACATGTCCAAGCGCGACTATCCCTCCGCCATTCGCGAGTTACAGGCCGCCATCGTCGCTAATCCCGCCGGAGCTGCCGAGCACCGCGTTTTGGGGCAGGCCTTACTGCTTTCGGGTAAAGATCGGGAAGCCGTGGAGGTGCTCCGCCAAGCAGTTACTCTCAATCCCGAATCCAGTCTGGCCCACCACTATCTCGGCACCGCGTTCGTGAATACCCAACAACTGGCGCAGGCCGAGAAAGAATTTCGCGAGGCCCTCCGCCTCGAACCGAGCGCCGAAAACCACTATTCCCTCGCCGCCTGCCTGATGGCCCTCAACCACTACGAAGAGGCCCTCGGAGAACTGGAAATCGCTTCCCGCATGGATCCCACCCAGACCCTTTACCGGGCCCGCATGCAAGAGATCGTCCGGCTGATTACAAGTACGAAGTAACTCGCAAAGTAACTCGCGACAAGATGCACCATCGGACATTATTGGGTATGCACTGACGTGTATCGCCTCGGACCATCGGAAAACCCTAAAATAGTAAGAAGAATACGCGGTGCTCGCGGCGCCGCTGGGGTGGTTTTATGGAAAGTACAATGGAAACCTGCGCGAGCGAACGAGATCGGGAGAATTCCGTCAACCCTGCCATACTATGCACCCCAGAGCGGCGTATGCCGCCCGGCCCCGCGCCCGAGGCCGCTTCGGCGCCAGAGAAAAAAGTTATTGGCTACGGGATGCCTTGTTCGAAATGCCATGCCTACTATCCCGCCGACATGAACGCCTGTCCGATCTGTAAGTCGCCGGACCGTGTCTCGCCCACTGAACCAATAACACATGCGATGACCGCTGTCGCGCCGCAACCTGCAACTGACGCGCCAATCGATGCCGAACGCGAACGCTCGCTGCAAGAACTTAAGCCGCAGGCCTTCGCTTCCCACAGTCGGATCGACGCCCCGGCCACGTTCCGTTGCGTTCTCCAACACCAGCACAGCGGCGCCAGCGAGCCCGCGGCGGTTTGCCATAGCTGCTACAGCGAAGCCCGCCAGCAAGCCGACCGCATGGAAGCCGCCCTTCACATGGACGCAAAAGAAGCGGCAAAGATTGTCTATGACGCCGTCTGGGCCGACACGTCCGATCCCAATCGCACTTACTTGAACGCCGCCAGCGCACTGCTGTCGGAGTTACGCAACCGCGCCGGCATCGGCCTCCTGCTAGGCGCAAATCAGCCCTTCGCGCACTAGCCCCAGATCCACAATCGCTGTACCCCGCTCGTGTGGGGACGGGCGCCCTCGCCCGTCCAAGCCGAGCGCAGCTCGGCAGCTGCCTGGGATCACAGCAACTCTGGATTCGCTATAGCTCCAGCGCCGACAGTAACCCACGACAAGGGGGTACCGATTGCAACTTTCGCGCTCTTTTTACATCTTATCTCTGGAGACATAACATGGCCGAAAACGTCAACGGCAAGATCGCCAAAACCGAAGCCGAATGGCGGAAGCAGCTTACTTCCGAGCAGTATCAAGTCGCCCGCGCCTGCGGCACCGAACCCGCTTTCACCGGCCGGTACTGGGACCAACACGACGATGGAACTTACCACTGCGTCTGTTGTGGCGCGTTGCTCTTTGGCTCGGAAACAAAATTCGATTCGGGGACCGGATGGCCAAGCTTCTTCGCCCCCGCCGACCGCAACAACATCGTGGAACACACCGACACCAGTTATGGCATGACGCGCACGGAAGCGCGCTGCGCCCGTTGCGATGCGCATTTGGGCCATGTCTTTCCCGATGGCCCCGGGCCAACTGGGCTGCGCTACTGTATGAACTCGGCATCCCTCGACTTCAAACCGAAGAGGTAAGCAAGCCGGCGAAAAAAGAAAACGATGGAGCGCCGTGCGTCTCGCCCGGCTAAACTCCATCGTCATCGCTGCATTCAATATCGCTAAATTACGCGTTACCCGCGGCCGCAACCATCGCCTTGGGCGCTTCAGCAGGCTTGCTCTGATTCTGCATCGGCTGGTACTGCGCTTTCTGGTCTTTCTTTTCCGCGCTGTGCGCTTCCTTTTCGGGGCTGCGCACTTCGATGCCGCCCTTGAGGACCGCGCCTTCTTCAACGCTAAAGCGGTGCGTGATCACGTCGCCCGAGAGCACGCCGTCGCAACGGATGTCCAGCCGGTCCGTGCACTCGACGTTGCCCAGCACCTTACCCATAATGACAACTTCCTTGGCCGTGATGTTCGCCGCGACGTTTCCGTTGCGGCCGATAGTGACGCGATTGCCCGGGCAGTGAATGACGCCTTCGATGCGTCCTTCAATGAAAAGCGATTCCGCGCCTGTAACTTCGCCCTTGATAACCAGCGTGCGTCCGATGTGGGCCTGGTCCACGGGTGAGGCGATCGGCTTGACCGGAGTGTAGTTATTGGTGGGCGCCGCGTTTGGAGTGTACTTCGGTTCCGCAGACTGTAACATGAATGAGCCTCATTTGAGATCCGCACCCGCAGCGGGAGTTAGCCCTGCGGTCGCGGCCGATAGGTTTCTAACGGCAAGAAGAGAATGGCACGAAAGGACGCATTACGATAGGTTACGGAAGTTTGTGGCCGCTGCGCGGCGGTCAGAAGTTTTTACACGAAGCTTCCCCCAATCGTGAAAAAATGTCCCGAGAATTTTCTCACCGAACAGCCCTGCGAAAATTCCGCGCGGTCAGGGTCAAGCTGCCGCCGTGAAGCCGCATCCCTGGCCTTCTTCAGCCAAGATGCCAACTTGTTGACCGGCTTATAGTTAAGGGACGCGCCGCGTGCGTACTCCTTTTGTAACTTGGACGCGCACCCAAGAACAGCCTAAAGTCATTGCAACCGCGCTCTTTGGGTTTTCGGCCCCCGGCGTGCATCGAAGTATTTGAAACTTCCGATGTTTACAGGCGTCCGAATTGGATTTGCGAACTAAGCGTGAAAAATAATCGAGCGGTGAATGACAAAGCTAATGACGAAGGGCAAACAAATCGAATTGGCGCCCAGCGGACTCGCACTCGTCGTATTCGCGGTCGCTGTCATGTCCGTTGCCGCATGCGCCCAAACTGGCCCTTATGTCATTGCCGCTTCCAGCGTCGCCGTAAACTCCAATGGCGTCGCTGCTCTCCTTCCCGCCGCTACCACTGCCGCCACCAGCGACGAGGCGGGCGAACCCATCCTCACCATCAAGAAGCGCGTCGATGAAGTCAACGTGCTCTTCATCGCAACCGACCGCCACGGCAAGTTTGTCCGCAATCTCAATCAAGCCGACTTCTCCATTTTCGACGACCATAAGCCGGTGCAGTCCATCCTCAACTTCCGCCGCGAAACCAACCTGCCCATCGAGTTGGGCCTGCTCATGGACGTGAGCGGCTCGGTCGAGGGCCGCTTTGCATTTGAAAAAGAAGCTGCCACCGGATTTCTGCAACACATCATCCGTCCCGGCTACGACCGTGCCTTCGTCGTGGGGTTTAACCAGGAGAGCCGCCTGACGCAGGATTTCACCGACCAGGCGCCATTGCTCGCCGCCGGAGTACAGCGGCTGAACAACGGCGGCGGCACCGCGCTCTACGACGCAATTTACAAAGCGTGCCAGGAAAAGCTGCTGGGCGAACATTCCGATCATCCCATTCGCAAAGCCATCGTCGTTCTCAGCGATGGCGAAGACAATCAGAGCGAACACTCGCGCACCCAGGCGATTGAAATGGCCGAGCGCGCCGAGGTCCTCATCTACGCCATCTCCACCGACGACAGCGGCCTGATTCTGCGCGGCGACAAAGTTCTCGAAGACCTCGCTTCCGCCACCGGAGGACGCGCTTTCTTCCCCTACAAGATGAAAGACATCACGCGCTCCTTCGCCGCCATCGAAGACGAACTGCGCAGCCAGTACGACGTTTCCTACAAGCCCTCCGATTTCGACGCCGACGGCCGCTACCGCTCGATCCAGATCACCGCCCTGAAAAAAGATCTGCAAGTCCGCGCCCGCCGCGGATATTTTGCCCCTCGGCAATAAGGTTTCAAAGCCCCAGAGTTTCAAGCTTTCAAGGACTCGGAACAGCCTTGGCGTTCTGGTACTCTGAAACTCTGAAACCTACCTCATGAAACGCGAATACCCAGAATCGCCGCTGGTGGGCGTGGGCGCAGTGATTGTCGACGATCGTCATGGCGATCGTCGCGTCCTGCTGATCCGCCGCGGACAGCCGCCGCTGCTGGGCGAGTGGTCGCTGCCGGGCGGCGTTCTCGAATGCGGTGAAACTCTGCGCGAAGCCGTGGCGCGTGAAGCCCGCGAAGAAACCGGATTGCTGGTCGAGACCGGCGAAATGCTGGGAGTGTATGAGCGCGTGATTCGCGACGACGAGGGGCGAGTGCGCTATCACTATGTGCTGATCGACTTCTTGTGCCGCGCGGCCGGCGGCGATCTCAAAGCTGGGAGCGATGCGGCCGATGTTCGCTGGTTCACGCGCGACGAATTGCCAGCGCTGAACTTGGCGTATGACGCCAGCGACGTTGTGCTCAAAGGACTGGCGCGAATCTAGAGCTGTCCCCACACCAGCGGGATGCAGCAACGCAAAACCCGTTCTAGTACTGTGACCGCATGATTTTTGTACCGCTTGACCGCCGACGTAGCGCCGCCGTCCCGGCGGCTGTCCGGCGGGCGTCCTTGCCCGCCGCACCGAGGGCGAGACGCCCTCGGGACAGCCGGCAAGATGCCGGCGCTACCCGTTTTCCATGCCGTAATCATCATGCAGTCACGGCTCTAGTCGGCCATCTTGGCCACATGCACCGCAAAGCCCGTCTTCGGCAGCAGCGACGTTAACTCGAACACCTTGAACCCGTCGCCGGTGATTTCCGTTTGCCGATAGAGGCCGGGCTCGGTTTCAGCCGTTTCGTGGCGTCCCTGCAAGTCGTCGAGAAATTTCTGCGCGTCTTTAACGCTCGCTTCCCCGCCTTTGCCGCGCGTCACCACTGCCTCGGCGGCATAGGAGCGAATCAGTTTCGGCCAATACTTTTGCAGCAGTTGGGTGCTCGCGAAAATATCGGCCCAAACGACTTCTCCGTTCACGGCGACCACGACGCCCACCGCATTCTTATCGCGCAACTGGCGGATCACGTTTTCGTAGTTACGCTCCACCGGTTCGGCAACGGCATCGACTTTCTTTTGCACTTCCCGATTGTCCATAACTCGCGCATAAGAAGTGGTCGAATTCACCTCGGAAGCTGCGCCAGCGACCTCGACGGTCTCTGCCATGGCGTGCTGCGAACTGCGGACGCTGTCCCACACTTGCTGCTGGTCTTTCGCAGCCATCGCCTTGCTGCGCACCGCGGGAGCGGCGAAAAGAGCGCCGTTCTCCGCGTTGCTGAAATCGTTCTTGCCGACCGCCGCTACCCAACGCCCAGGCTCGACGCAGAAGACATCCAGATCGACCGGATCGCTCTCCGCGGGCACGATGCGGTCTTTGCCGATGACGCGATCCTGCTTACCGCCGGTAACAATCTCGCCGGCCAGGAGTAACAACGGACGCTTTGAGTTATTAACTAGAACCAGCCGGTTCACCTCGGCCCCGCGTATGGGGTGGACGATCGACGGTCCGACGGGACGGTGGCGGATGAGGCCGCGCGCCTGGCCCCCTTCCGTCACCACAACGTCGCCGTTTTTCAGTCCTTCATCGAGAGTGAGAAATTCCGCCGTGTCGTAGGACTTACTCGCAACCACGGGAAAAACAGTTAGATTTCCGCTGCGAATCGGGCCCAAAAGAGAATAACCGGACGCTGGCGCCGCTTCGCCCGCTTGCAACAGGCACGGAACCAGAACTACCGCCACTACGATTAGAGCGATCCCAGCAACGACCGAGCTAGAGCCAATGACTTGCCGCATACTTGGGCCTCCGCGTCGGAAAGACGCCGCTATTCTCGTGTGTGCGCAATCTTCCAATCGCGCCCTCACCCCGGCACGCCGGGGAAGTGCGTGCCGGGGGACTCAACCGCGAGTTTTCCAGGAGTGTCTTTCTCTGCTCGCTAATCGAAGAACGCGCGATTTGCTATTCCTTGCGTCTAAATAATTGTTAGCATCGTCTGGGGGATGCCAAGGGAGCACATGTCGAAATCCGCCGAATCCGGTTGCAGCACGGAAGTCGCTGCGGCGCTTTACGAGCGCAGCGGGGCTGCGGCTTACGGCGTGAGCGTGGAGCAGTTCGCGGCCATCCTCGATGAAATTCTCCGCAAGTATCTTCCTCACGATGCCGCCCACAACGCGGCGGAACAGCGGGCCGCCTTCTGCGCCGGCCTGCGGCTAGAAGAACTGGCGCTGGCGCGCGCCTGTGCCGCGGGAAACGAGCGGGCGTGGCAGGATTTCATCGGCCGCTATCGGCGCAAGCTCTACAACATGGCGCTGCACATCACGCGCGACGGCGCGCACGCCGCCGAGCTGGCCGATTCGCTGTTTGCCGACCTCTATGGTATAAACGCGCGCAATCATAATAGTAATGACGCGCGCAGTTCGAAACTCTTGTCTTACACCGGCCGCGGTTCCCTCGAAGGCTGGCTGCGCACCGTGATGGCGCAGGAGTTCATCAATCGCTATCGCAAGCAAAAACGCACGGTCAGTCTGGAAGAGCAGACGGATGAAGGCGTGCAGTTTGCGGCGGTTCCCGAGCCGGCGTGCGCGTCGGACCCGCGGCTGGAAGCGGCAACCGACGAGGCCCTAGCCGAGCTTTCGCCGCAAGACCGCTTCACGCTAGCGTCGTATTATCTGGATGAACGAACGCTGGCCGAAATTGCGCGCACGCTGGGGCTGCACGAATCGAGCGTGAGCCGGCGGCTTGACCGTCTCGCAACCGGGCTCCGGAAGCGCATACTGGCGGGTCTGCGAACGCGGGGAATGAGCTACGCCCAGGCTGCGGAAGCTTTGGAAACCGACGTGCGCGACATACGCTTGAATTTACGCTCGCGTTTGACGCAAGATTCCGGGCCGGGAACGTTCCCTGGGAGAAAGCTTCCCGCGCAAAAGGCGGGCGACGGAAACAATGACTAAAGACGACTAACAGAAGATGATTGACGGAAGACGACTAACGGAAGCGGCTGACGGAAAATGACCGAAGCGCCCAAAATCGTGCCCAGCATCGTGCCCAGCATCGTATATGACCGCTTGCGGGCTGCTTCGTCCAAGTGTGCTTTGCCGGGCCAAGCTTTGCCGGAGCAACTCGCGCCCGAGCCAGCCCATCCGGATGCCGATTTGCTAACGGCCTTTGCCGAGCAGGCGCTTTCGGAGCCCGAGCGCGACGGCGTGCTCGCCCACCTGGCACTCTGCGGAGATTGCCGCGAAGTGGTCGCTCTATCGCTTCCGGCTGCGGACCTTGATGCCGCTTCGATTGCCTCCGAGACGGAAGCGGCGCGAGCAACTCCGATTCCCGCCCAGACCGAGCGAAACTCGCCGGCCGCGCCTCGCCTTGCTTGGCCTGACTTTGCCTGGGCTAAGCCTGCCTGGGCTAAGCCTGCCTGGGCCAAGTTCGCCTGGCCAAGTCTGCGCTGGGCCGCGCTGGCCGCGGGAATTTTAGTGGTCGCCACGGTACTGATGGTGCACCCGGGCAAGCGGAACGAGGCAACGCTGCATCCCGCAAAACCTCCGGTCGCGACTCCTGCGCCATCGGCTTCCGGGTCCGAGATCGCATCGTTGTCAACAGGATCGTCGCCCATCGCACCATCGCCAACTGTACCGTTGCCAAAGGCCCCATTGGCTAAGACGAACGGCGCGCGCCCTAACCCGCAGTTACATCTATCTAATAAACTCAAACCTGAAAAGTCTGTGGCACCGCCAGCGGTGGAGTCCGAAATGCTGCTGGCCGACAACCAGAAGGATGCTGGCGAAGTGGATGAATTGTCGGCAGCTTCACCGGTCTTCAACTCGGCATTTGATGCGCGAACCACTCGAGGAGCGACGGAAACTGTCGAGGTTTCTGGAGCCGCCGCCAACTTAGTAGAGGTCGAACCCTCCGCCGAAGCCAGGCTGATGGTGCATAACGAAATGTCGGCGGCTGAAATAGCCAAGCCGGCGCTGCCAAAGACCGGGGGAAATGCGCGGCAAAAAACCGAGGCCGCGGTTACGCCCGCGCAGGCCGGAGCGCAAGCCAGAACTATGACCTATGCCGCGAAACTGGCATCGCCTGCGGGCCAGCCTTTGGCGAAGGCTTCGGCGAACGCGATGGCGCGCAATGTCACTTGGACAATCGCGGCGGGCGTGCTGCAACGGTCGCTCGACAGCGGCCAGAGCTGGCAAAACGTTTTACGCGCGGATCGTCCCTTGCTGTGCTATGCAAGCCACGGTGAGGATATGTGGACCGGCGGGCAAGCGGGCACGCTCTTCCATTCGACTGATAGTGGAGTAACTTGGGCGCAGGTGCAACCTTCCATCCCAGGCAAGACGCTTAGCTCCGACATAACTCACATTGATGTAACTCAAACCGATGTGCCCGGCCCGGCGCAGATTTTTGTTTCCACCAGCAACAATGAAATCTGGAGCAGTGCGAACGGCGGCAAGACTTGGGAGAAGACCTGGAAAAAGAAATGATCGGGCGCTCCTAAGAAACCTCTGACCAAGTTCGTTTCCAAAGGTATTGGGAAGGGCACGGCTTCAGCCGTGCCGTTAGGCCCCGCTAAACATGCGGCTTTAGCCGCTGGGGGCCGCGCTTTCAAAGCATCGCGCATCCTCTTCGGGGACTTATTCAGAGGTTCCCTAACGTTCTGCCTTGCGGCTTCTCTGCCGGCCTCCGATTTACGGGACAACCTGCGTAACTTCATTACTGACTTCCCCGTTATCTCCAGCCAGATAGGATCGCTCGCCTCCGCAAAGCGAAGTTACCTTCCCGTGACTTTGGTACATTACTTAAGTGATATTTACAACCCGGCCAAACGGACATAGGATGAGTACGTGGTTAGGCAGTTCTGGGGGAGGGCTGCCAAAAACGTCCTGAGCGTAGCCGCTCAGGACGTTTTTTTTGCCTGCAATCGTGCATCCTACAAAAAACCATCGCAAGTCTAGGTAACGACAGAAGCAGCCATGCTCCTGGCCCCAAAAACGGAATCGACCGTGGCTGTAATCTGGACCATGGCTCCGTCAATGTCGAGCGTGAAACGGACCAGATCCATATCTCCCAGCGCGGGATAGTTAGCAGCCAGGGTTCGCCATGCCGCATCTGCGCCGAGATCGACCCCCATGATCTCGTCGTAGCCGTAGCCCAGATAGCGCAGTCGGCACAAGAGATCGCTGAGGTGGACCAGGCAAACCAGCGGTCCCGCGCCCGCCAGAAGACTTACATCGTGGTGACAGCCAGCCGCCGCCGCCAACTCCTTTGACAGCCCCCATTCCTCGCAGAGCAACTGCCCGCTCTCGCCATGCGTGAAACCAAGCACCTGCTCTTCGACCACATGCAGCGGCACGTGCCGCTCGGCGGCGCGCCGCAGGCAGTCTCCAAAATCCTCCGTATAAAGGACCGCGTTCACCAGGAAACCGAGGTCGTGCAGCAGCCCAGCCAAGTAAGCTTTCTCGTGGTCCGCATATTCGATTTTCTCCGCCATTCTTTGGGTGACGAGCGCGCAGCCCAGCGAGTGCCGCCAGAACGCATCCGGCCCGATCACCCACTTATCTTGCGGGATAAGCCGATTCACGCACAAACCTAACAGTACCGAGCGCATCCTCTCCAGGCCCAGGGCCATGACCGCGGACCGCACCGTCTCGATCTGGCGCGTCCCGAACAGTGGAGAATTCGCCATGCGCAGGCATTGCGCCGCGATCGCTCCATCGTAGGAAACGAGCTCCACCACTTTGTCGACCCTGATTTTCTCCGAGGGCAAGCGCATCATTAACAGGAGCGGCTTCAGGATTGCCGGCGCGGTCGCGATCGATTCCAGCTTCTTGATTTGGGCCCGTAGTTGCGATCCCAGTTCGGCTTTCATCATTGGCCTCCTCCGGTCTTAAGCGCTGCCGGATTCCAGTACGCCGTCGTCCCTTGGAAATGGACCAGCCGGAACGAATCGTCCACGTGAAACAGCGATTCCGCTTGTCCCAGAAAAAGGTAGCCGCCGGGCAATAGATTGGAATAGAAATGCCGCACTACCCGGCGCTTTGAATCCAGGTCGAAGTAGATCAGCACGTTGCAGCAGAATATGACATCGAAGGCGCTCTGCGACAGCATCTGGTTGTCGTCGCCAAGGTTCACGCGGTCAAAACGTATCCGGTCTCGGAGCGGACCGATGGCCTGGAATTTCCCGTCGCCTGCATCCTTGAAGTATTTCCTGCGCAGCGCGTCGCTGGTATTGCGCAGCGCATGTTCCGAGTAAATACCGGCGCGCGCGGTCTCGAGCGAGTTATCGTTCAAATCGGTGGCGAGTATCTCCCAGGTCCAATCGGCCAGCAGCTTGTCTTTCTCTTCCAGCAGCACCATGGCCAGCGTGTACGGCTCTTCTCCGGTCGAGCAGCCGGCGCTCCAGAAGCGAAGGCGATTGGGCCCGGAGCCGCTTTTAGCCCGCAGCATCTCGGGCAAAATCACCTGGCGCAGCGCATCCATCTGGCTGGGGTGACGGAACATATAGGTCTCGCCGACCGAGATTTCGTTCAGCAGCAGGCGCATCTCCGCGCCACCATTGGCGCGCGCCGTTAGATGTTTCAAATACTCGGAGGGGCTGGCTGCTCCGAGCGCCGCCATCCGCTGCGCGCAACCCGGCACCAGAACATAGATCTTGTCCTCGGAATGATAGATTCCCGAGTACTGGTAGATTACGTCGCGGATCTTCCAATACGCCGGATCTCCCGGGTTTAACTCCGGACTTACAGCCAGCTTCGCTCTTGCGGCTTCCATGAGCATCGTTACAGTAAGTTCTGAGGTCCTTCACTGCTGGGAAGGCGCCGTGCGATGTGCGCGGAAAGCCCTTGCCCTATAAGAAAGTTCTAACTTGTGGCCCGATCCTTCCTTGGCGTCGAAGCACCCTCGTTGCCCACTCGCCGCGCACCCAGTACCTTCGTCCATCTCCATTGGTCGCTTCGCCAGTCCACACAGAAACAGCTCAAGTCCCGCTGCAACACGCTCCACATGTTTCGTCAACCAATTTTCTTGCATCCATCTTCATCGCTTACAAATCTCTACTCAAAGTATTCGCAAGACCGTAGGTGCATCGCGTTCTTCGCTACAGGAACGGAGGTTTGTAATGGAGAATCGAACGACCGTGCTTTATGTGGATGACAATCCCAAATCCAGCCGATTGCTAACCAGTGTGCTTGAGGAATGCGGGTTCCGGGTGATCGCGAAAAACGACCCCATCGAGGCGCTCGCGCTTTCGCAACGAATCTATTTTGACTTGGCGCTTCTCGACTACGAAATGCCTGTGATGTCGGGCTCGAAGCTGGCCCAGGAAATCAAATTTCTCGTGCCGGACGTTCCCGTCGTGCTGCTCTCCGCGCGCTCGACTCTGCCGCCTTCGGAACTGGCGTTCGTCGATGCCCACTTCGGCTTTGGCACCGACTTGGACGATCTCTTGTGGACCATGCGCATCCTGGTGTCGCCAAAGCTGGTGACGATGCAGGACCATCCTCTCGGGGACCAGCGCGCCACGACCCAGTGGGCCGATTCGACATGAAAAAGCAGGGCGCCCCACGTCTCGCGCTTTTCGAGACGTGGGACCGCGGGTACCCCGCTCCTCCGGTAGAAGTATCCGGGCAAAGAGGAGACAATGGTTCCCTTAGGGATCTCCGATTCAGTGTCCGAAGAAAAGCACTGGGTATTTAATCTGAGTTTCCTTAGCGACAAGGAGCCATTTTTGGGAGCCAGTCCAGTTCCGAAGGGTGGTCTAAAGGCGGCGCATCTGAAGCCTGCGAGACCAACGCCTACGAACCCGAAACCTGCGAGACCGAAGCTGAAGCTCGGGTTGCGGGCGTGGATGGAGCGCGTGCTGGTGGAGTGCGATCGGGCGGCCGAAGGTTTCGACGCCGATGCGGTGCACGATCTGCGTGTGGCGCTGCGGCGCTGCCGTTCGCTGGCCGATGGATTGATGGCGCTCGATTCCGATTCTTCATGGAAAGAGATGAAGAAGGCGGGGCGGAAACTTTTTCGGGCGCTGGGCGAGCTGCGCGACATGCAGGTGATGCAGGAGTGGGTCGAGAAGCTGAGTGAAGCCGGCGACCCGTCAACGGTGGGAAACGCGCCCACCCTTGCGCAAAGTGCGCGCAAGGATGGGGCACCCGCGGGTGATCGTTTGTCGGTCGATCATTTTTCGGCCGATCGTTTTTCGGTCGATCCGGTGACCATCAAACTGCTGGATCATGCGCGCGTGCGCGAGGCTGAATGCAAGCAGCGCGCATTTAGGGACCTCCAACAGTTCGACCGCAAGCAATGGCGCGAGTGGAGCGGAACGTTGCCGCGGCGGGCGGCGCGGGTGCGTCCGGGAAGCGCGGTGTATTTACATCTGGCGCTGGAAAAATGGACGGCCGCGTACGATCTGCACCAGCGCGCGCTGCGGACGCGGTCGCAGGCGAGCTGGCACCAGTTGCGCATCGGGATCAAACGCTTCCGCTACACGGTGGAAAATTTTCTGCCGCGGCAACATGCGCGGTGGGGCGGCGATCTGAAGGAACTGCAGGACCTGCTGGGCGAGGTGCACGATCTGGATGTGCTGTGGGCGACGGCCGTGGCGAGCGAGGTCGGCGCGTTTCCCGATGCGGAGAGCCGCGCTCGCTGGCGCGAGAAGTTGAACGTGGAGCGGGTGAAGCGGATCGCGCGCTATCGCGAGAAGATGGTGGGCCGGGGGTCGCTGTGGCGCGTTTGGCGGGCGGAGTTGCCGCAGGGCGCGCAACTGCGGCGGGCGGCGATGGGGCGGTTGCGTGTGTGGGCGGGATATTTGGACCCAAATTTTGCGCATTCGCAGCGCGTGGCCCAGTTGGCGCTTTCTTTGTACGACGGGTTGAAGGATGCGGGGATGGTGGCGAGCGATGGAACGGGAAAGGCGGCGCAGAATCTCGGCCTTGGCGCCGATCCCGATCCGGACCAGCGAGCGGTGTTGCAGGCGGCGGCGCTGCTGCACGATGTTGGCAAAGCCAAGGGCGCGGAGGAGCATCAAAAAAAATCGTACGAGATGATTCGCGGGCTGGCGCGGCCGCTCGGCTGGAGCGCGCGCGAGCTGGAAGTAGCGGCGGTGGTGGCGCGCTATCATCGCGGAGCATTGCCGCATCCGCGGGGACGGGCGATGCAACGGCTGGAACTGCCGGACCGGACAAACGCCATGAAACTGGCCGGTATTTTGCGGCTGGCGAACGCGCTGGACAAACTCTATGGCCGCGACGGGATAAAACTCGAGGGAGAGAAAGAAGAGCGCGAGAGCGCGCCGCGGATCGAAGTGAGTTTGGAGGACGGATCGGTGCTGGTGAGGGCGGCAGGATACGCGGCGCTCGACCGTTCGGCGGAAGACGTAGCGGCGGCGCGGCATTTGCTGGAAACCGCGCTGCGGCGGCCGGTGATGGTGCGCGCCTTGCGTACCGCGACGGCCGGAAAATTCAACAGGCGCGCGGGCGACTGAGAGCGACTCCAAATCGTTGACAAATTCAAGTGGCTTGCCGAAGCCGGTGAGCGGGGGAAAACTCGTCTGCCGGAATAACTTTTATTCCACACTGTTACCTCAGTGACTTGAGGACAAGTTACTGGCTTGTTAGAGTTCTCTCATGTGGAATCAACTTCGGTTACGCAGTCGTCATTTCTGGGGCCCCGCAACTTTGGTAACCGTGGTTTTCGGCGCCTTGGTCGCCGCTGGTTCGATGTATGCACTCGGACAAACATTGCTTTCCGTATCTAGCCCCGCGGGCAATCCCGATAGGCTTCCCATCACCACGAGTTCGCCGGAAGCCGCCAAGTTGCTCGTGGAAGGCTGGCACCTGCGCTACGACTATCGCATGGAGCAAGCTTTGGGGAAGTGGCGAGAAGCCACCACGAAGGACCCGAATTTCGCGCAGGCATGGGCTTACATCGTGTCGGAGGCAGTCGATCCGGTGGAAGCCAAGCAGGCGGTGGAGAAGGCGAAGCTAGCCGCCGAGAACGCGACGCCAGGGGAAAAGCTTTTGGTGAAGTGGCTGATATCGAGCAATGAGGGACGTTTTGTCGATGCCATTGCTGCGATGAACGATTTGCTAGCCATGTATCCGCGCGATACCCAACTGAACTTTTATGGTGGGCTTTGGCTGCGGCACCATAATGAGTACGAAGCGGCCGCCAAATTCACCAGGCGCGCGCTGGAGGTTGACCCCAATTTCGCCGGCGCTTTAAATGCTCTGGCATATCACCTCGCCTTCATGCATGAGTACGACCAGGCGATCCCTTACTTGAAACGCTACGTCGAACTGGAACCCAACGATCCCAATCCCCATGATTCCTTGGGCGAAGTTCTGCAGAAGGCAGGGCGGCTGGAAGAGTCGCTAGCGGCGTATCGGGAAGCGCTGAAGCTGGATCCCAAATTTTATCCTTCGCAGATGGGTGTCGGCAACGATTACGCCTTACTCGGAAAGCAGGACCTTGCCCGCGAGGAATACGCCAAAGCGCTTCTTCTGGCGGTGACCCCGCAGGACAGGCTCGACAGCGAGATGCAATCCGCGATCACCTACGCTCGTGAAGGGAACGTGAAGCAAGCCCGGCTGGAACTGGCGACAGTGCTTGCGGAGGCGACGAAACTGCAACTGAACGTCTACCGCAGTCGCATCCACCAGGACCTGGCGTTGCTGGCGGAATCCCCGGCGGCCGCCTTCCGGGAGTTGGACGAAGCGGAAGCTATATTGCAGGGACCTGGACAAGTGTCGGGGGCGGCGCGCAGCGATTCGCTGGCGGACACCTTGCGCATGCGGGCCCGTTTGGCGGCGGAATCCGGCAACTTTAAGATGGCCGGTGTCGCCGTGGCGCGCTTGCAGAAAATGGTCCAGACCAACTTCAGCAACGTGGTCGAGCGCGCATACCACGGTGCCAATGGGGCGCTCTTGGCGGCGGAAAAGAAAACCGGCGCGGCCATCGCGGAGTTACAGGAAGACCCCGAAGATCCCTTTTCTCTGGCGAAGCTGGCCAATTTGCAGGCGGCGTCGGGAAATGCTCACGATGCAGCGGAAAGCAGGGCGCGCTTGCAGGCCGATTACGGCACCACGCTGGAAGACTGGCTAGTCGCGCGAAAGTTCAGGTCATAATATGAGGATGAGACTGACAAACAAATCGCTTCGGATGGCGCTAGGGTCTGTGCTGGCGTTGGTCTGTGTTTTCGCGTGTGGCGAGTTGGCGGCCGCGCGCGATGTCGCGCTCGTGACGGCCAAGAACAGCCCGATTAAAGCGGTGAAGGCCGACGATCTGGCCAAGACGATCAAGACCACGCACAAATGGCCCGACGGGTCGGAACTGACCGTCGTGCTCACCGACCCATCTTCGCCCAAGATGCGGATCGTTGCCGAGAAACTGTTGGCGCTGACCAGCGGTGAGTTTAAGAAATCGATCGAAGCCGCCAACCGGATCAGGGTGACGTTCCTGGTGGTTTCGAGCGATGAAGAGGCGCTCAAAACGCTGCTGGGGAACCCTTCCGCCATCGCTTTGGTGGATGTCTACTCCATCAACGGCAGCGTCAATGTGTCGAAGATCGACGGCAAGCTGCCCCTGGAGCCGGGGTACATCCTGCACGGCCAGTAACTGCGCTCGAGTTACTCGCACTCGCCATTGGCGTCCGTGCAGTTGCCTTCCCCGTCCGCGGGATTGCTATTTTCCCTGCTCATTTCACGGCGACGGATTTCGCTCACCCGAATAGCCGAAGGATTCGCGCCCGTTCTTTGGGCGCTAACCTGGGTCCGTGCAAAACGTACCAGCCTTCCCCCGTGTTCCTCCGTGTACCCTGTGGTTAACGTTTTTCACTACCCCAGTAAAAAACTCGAATCGGCTCTGCTTCCTACGCACCTAACAAATATGAGAGTAGTTCCAGGCTACTGCCTCGCCGTGGGGATCTCCGTGGCGGGCGGGGTGGCGATGGGAGCCATGGTCTCGGCCTCGGAGGGAATCTGCGGCAGCGGGCCTTCGAGAGCGACGGCGAGCACTTGGTCCATGTTGTCGACGAAGTGCAGTTTCATAGCGGTGCGCAAGTTCTCCGGCACCTCGGCAACATCTTTTTCATTTTCCTGCGGCAGAATCACTTCGAACAATCCGGCGCGATGGGCGGCGAGCAGTTTCTCTTTTAATCCGCCGATGGGAAGCACCTTGCCGCGCAGCGTGATTTCGCCGGTCATGGCGATGTCGCGGCGCACGGGAATGCGGCTCAGGGCGCTGGCGAGAGCGGTGGCGATGGTGATTCCGGCGGAGGGGCCGTCTTTCGGAATCGCGCCTTCGGGCACGTGCACGTGAATGTCGAGGTTGCGATAGAAATCGCGGGGCAGTCCGAGGCGGGCCGCGCGCGAGCGAATGTAGGACATGGCGGCCTGCGCCGATTCCTGCATCACGTCGCCGAGCTTGCCGGTCAAAGTGAGCTTGCCTTTGCCATCGACGACGGTAGCTTCGGTGCTGAGGATGGAGCCGCCGACTTCGGTCCAGGCCAGGCCCGTCACCAGGCCGATTTCGCTTTTCTCGTGGGCGAGAGTGTCGCGGAATTTGAGCACGCCGAGGAAGTCGCCAATGTTTCCCGGCTGGATGGCGGCCGAGAACGCCGCGCCTTCCTTTACGACCTTGCGGGCGACTTTGCGGCAGACGTTGCCAATTTCGCGCTCCAGGTTGCGCACTCCGGCTTCGCGGGTGTAGCTGCGAATGATCTGGCGGATGGCGTCGTCGGGAAACTGCACGTTCTTCTCGGTCAATCCCGCTTCCAGCATCTGCTTCTTCACCAGAAACTGTTTCGCGATCTCGACTTTTTCCGGTTCGGTGTAGCCGTGCAGGCGCAGGACTTCCATGCGGTCTTGCAGCGCGGGCGGGACGGTGTGGATCACGTTGGCGGTGGCGATGAAAAAGACCTGCGACAGGTCGTACTCAACGTCGAGGTAATGATCGACGAACATGTAATTTTGTTCGGGATCGAGGACTTCGAGCAGCGCCGCCGAGGGATCGCCGCGGAAGTCCATCGACATTTTGTCGACTTCGTCGAGCATGAAGACGGGGTTTTTCGTGCCGGCCTTTTTCATCATCTGGATGATCTGGCCGGGCAAAGCGCCGATGTAGGTGCGGCGATGGCCGCGGATTTCCGCCTCATCGCGCACGCCGCCGAGCGACAGCCGCACGAACTTGCGGCCAGTTGCCTTGGCGATCGACATGCCCAGCGAAGTCTTGCCCACGCCGGGAGGCCCGACGAAGCACAGGATCGAGCCCTTGGGATTTTTCACCAGTTGGCGGACGGCGAGAAATTCGAGAATGCGCTCCTTGATTTTCTCCAGCCCATAGTGGTCTTCGTTCAAGACTTTTTCGGCGCGCGCGAGGTTGCGGATTTCCTTCGACCGCTTTCTCCACGGCACGGCCAGCAGCCAATCGAGATAGTTGCGCGAAACGGTGGATTCGGCCGACATGGGCGGCATGGCTTCCAGCTTTTTCAGTTCCTGGATCGCCTTGTCGCGAACTTCCTTGGGCATGCCCGCGGATTCGACCTTCTTTTTCAGTTCGTCGAATTCGCTTTTTTCGCCGCGGCCCAGTTCCTTCTGGATGGCCTTGATTTTTTCGTTGAGGTAATACTCTTTTTGCGCCTTCTCCATCTGGCGCTTGACGCGCGACTGGATGGTGCGGTCCATGTTGAGCTTTTCGATCTCCACGTCGAGCACGTCGCCAATGCGGGTCAATCTTTCAGCGGGATCGAAAATTTCGAGCAGTCCCTGCTTTTCTTCGATGGAGAGTTGGAGGTTGGCGGCGATGGTGTCGGTGAGCTTCGCGGGATCTTCCATGCGCACGGCGGCGATCATGGTTTCGTAATTTAGCGATTGGCAAAGCTTGACATATTGCTCGAACATGCCGGTGACGCGCTGCATGCCGGCTTCGATTTGCGCCGTGGTCTCGGTAGCATAGCGCGCGACCCGCACCGTGGCTTCGAGATAGCCATCGCCTTCCGCGACCTGGAGGATCTTGGCGCGCTCGATGCCTTCGACCAGCACTTTGATGTTGCCGTCGGGCAGTTTCAGACTCTGCACAATGTTGACGATGGTGCCGACCTGGAAAATGTCTCCAGCCTTGGGCTCGTCGATCGAGGCATCGTGCTGGGTGGCAAGGAAGATTTTCTTGTCGTTGGCCAGAGCTTCTTCGAGAGCGCGCACGCTCGACTCCCGGCCCACCACAAACGGCGTCATCATGTAGGGAAAGATGACCACGTCCCGAATGGGCATCATCGGCAGTTTCTTGCTCTCGAACTTTTCCTTGGGGTTCAACAACTTGGTCTCCCGTCTCTTGCCGGTGTTTGGTCGCTAGTACCGTGACCGCGTGATTTGGACTGTTTGACTATTAAGCGTAGCGCCGCCGTCCCGGCGGCTGTCCGGCGGGCGTCCTCGCCCGCCGTGCCGAGGGCGAGACGCCCTCGAGACAGCCGGCAAGATGCCGGCGCTACTCGTTTTGCACGCCGTAATCATCATGCGGTCACGCCCTAGCTTGCCGCTTTCTCGATCATGGCCAGCGAGACGTTGCGTTTGTCGACCATCTCGCGGGTCACTTCAAATTCCTTGACCTTCTTCTGGCTGGGCAAACTATACATCAATTCCAGCATGAGTTCTTCAAGAATCATGCGCAAGCCGCGGGCGCCCACTTTTCGAGCCATCGCCTGGCGGGCAATGGCGCGGTTGGCTTCGTCGCTGAATTTCAGGCGCACGTTCTCAAACTCGAACAAGCGCTGGTATTGTTTCACGATGGCGTTTTTCGGGCGCGTCAAAATTTCCACCAGCGCGTCTTCATCCAGTTGCTGGAGCACTCCCATGACCGGCAAGCGCCCGACGAATTCGGGAATCAGGCCAAACTTGATCAAGTCCTCGGGCTGCGCCTCCGAGATCAACTCGAAGTTGCGCAACGAAGTAACGTTCGGATGCTCGGTGTCCTCTTCTTCGACCATGCGGAAACCCAGCGCCTTCTTGCCCACGCGCCGTCCGACAATTTTCTCCAGGCCGACAAAGGCGCCGCCGCAAATGAAGAGAATGTTGGTGGTATCGACGGGCGTGAATTCCTGGTGGGGATGCTTGCGCCCACCCTGGGGCGGCACGTTGGCGATGGTGCCTTCCAGGATCTTGAGCAAGGCCTGTTGCACGCCTTCGCCGGATACGTCGCGGGTGATCGAGGGGTTCTCGTCCTTGCGCCCGATCTTGTCGATTTCGTCGATATAGATGATGCCGGTTTGGGCGCGGCTGACGTCGCCTTCGGCAGATTGGAGCAGCTTGAGAATAATGTTCTCGACGTCCTCGCCAACGTAGCCGGCCTCGGTCAGCGTGGTCGCGTCCACGATGGCGAAGGGCACATCCAACATGCGGGCGAGGGTTTGCGCCAGCAGCGTTTTGCCGGTCCCGGTTGGCCCGATCAGCAGGATGTTCGACTTGGTCAGTTCGACGCCATCGCTGGTGCGCTGGCGGTTCATGTAAATGCGTTTGTAATGGTTATAGACGGCAACGGCCAGCTTCTTCTTGGTCTGCTCTTGTCCGATGACGTATTCGTCGAGGAAGGTCTTCACTTCCTGCGGTTTGGGCAGTTGGTTGGGGACGGCGGCCGCGGGGGTCGCAGTGCGGTCGTCTTCGAGGATCGAATTGCAGACGGCGACGCACTCGTCGCAAATGTATGCCCGGGGATAGTCGCTCGGCGACGAGATCAATTTCGCGACCGCGTCCTGCGACTTGTGGCAGAACGAACAGCGCAACATCTCATCGGAGCCAGATCTGGTTTTCACTCGGCCTCACTCCTCTTCTTCTGGTGGTCTGGCCGCGCCTGGTTTCCTCCTCCAGGCTTTGCCTTTCAGCCCACGGTCGGCTCCGCCAACGCCGAGACCGGCCGGCACTGATCGCCGATTGGACAACCGTCTACTCGCACCGCCGTCTGCTGGACGATCGCCGATTAGACGATCCTCACGAACCGCCGATCATACCGTTTGTCTCGTCTTATAGATAATATCGTCAATGATTCCGTATTCCTTAGCCTGCTCCGAATTCATAATGAAGTCGCGCTCGACATCCTTCTCCACTTTATCCAGCTTTTGGCCGGTGTGCTTGGCCAGTAACTGGTTAGTAATCTCCCTCATGCGCAGGATTTCGCGGGCATGAATATCGATGTCGGTGGCCTGTCCGGAAAGCCCGCCCATCGAGGGCTGGTGAATGAGGATGCGCGAATTGGGGAGCGCCAGGCGCTTTTTCGCCTCGCCCGCCGAAAGCAGCAGCGCCGCCATCGAAGCCGCCTGCCCAATGCACAGCGTCATCACGTCGTTCTTGACGTACTGTATGGTGTCGTAGATGGCCATGCCCGCCGTGATCGAGCCGCCCGGCGAGTTGATGTAAAGCTGGATGTCTTTTTCCGGGTCTTCCTGCGACAGGAAAAGCATCTGCGCAATGACCAGGTTGGCGACGTTGTCGTCGATCGGCGTGCCAATGAAGATGATGTTGTCGCGGAGCAGACGGGAATAGATGTCATACGCCCGTTCGCCCCTACCCGTTTGTTCGATCACCATTGGTACCAGCATCGTTCACCCTTTCCACACTCCTGCCCACGAGTCACTGGCGCCGGTCACCAGCGCCGGATTTGGGGAGGATCGAAATCGTCCGCATCGTCATGCTTGACTAGGCGGACTGGCGATACAGAAATTCGAGGGTCTTCTCGTTGCGGATTCTCGTTTTAATCCTATCGAGGCCCCCATCCCGTGTCAATCGCGCGCGCACGGCTTCGGACGTCTGTTTGGATTGTCTGGCCAGCGCTTCCAGTTCGCGGTCCATCTCTTCATCGCCGACCTGAATATTTTCTTCGTCCGCTACTCTTTCGAGCAGCAGCGCGGCCTTTACATCGTGGATCGCCTGCTCGCGCTGTCCCGTCCGCAAGCGCTGTATATCCATTTTTTTCATCTGTTCGGCGGTCAGGCCCTGCGCCGCCAGCGCCCGCAGTCCCCGCTCGATACGAATGTCGATTTGTTGATCGATTAACGACTCGGGAACTTCAAAATCGTTCCCCTGAATCAGTTCCGCCACCAGCTTGTCTTTGGCCTGGCGTTCCGCGAGGTGTTTGCGCTCGGCTTCCATTTGCTCGCGAATCGCCTTCCGTATATCGTCGACCGTCTGGAATTCGCCCAATTGCTTGGCGAATTCGTCGTTCAGCTCGGGCACGCTCTTCTGCTTGATGGCCTGCACCTTCACCGTATAGGTCAGCGTCTTCCCCGCCAGGCGCTTGTCCTCGCTGTCTTGCGGATAGGTTACGTCGAACGTCCGCTCGTCTCCGGCGACCGTCCCGCGCAGGTTTTCGGTGAATTCATGCATGGTGTGCTGACCACCGATTTCGACGAGAACCTCATCCATGTGGATGGGCTGCCCTTCGCCGGTCTCTTTCTCGCCGGTCTTTCCTTCTTCGGACTTGGGATTGCCGTCGAGCGAGACCTGGGCGAAATCGCCATCGGCGAGGGCGCGTCCCTCGACCGGATTGAACGTGGCCCGCTGCTCGCGCAGATCGGCCAGCCCCTTCTCCACCTCTTCCTCGGAAACCGCGATTTCCGTTTTCTCCGCGCGCAGCTCTTTGTAGCCAGCCAGCTTGATTTCCGGCAACACTTCAAACGCGGCCTTGAAGCGCAGCGGCTCGCCATCGTGCAGGTGCAGGTCGGTCACGCGCGGCTGCGACACCGGATGCAGGCCCAGCCGCTCGGCCTCAAGCCGGAAGTGGCGCGGCACCAGCGCCTCGACCATGTCGGTCTTGATCTGTTCGGAAAAGCGCTGGCGAATGATCGACCCCGGTACATGGCCCGTCCGGAATCCGGGAATGCGCGCCAGCTTCCGATATTTCTCAATCAGCGCATCGGTCTGGCGGTTGACTTCCTCGACCGGAATCTCGACCGCGATCTCGCGTTTGGTGGCGCTTTCCTTTTTATCGGCCGCGTTTTCGTTAGTTGCGTTTTCCTTGATATCAGTGGGGCTCACAGTTACCTTTCCAAAGCGGCTGCGGCACGAGAGCCGGGGGGAGGAGTGGCTCCGCACGGCAACGCCTTGTGCCGTTGACATGAGTGTAAAGACTCTCGAAGAGCAACGTCAAACGGAGGAGATCGATGGCCTAACCAACAGGGTAACGGTTGGGAAGAGTGGCGATCTCGGTCAGCTCCAACAGATTGCGATCGGCCGTGACTAACGTTAGTCCCAGCACCTTGGCCGTTGCCGCCAAAAAGCGGTCCGCCGGATCGCCATGGGGAAGGCGAAGGGACAATCCGGCCATAACGATCTCGCTGGTCAGCGGCGCTTCTCGCAGTTGTTCGGTGTATCGCTTGATCCAGCCATAGGGATTCTCTACACGTACGCGGCCTTTCTGCATCATGGTAAGGGCCTCCCAAACACTCACCGGCGATATCCATAGTTCATTGCCGGTATGCGAGAGCTCGGCCGTAACCCGCCGTCCCAGTTTCTTCGGTTCCAATTGGCTCCACAGCCAGATATGAGTATCGAGAAGCAGGTTCACTTGCGGTAAACCTCCATCTCGCCAAAATCGATGGCCGGCGCTACGATGTCTCCGACGATCTTTCCCGTTCCCACGCCGGCGCCGACAAACTTGCGGGTGCGGTCCGGGCCGGCCGCAATCACTTCGGCCACCGGTTTTCCGTGACGCGTGATGCGCAAGGGTTGCCGCGTCTTGTGGATCTCTTCAATCAAGCCGAGACACTTGGCCTTGAATTCCGAGATGGAAATTTCGTTCATAAGAGCCGCCTTCAAGTCCGTGGGGAATTGTATATGTGACTATAATATTAACCATAGTCACATAATTAGTCAAATAGGTGCGTGGCACTAGACAATTTGTAATTTGGTAATTTGTAATTGGTAATTTGAAACCGGTTGGGGTTCAAATCGCAAATTACAAATTACCAATTGCAAATTACAACATGGCCGCTCCCAATTGGCTCAGGGTTCTAAACACCGAAATCGTCGCCTGCGCGCGTTGTCCGCGTCTGGTGGAGTATCGCGAGCGGATTGCCCGCGAGAAGCGGCGCGCCTACCGCGACTGCGAGTATTGGGGCAAACCCGTTCCCGGCTTCGGCGATCCCCATGCCCGCGTCCTCATTGTTGCCCTCGCTCCCGGAGCCCACGGCTCCAATCGCACCGGACGCATGTTTACTGGAGATTCCTCCGGCAACTTCATGTACCCGGTGTTGCACGAAACCGGATTCGCCCTGCTGTCCACCGCAACCGCACGCGACGACGGCCAGGCGCTCACCGGCCTCTACATCACCGCCGCCGCCCGCTGCGCGCCGCCCGCCAACAAGCCTCTGCCCGAGGAACTGGCCAACTGCGCTCCGTTTCTCGAGCGCGAACTCGAAGGATTGAAGGATCTGCGCGTTATCGTTGCCCTGGGGAGAATCGGCTTCGATGCCTATCTCAACTATCTAAAGCGAAGTCAGCGGATCGCCAGCAAGCGCGAGTATGAATTCCGCCACGGCGCGGAATACGCGCTGCCAGATGGGCGCGTCCTGCTGGCGTCCTACCATCCCTCCAACCAGAACACCCAAACCGGCAAACTTACCAAAGAGATGTTCCTAAAGATTTTCAAGCGCGCACGCGAACTGGCCGATGAGTAAGTACGGCGGATCACGCGGTGACGAAACCTCCTGGGCCGGCATGGGGGGAACGTTGCCACGGGATGCGCCGCCATTATTTCCATTTCGCGGCCCTGCACGTAGGGCCGCGCTCATTCTTAGTTACTAGCACCCCACCGGCACGGGTGATATAAGAACTGCATTGTCCGGACTTATTCTCCGGAGGCCCCATGTATCTCGGAGACCGCAACCAGCGGTTCGGAATCTACTGGCTCGGGTTCGGCTACACGCTCGCGCTCCACGTTCTCGACGAAGCCGGGCACGACTTTCTTTCGTTTTATAACCCAACCGTGCTCTTCCTTCGCCGCATCGTGCCGCATCTGCCCATGCCTGTCTTCACCTTCCGGCAATGGATCGGCAGTCTGATGTGCGCGCTCGCCGTGTGGCTGGCGCTGGCTCCGCTCGCATTCTACGGCCTCAAATGGATGCGGAGACTGGCGGTCCCGGTGGCGATTCTACTGGGAATCTGCAATGCGCTCGGCCATATCGCGTCTTCGATTTACATGCGCCGCTTTATGCCGGGAATCTACAGCGCGCCGCTGATCCTGCTGTCGGGAACCATCCTGCTGCGCAGCGCGCTGGGAATGGAACGCGGCGTCGTTCCCGATTGAGTCCGCTCCACGTCAAAATCCCACGAACACCGGCTCGGGATCGAGCCTGATTCCCCAGCTTTCCCGAACTTTATCTTGAATCCGCTCTTGCAGGCGCACCATGTCGGCGGCCGAGGCTTGGCCGGAATTCACCAGCGCCAACGCATGCTTGCTGGAAATTCGCGCCGGCCCCAGCGCGTAGCCCTTGGAAAATCCCGAGTGTTCGACCAGCCACGCCGCCGAAATTTTGCGCTGGGCTTTGGTCGGCACTTTGGTCGGCGCATCGAGGTCCTGCGCAGCGCTCTGCAAATCGTGCGCGGGATAGCTGGGAATTTCGAGGGCTTGCGCTGCGGCGCGCGCGGCCAGCTCTTCGAACTGCGCCTCGCCGACAACCGGGTTTTTGAAGAACGATCCGGCGCTGCGGCAATCGTCGTCGCCGGGAACCATCAGCATTCCCTTGCTTCGCCGAATGGCCAGCACCGCCTCGCGCGTTTCGGCGAGCGAGACCGGCGTCTTCTTTCCGGCAGCGCCTTCACAAAAACGCCCGGCAAAGTGCTTTTGCAAATCGGCGTACTTCAAGTTCGGAGCGCCCCCGCGCTTCAGCCGGTAGTTCACCCGCAAGATGATGTAGCGCCCGCGTTCCGAGCCATTGAAAATGCTCGAGCGATAACGGAATCCGCAGGCCGGCTTGGGCAGCACCACAATGCGGTCCGCTTTCCAATCGAGCGCGCGCACCGATTCGATGGTGTCGCCGGCCTCCTGCCCATAAGCGCCCACGTTTTGCACGGGCGTGGCCCCGGCGCTGCCCGGAATGCCGCTCAGGCACTCGATGCCCGCGCAATTCTGCGCCACCGCCTGCGCCACTAAGTCGTCCCAATCGACGCCCGCGCCCACGCTGAAGAGTACGGCGTTGCTCGCGGCTTCTTTCGCGCCCGCGCCGGTTGAGCTTGGACTTGCGATTCCGCCGATCGCGATCTTCAGCGCCAGCCCCGGCCAACCGGAATCGGCGACCACCAGGTTGCTCCCCCGGCCCAGCACCAACAGCGGCAGATCGCGGGTTTTCGCGTACTCCACGGCCTCGCGGACCTCGTCCTCGCGCTTCAGTTCCGCGAAGTAGCGCGCCGCCCCGCCCACCTGCAAGGTGGTCAGCGGCGCCAGCGCAACGTTTTCCTGGATCTTCATGGGGCTGGTCTCGCTCTATCTCCAGTTGAGCATCTCATGTCTGCCGGCGCAGGCATATTGAGAACCGAGCTACGTTTCGCATTGCCGCTCTGAAGCAGCCTCTCTGGCCAACAGCCTTTTGTGAGTTGCCATCCGGCGCAAGAGCTGGTTTCATGAATCGGTTTTGGGTAGGGCACGGCTTCAGCCGTGCCGTTCAGGGTCCGTAAAAATGCGGGCTTTAGCCCTGAGGGATACGCTTTCCGAACTGAAAAGCATTTATGAAACCGGCGCTATGCCCACCTGGCGCGGACCGTTTATGACGGGCCAAAGTCCGGCGGCCCGGCTTCCCATTTCGTCACAAATCCAAGTAAGCGGCATCACAGCCAAGACCGGCTCGACGAGCGGATCATGTAGCCATCGAGGATCTTGACCGGTTTCCGGTTGCGGGAGCCATGGAAAGGCATGGAAACCGGGCCAGGGTTGGGCCAAGACGTTGGGCAAAGAGTAAAGACGGGGAGTACTCGAATGACCACCGAGCTGCATCTGCTCCGGAACGTGGGCCATGACTGGGCCGAACCGTTCACCGTTGCCGAGAAAGAAGCGCTGGAGCGCGGGGTCGCCAAGATTGTGGCGTTGGGCGCGGAAACCGGAGTCGGAGCCGATCAGATGATTGAGTTGCTGATGTCGGGCCTGACCGTCAGCGAACTGCTGGCCTACCTGGCGGCCCGTTCCGGAGAAATCGACTGAAGCGGAACCGGATTGCAAGGTCTCAAGGTTTCGAGGTTGCAAAGTTGCGAGGATAACGACTTGTCCCGCCGATGCTTAACTTTGCATCTCTGGACCTTGAGACCTTATAACCCGATTCCTGAGCGCTTGCGCTTGAGCAACCACCAGCGGCGCTCTCTCACCGGGAAAATCGCCATCGCAATCCCGCCTTTCCCGCAACGCCGGCGAAAAAGGCCGGCTGCCGTTTTCTGAACGCGCATCCAAGTTAAAACGCGCCGGTCGTGGTAAAACTATAGTTCGGCCAGCGTGGTTCTACGACTTTGGCCCTACGAACGAGGAGATCGAGATTGAGGAATCGGATACTGTTGTTGCTGGTTTTTTGCGGACTCATGGCTACGGTTGCGGCGCAATCAACCTTCAATCGTTATACCTTTAACGTCGGCGCCGGACCCGGCATCGGCAAAGGCGATGTCGCCGACTTTGTCGGAAACTCGTTGCAATTCAACGCCGGAGCCGGCATCAACTTCACTCGCTTTCACCACATGTTCGGCGCCGATGCGGAATACATGCACTACAGCCTCGGCTTCAAATCCAGCATATTGAATAATGGTCTGGCGGACGCCAAGGCGCACATGCAGTCCTTAAGTCTCGACGGCATCGTCAACGTGCCCCGCCATCTTGGCAGGTTTGGCGCGTATGGAATTTTCGGCATCGGCTTCTACGACCGCCACGTCTCGATGCCCCTCCACAACCTTTATCAATCCACGACCTATTATCCCGCGTACGTTTGGTGGGACGTCAAAGTTAATTCCTTGGGTGAGGTTGTCGACCAACCGATTTCCTCGCACACCAAGCTTGCCGCAGGCGACAACTACGGCGGTGGACTCACTTACCGCCTGGGAGATTCGCGTGTCAAGCTTTACCTCGAATACCGGCACCATAAGGCATACACACACGACATCGCGAACTTGGGCGCAAGCCCCGTCAAAACCGTTGTTGTGCCCTTCACGTTGGGTCTGCGCTGGTGAGGAGTAGGTTGGCGGGCTGGCGTGAGCTGTCGAATCCGCCATTCCGGTGCCGGATAAGAATTCTCTTATGTTCCTAGAGCATTTCCCGTGTTGCTATAGAGTGGACCGGGAATGGGAAGGGCACGGCTTCAGCCGTGCCGTCAGGAGTTACAATAGGTTCCGGCTTCAGCCGCTGAGGGTGCACACTCTACACCATCACGAGTAATGCTCTAGCCCCTGAGGGCCGCGCCTTCCGGCTTGTAAAGTATTTATGAAACACACTCTATTCACCGGTCCCCTTGGGAGGGAAATTTGTAATGAAAACGATGAAGTGCATTTTTGTGCTTGGACTTATACTCCTGGCCATCCCGCCCACTTATGCAAAAGAAGGTCCCGACCAATATCCCTACGGGGGTGAGAACTGGTTGACCGGGGCAACGCCGCCGCCGGGCTTCTATTTCCTCAACTACGCCGGTTACTACACCGGCTATCTCAAGGACGCGAACGGGAACAATGCATTAGTAGGCGGAGAGAAGGTAAACGTGGACGCTACTTTCGACGCGTTCCGCTTCCTGGAAATGACCAAGGTCAAAATTTTCGGGGCCGACTGGGGAATGCACGTTATCGTCCCTATCGTCTACCAATCCATCTATATAGCTCCTCTGGGCGGACGGGCCAGCGAGACCAACCTGGGAGACATTACGATCGACCCCTTCGTGCTCGGATGGCATCATCCGCAGTGGCATGCCGCGGCCGGGGTCGACATCGACCTGCCTACCGGGCACTACACCAGCGCCGACCCGCGCACGAGCATCGGCGCACACTACTATAGCTTCGAGCCGCTCTTTTGTATTAGTTATTTGCCCAAGTCCGGATGGGAAGCTTCGACCAAGCTGATGTACAACATCAAGACCACGAACCAGACCACCAACTACCACTCGGGCCAGGAATTCCACGCCGATTACGTGGCTGGCAAGCATATAGGGAGTTGGATGGTTGGCGCTTCCGGCTACGTACTTAAGCAAGTGACCGACGACACCAGCACCAATCCTGTCGTCATAATCGTGGCTGGCGACAGGGGACGGGTCTTTGCCGTGGGACCGAGCGTCACCTACACCAACAAGAACCACATGATGTTCGTCGCGCAGTGGCAGTACGAGACCCTGGTCGAGAACCGCTTCGGCGGCGACAAAGTCTGGTTCAAGGCGATCATCCCGATCTCCGCCCTCTCGCCTCACAAGAAGTCATAGCCCATCCGCGACATTATCGGCCAGTTCACTTTCGCGAACTGGCCGCCTTCCATCGAGCGTCCAGCGCACGAGCTATGTGCAAGATTTTGCATCGCGACTAACATCGGCTGCACATTCGAACTTACCGTACATAGCGCAATTTGCTTGTAAGTCACCTGCCTTAGTCATACACTCTTGGCGTTCCTCCCGAAACCGCGGCGGAACGCCGCAGTTCTTCACGACTGACAAAGGTCAAAGACGATTCGCGGGGGAACTGTGCCTTTGGTCCGTCTCTCAACTGTACTTCGCAAGAGAATGGAGGAAAGCTCGTGAAAAAGACCCTGATGTTTGTATGCCTGTTGACCCTTTGCCATCTCACCCTGTTCGCTCAGTCCGTAATAAACCCTCGGATCGTGCATACCACGGAAAAGTCCGCGATTCATGTGCCGTCGCAGGAACCCGACGCGGCTTTGAAAAAGATTTACAGCAACCTGGGTACGTCGAAGACCGGCCTTTACGACGACACCAACGGCTGGCTCCTTGCGGGCCCAGGCGCCAACGGTGGCAGTCCCGTGTTCGTTGCAATGCCCTTTACCCCGAAATCCAACTCCCATGTTTCGCAGGTGCAGGTTGCCGTGCAGTGGAACGGTACCGGAGCCAACCAGGTGAATCTCAGCATCTATGAGGACACGAACGGCGTTCCGGGAACGCTGCTGGCGGGCCCTGTGACGGTAACAAATCTGCCCGAGTGGGGAACCTGCTGTACCCTTGCCGTCGCCAACTTTACTTCGGTTGCAGTCACCGGTAAAACCCAGTACTGGGTGGTTGCGGATACTCCCCTCACCGGAACCGGCAGCGACTTTTCTGGCGAGTGGGAGTTTGTTGTCCTACCCGCTCTTCCGCAGGCAGATAACTTCGGCACTGGTTGGCAGAGTTTCAATGGGACCTTTGAATCCGCCGGCGAAGTGCTCGGCACGATCCCATAGGACCTTACGCAGATTTCAGCTTTCTGAAATCTTCCGCGCCTCAAACTCAACGCCGCCGGCCCCAAGCTTTCGCAGGTAAACAAGCCTGCGAAGGCCGTGGGGCTGCGCAGTAATTCTCCGCGTACGGCACTTCCTAAGCGCAAAATTCTCATGCCTCTCATCCGCGGCTAACCGAATCGTCGTCTTCCGCGTCTAATTCTCCAGGGGAGCGGGTCTTTTCCGGAACCGAATCCCCTCTTCTCTCGTATCAAGTAGCAGACGGCAGCCAGACTTTCCGGCGGCCGGGGAAGCGTTGCGCTACGGACCGAATTTTTTAGACCAACCATGCGGATGCTCATCGAAATCGTTCGCCAGTCGCTGGCCACGCTCTGGGCCCACAAGCTGCGCTCGTTTCTCACCATGTTCGGCATTGCCTGGGGCGTCGGCTCGCTCCTGCTGCTGGTCGGCTTGGGCGAAGGTTTCCGCAGCGGACAGGAGAAGCAACTGAAGAACCTCGGCCAGGACATTATGTTCACCTTCCCTGGACGCATTCCCGCGGTCGAAGGCAGCACCCAATCCGGCCGCTATTACCATTTCACTTACGAGGATTACCTCGCCCTGCGCAGCCAAGCCCGCTCGCTCAAGTATGTATCGCCCGTGCTCAACCGCGAAGACATTCGCGCCGTCAGCGATTACGGTTCCACCAACGGCCAGGTCTTCGGCATCGCGCCCGAGTACAACCAAATCCGCAATGTCCCCGTCGGCCCGGGCCGCTGGTTCAACGATCGGGACAACGCCGAAACTCGCCGCGTCGCCGTCGTCGGCTGGGAGTTGCTTAAAAACATCTTCCCCGGTCGCCCCGCCGTGGGCTCGCCCATTCTGCTCAATGGCATTCGCTTTGAAATCGTCGGCGTCCTCAGCAAAGTCGGGCAGGACGGCAACAACGGCACCAATGGGCGCATCTTCCTTCCCATCGAAACCATGCGCAACTTATTTCGCCTGAAAGAGGAGAACAGCGAAGACGCCATCTCGTTCATCAATTACCGCCCCTTCGCGCCCGCCGATCATCTCGCCGCCAAAGCGGAAGTCCACGAAATTATTGCCCGCCGTCACGGCTTCAATCCCAAGCTCGAAGATTCGTTCGACGACTGGGACACCATCGAGGGCAACCGGCGTGTGTCCAAAATCTTCGACGCCATGGACTGGTTCCTCGGCGTGGTCGGCGTCATTACGCTGGCCCTCGGCGCCATCGGCATCATCAACATCATGCTCGTCTCCGTCACCGAACGCACCCGCGAGATCGGCTTGCGTAAAGCGCTCGGAGCCACGCATCGCGCGATCCTGACCCAGTTTTTTGTGGAAGGCGCGTTCCTCACCGCTCTTAGCGGAGGCATCGGCCTGGGCATCGCCACGGCATTAGTTACAATTCTCGCCGCCTTGCCCGCGCCCGAAGGATTCGACACGCCCCGCATCGTTCCATCGTCGGCGGCCATCGCCATTCTATCGCTCGCGATCGCCGGCATTGCCGCGGGACTGTATCCGGCGCGCCAGGCCGCCCTGCTGCAACCGGTGGAGGCTCTGCGCCAGGAGTAACTATAAATGTGTCGCTAATAGCGGCACTAATATCTTGTTTTGCATGGAAGGTTCGTATCAGGGCATCGCTTTAGCGATGCCGTAAGTCCAAGAAATAGGATGCCCCTTTAGGGGCTGGATATCCACTGTTTCGCTGCCCTCTCGGAGTAACTATGCTTCTCGAACTCGTCCGCCAGGCCTACGGCGCGCTGAAGTACAATCGTCGCCGCAGCATCCTCACCATGCTCGGCATGGCCTGGGGCATCGCCACCGTCGTGCTGCTCCTCGCCTACGGTTCCGGTTTCGAGCGCGGACTCTGGATCGCGTTCCGTTCCTGGGGCACGAACCTGGTCTTCATCTTCCCCGGACGCACCTCCCTGCAAGCCGGAGGCACCAAGGCCGGCAGCGAGATCAAGCTCACCGTCAACGATCTCGATTACCTGCAGGCCGAAGTGCCCTTGCTCAAGCGCATCTCGCCCGAATCCGCCAAGCAAAGCACCGTCGCCTATGGCACGCGCAGCGGCAGCTACGGAGTCAGCGGAGTCTATCCCTACTACCAGCACATGCGCCGCATGGATGTCTCCGACGGAACTTTCTTCACCGAATTCGACGAGAACACGCGCAGCCGCGTCGCCGTCCTCGGCGCCGACGTCAAGAAAAAGTTGTTCTCCGGCGAAAACGCGCTGGGCGAGAAAGTCCGGCTCGACGGCATTACTTATGAAGTCGTCGGCGTGCTCAAGCACGTCATCCAAAATGGCGACGACGACATGAACAGCCATATCTACATCCCGTTCAGCGCCATGAGCGATCTTATTGACACTTACTATCTCAACTCCGTCGCCATGGAGTACGAAGGCGACCACGTGAAAGTCGCCGAGGCCGTGCGCCGCTCCATGGCCTTCCACCATGACTTCGATCCCAAGGACAAGCGCGCCATCTTTGTCTTCGACGTTTTTGCCGACCTGCTCGACTTGCGCGTCATCACCACCGGCATCAAAATCCTGCTCGGCTTCATCGGACTGCTCACGCTCGGCATCGGCGGCGTCGGCCTCATGAACATCATGCTCGTCTCCGTCACCCAGCGCACCCGCGAGATCGGCGTCGAAAAAGCCCTCGGCGCCCGCGGCTGGCACATCTTGGTCCAGTTTCTCGCCGAAGCCTTGGCCATCACTTTTATCGGCGGACTCGCCGGCATCGTTCTCGCTTACATCGTTTCCTGGTCGGTCGGCTCGCTTACCCTCTGGAGCGCCTTCATGGAAAACGCCAGCGAAGGCGACATCCATCTCATCATCGATTCCACCACTCTGATCGCTTCCACTCTGATCCTGGGTTTCGTCGGCATCGTCAGCGGAATGGTACCCGCCATCAAAGCCTCCCGCCTCGATCCCATCGAAGCCCTGCGCTACGAATAGAGGCAGTTCTCAGTTCCCGGTTCTCAGTTCTCAACGGGGCATGGGGGTACTGAGAACTGAGAACCGGGAACTGAGAACTGCTCCGCCTGCGTACAATAAACCCGTGTCCGATTCCCTGCGGAAAGTCCTCGAACCCTAGCGCCGTGTCCCTCCGCCAACAAATCGAGCAAGAAATTCGCCAGCGCGGCCCCATCCCGTTTTCGCGCTTCATGCAGCTCTGCCTTTACGATCCATCTCATGGCTACTACTCTCGCAACGCCCAGCAATTTGGCAAAGCCGGAGACTTCTACACCTCGAGCGACGTTCACGCCGTCTTCGGACGCCTCCTCGCCCGCCAGTTCGACGAGATATGGCAAGCCCTCGACCGCTCCGCTCAAATCGAAATCCTCGAACTCGGCCCCGGTCGCGGCTTCTTCGCCCGCGACCTGCTCGATGGGTCGCGCAAAAAATTCCCCAACTTCTTCGCCGCCCTGACCTACACCTTGCTAGAGAGTTCGCCCGCATTGCGCGCCAAACTCCAAGAAACTCTGCGCGAGCATCTCGATTCCGGCAGAGCTCACGTAGGGGCGGACGCATTCGTCCGCCCAGCCGAGCGCAGCTCGGCCCCTGCCGGCGTTCATCGCACTCTCCCTTCCGAAACTCCCCTCATCGTCTTCGCCAACGAATTCTTCGACGCCCTGCCGGTCGAGATTCTGAGCCTACGCGGCAAACTCCACCTCGCGCTCGACGACCATCGATTGCGCGAAATCTGGCTCCCGCCCTTACCCGAAGAACTGGATTACCTCGACCGCTACGGCATCCATCCCGAAGCAAATGAGCGTATCGAAGTGCCCATCCAAGCCCAGCATTGGATGCTTCAAATCGCGCGCTCCATCGAACGCGGCGTGATCGTCGTGATCGACTACGGCTACACTCGCAACCAACAACTCGCGGGCCGCCATCGTGGCACGCTTATGGCGTATCAAAATCACTCGGTCAGTCCCGATCCCTATCACGCTCCCGGCGAGCAAGACCTCACCGCCCACGTTAACTTCACCGCGCTCGCAGCCGCCTGCGAGCAAGCAGACATGCAAGTAGAAAAGTTGCGCACCCAATCGCAATTCCTCATGGGCATTGGCGAGTCCACTCAATTTGCCGACGCCTTCGAAGATTGCCACATGCCGCAAGAACGCGCGAAAGTTGCCCTCCAGCTAAAACACCTTGTAACTCCCCTAGGCATGGGAGAAACATTTCAAGTCCTGATCGCCAGCCGAGCGATAGATCCCAGAAAAATAGCCGCCCTCAGCGGAATGAGGTTTGGAAGTAGTTCCTAGTTCTCAGTTCCCAGTTCTCAGTAACCCGCCGTCCAAGAACCTGTCCAAAACTGTTGGGCTTTGAAGGGTACGGGCTTCAGCCCGTACGTACGAACGCAAAATGATAGGGGCTTCAGCCCCTGAGGGGGCATGGCTTGCGAACCCATTCCCTCAGCGGCTGGAAGCCGCGTCGTTTTGTAGCCTTAACGGACGGGCTGAAGCCCGTCCCCTTCAAAGCGTGAATTTTTGGACAGGCTCCAAGAAAAAAAAGGCACCCACTTTTTTCTGAGAACTGAGGTAACAGGTACCAAAGTTGTGCCCCCTTTTCGTCGCTATTTAACATTCCTGAAATATCTTTGCAGTAAACTGCCGATAGATACGATATGGGATCCGTGCGCACATCCGCCTTCGCGCTGCCGTTGCAGGTCGCTGCCGTCTGTTACCGGCGGGTGAATTCGCACGCCGAGTTTCTGCTCGTCCATACCAACGGCGGCAGCAAGTGGACTTTTCCCAAGGGAGCCCCCGAACCTCGCCTCTCGCATAGCCAGGCCGCCGAACGCGAAGCTAAAGAAGAAGCGGGAGCCATCGGCGTCATCGAGCCCCGCCATTTCCACATCTACATCCACTCCAAGGGCGTTTTCTGGCAGGCGGGCGGCGTGCAGGAATACGTGGTCAAAGCTTTCTTGATGGACGTCCACCAGACCCGCCATCCCGACGAAGATAACCGCAATCCCACCTGGTTCGATGCGGAAAAAGCGCGCATCATCCTGGCCAAAGGCCGCGAAGTCAAATACGCTCACGAACTCCAAACCGTGATCGACCGCGCCCTCGAACACATCGGCGTCGCCCGCATGGCCACGGCCCGATAGTGCTTGTGTGGGGACGGGCGTCTCTCCCGTCCAGCCGAGCGCAGCTCGGCACTTGCATGGGTCACAGCAACTCCGGCCCACTCCAGATCATGCCCGCCGACGCGCTGTCACTGCCGCCCAATGCGATCCACTTCCTTCTTCAGCGCGAGGCGATCGAGGGCCGCCAAAGGCAGTGCAAGAAAAAGACTAATTCTCCGGCCAAGCACGAAAAACGCATCGCGAAACGCGCGCTCAATTTCAGCGGAGTCTCCTTGAACCGCGGCAGGATCGGGAACTCCCCAGTGCGCCGTCATCGGCTGTCCCGGCCACAGTGGACAAGTTTCCTTGGCAGCGTTATCGCAAACTGTGAAGACGAAATCCATCGCGGGAGCGCCCGGTCGTGAAAATTCATCCCAGCTCTTACTGCGCAGGCCAGTTGTGGACATGCGCGCCATGGCAAGCAGCTTCAGCGCCTCGGGACGAACCGTCCCCGAAGGCTGACTTCCGGCGCTGTAGGCGGTGAAGGCCGGCTTTCCTTTGTGGTTGAGAATTGCCTCGGCCATGATGGATCGCGCCGAGTTTCCCGTGCACAAGAACAGAACGTTGTAGTGAGCTTCCATGATCACCGTTTCGGTTTCACCGCGCGCACAAACGCGCTCATGAATTTCTCATCGACCTGCGCCGCGATCGCATCCACATCAATGCCCGACGAGGAGAGAAATTCGCGCGCATCTTCGATGCGATAAATTCGCGTCGGCTCCATCTCGATCTGCTCAAAACCGGCGGCGGCGAGCTTGCCGCGATATTCGGTTTCGTCCAGAGCGCCAGCGATGCAACCGACCCACGCCAACACACTCTGTCGCACCTCGGGCGCGATCTCCCCGCGCGTCACCACGTCCGAAACAGCAAACCGTCCTCCTGGCTTGAGTACGCGGAACGCCTCGCGCAACACGCGATCCTTGTCGGCGGAAAGATTGATCACGCAGTTGGAAATGACGACGTCAACCGTGTTGTCGGGCAGGGGAATGTTTTCGATCTCGCCCTTCAGGAATTCGACGTTCTCCGCGCCCGCCTTGCGTTTGTTTTCGTTCGCCAGCGCCAGCATTTCGTCCGTCATGTCGAGCCCGTAGGCTTTGCCGTTCGGCCCCACGCGCCGGGCGGAGAGCAGCACGTCGATGCCGCCTCCCGAGCCCAGATCGAGCACGGTCTCGCCGGGGTTTAATTTCGCCAGCGCGGTGGGGTTGCCGCATCCGAGCGAAGCCAGCATCGCTTCCTCGGGAATCTGCTGGGCTTGCGCCTCGTCGTAGAGATTCGAGGTGATCGGATCGCACGACAATTCGCTGGATGGCGCGCTTCCGCAGCAACAGCTGCCGCCACTTTTTACGCGCAAGGCCGCTAGTCCGTATTTTTCTTTTACCACTTCTTTGATGTCGACATCTATGTTGGGCATGATGGTTTCTCCTGAAATTGGTCGCGTGACTCATTGTGGTACTGGGAAGGGCACGGCTTCAGCCGCGCCGTTAGATCCGCCAAACAAGCGGCTTTAGCCGCTGAGGCTCTCGCTTCCCGACTTGAAAGACATTTATGAAACACGCACTAGTCGCACTTGCAAAGTTGAACGAGGTCCCGCGCCTTAAGCGCCTTGTTTCGGGTGCAGCACTCGGCGTACAGAAATTGCAGAATCTCGCGCAGCGCTTCTGTGTTGGCCGTGTAACGCAGAAATGTCCCCTTGCGCTCGACCCGTACCAGGTCTTCATTCTTGAGCTTGTCGAGATGGTGAGAAAGCGTGGAGCCGGGGATCTCGATCTCGTCCTGGATCTCGTTGACCACCAGACCCTCGGGATGCGCGGAGAGCAGCAATTGCATGATGCGCAGCCGCGGCTCGGTCCCCATGGCGGAAAACATATCGGCATAGCGGGCGACACGTTCACTGTTCTTCCGGAGCTTATTGGCGGCGCTGGCCATACTTCGATACTACTAGAAATATGAATTAATAGTCAAGATCAAAGAAGACGCCCATCGCTGATAGCTGGCAACTGACAACTGGCAACTAACCCCCGCTCCCATCCCGTATATTTAATAGAGACACCCTATGATCCAACTTTCCGGCGCTGGCAAGCGCTATGGCCACAAGCTCCTGTTCGAAAACGCCGACTGGATGATCACGCCAGAATCGCGCATCGGTCTTGTTGGCGCCAACGGCACCGGCAAGTCCACCGTCATGAAAATTCTTGGCGGGAGCGAGACGCTCGACTACGGCTCCATCTCGCGCGCCAAGGGTATCTCCACCGGATACCTTCCGCAAGACGGCCTCACGCTGACTGGTAAAACGATTTTCGCCGAGTGCATGTCCGTGTTTGCCGAACTCCACTCCATCGAAAAAGAAATGGAGGCGCTCACCCGCAGCATGTCGGAACTCGACCACGAGGGCCCCGAATATTCCGCCGTCGCCGACCGTTACCAAAAGCTCGAACACGAATTCGTCGCCCGCGACGGCTACACGCTCGAAGCCCAGGTCGGCATGGTGCTCACCGGACTCGGCTTCCACCGCGACGATTGGACGCGCCAAACGGAGGATTTTTCCGGCGGCTGGCAGATGCGCATCGCCCTCGCCAAACTCTTACTCCAAAAGCCCAATCTGCTGCTGCTCGACGAGCCCACCAACCATCTCGACCTCGAAGCCCGCAACTGGCTTGAGGAGTACCTTACCACCTATCCCTACGCTTACGTCATCATCTCGCACGACCGCTACTTCCTCGACATCACGGTCAAGCGCATCGTGGAAATCTGGAACAAACAGATGCACTTTTACGCCGGCAATTACGATCAGTACCTCGCCGCCAAGACCACGCGCAAGGAGCAGCTTGAATCGGCCTATAAGACGCAGCGCGACCGCATCGAGCAGCTCGAAGTTTTTATCAACCGCTTCCGCTACACCGCGACCAAAGCCAAGCAGGTGCAGAGCCGTATCAAAGAACTGGAAAAAATGGAGCGCATCCAAATCCCGGAAGAAGAGAAGACCGTCCACTTTTCCTTCCCGCAGCCGAAACCGAGCGGACGCATCGTCGCCGAATTCACCAGCGTCGCCAAGAGTTATGTAAAATCCCCACGTCTCGAAACCCGCGAGACGTGGGGCACCCAGCGTGGGACGAACGAACACAAGGTGTTTGAGAAAGTAAGTTTCATGATCGAGCGCGGCGAGCGCGTAGCGTTGGTCGGAGTCAACGGAGCCGGTAAGTCCACTCTGATCAAATTGCTGGCCAAGCAGGAGCCGCTCACCGCCGGCGAATACAAGCTCGGCCACAACGTCGAACCCGATTACTTCGCGCAGGACCAATACAAGGAACTCGACCCCGAAGCCCGCATCTTCGACGACCTCGGCGAACTCTCGCCCTCCTCGACGCAAACCCAGCTCCGCAGCCTGCTCGGTTGTTTTCTTTTTTCGGGAGACGATGTCTTCAAGCGCATCGGAGTCCTCTCCGGTGGCGAGCGCAATCGCTACGCCTTGCTGAAAATGCTGCTCCACCCCGCCAATTTCCTGCTGCTCGACGAGCCCACCAACCACCTCGATCTGCGCGCTAAGGACGTTCTGCTCGAAGCCCTGATGAAGTACACTGGCACGGTCGTCTTCGTTTCCCACGACCGCTACTTCATCGACAAGCTGGCCACGCGCGTCTTCGAAATCGGCGAGGGCAAAGTGGAAATCTATCCGGGGAATTACGAAGACTATCTCTGGCGCAAGCAACACCCAGTTGCCAGTAGCCAGTTGCCAGTGAGTTCTCAGGTTTCGGGGAGTTCTCAGTTCCCGGTTCTCAGTTCTCAGTCCCAACCCAACGGCCCGAACGGCGATGGAGTTGGCGCGGGTTCGCTCGCCGTCGAGCCCAAAGGCAAGCGGCTGAACCCGATCAAGCGCCAGCAGATGGAAGACCGTCTGCATGAAATCGAAGAAGAGATAGCCCGCGCCGAAGCCGCGATTGCCTTGTGTGAAACCCAGCTTCAGAGCTTTGTGAGCGTAGAGGAAACCCAGCGGCAGACGCTGGAAATGGCCCACCAGAAGAACGAGTTGCAGGGATTGATGAGGGAGTGGGAAGAACTATCGGGGGCGCTGGAAACCGCGGGCTAACCCTTTGCAGCGGGGCGAGACCTTCCTTGTAAAACGACGAAGTGTTTCACGTGAAACGTTATGCAGGTGATTATGTACGTATGAATGTGTACATAATAACGCTTCATGTGAAACAAACGACATGGGTTACGACGCGCCCGCCCAAGCGAAGCTTGGACGGGGCACCCTCGGGAATTTAGTCGGTCAGTCTAGGCCGGGCCAGCCCCCGTCTCTACGGGAAGATTGTTTGGGTTATTACTGGCAACTGAGAACTGGTTACTGCCCTATCCGCCCTGTTTCAACTCGACGAGCACCTGGCGTGCGATTTCCTTGAGGGTTTCGAAGACGCCCACGCCCTGGAAGGCAACGGCCTCGACGACCGGCTCGTTTTTCTTGCGCAGTTCCTTGGAGAGAGCGTCGGCAGGCAGGGCATTGGGCAGGTCGCGCTTATTCAGTTGCAGGACGTAGGGAATCTTGTTGAAATCGTAGCCGTGCTCGGTGAGGTTCGACATGAGGTTGTCGAGGGCTTCGACATTGGCGTCCTGGCGCTCCTGCTGGGAATCGGCGACGAAGACGATGCCGTCGACGCCGCGCAGAATGAGCTTGCGGCTGGCGTCGTAGAAGACCTGGCCGGGGACGGTATAGAGGTGAATGCGGGTCTTGAAGCCGCGCACCGAACCGAGATCGAGGGGCAGAAAATCGAAGAAGAGGGTGCGATCGGTCTCGGTGGCGAGCGAGATCATTTTGCCCTTTTGCTGCTCGGCTGTCTTCTGAAAGATGAATTGCAGATTCGTCGTCTTGCCGCCCAACCCGGCACCGTAGTAGACGATCTTACAGTTGATCTCGCGCGCTGCGAAGTTGATGAAACTCAAAAGGTTTCCTCAGAAACTCCAATGAAAAAGACTCTCGCGAACCGCTCCTGCAACGCGCGAGCCCATTGCCAATCCACCCGACTACAGAATGGGTTCCTGCTGTTTTTTATACCACACCGGAAGGTCATGGCGCTAAAACCAGTGGCCAGTGACCAGTGGCCAGTACCCAGTTTCCCGCCTGGAACGGCATACTGGCAACTGTGTACTGGCAACCGGCCACCGCTTATCGCGGCGTGGGCAGCGGATAATATCCGTGCTTGGCGTACACTTTCACGTCTGGACGGCGAACCCGGACTTCGATCTCCCGATACCCGCCGATGCTCAACTTGGGCGAATAACCCAAGGTGTACTGATTGCGGGCCTCTCCGATCACCTTGGCGTAAATCTGCTCGACGTCGGCTTGCGTCAACTCGCCGTACACCGTGCCTCCTCCCGTAGCGGAGACGTATTTGGGCAGAATGTCGCTGTAGCCCATTAGCGCGCGCGTCTTGGGCAGGTGGATGTGCTGGAGCCGGTCGTAAACCGGGATGGCGGCGCCTTCCACTCCGACGGCATAAACAGTAATGTTCTGGGTTTGCAGCACTTTCAGGGTGTCTTTGAAGCTGGCGGTCGAGCCGATCTCGCGTCCGTCGCTAATGATGAAGATGATCTTGCGGCGAGTGCGGTCGCGCTTGGAGAGATCGCGGGCCGCCAGCAGGATGGCGTCGTTCATGACGCGCGCAACCCTGGGCGGCGTGGAAACCGGGTTCACGGGAGAGTCGACCGGGATGCCATTGATGACCGGACCTTGCGGCCCCAGCGGCCCGCTGGTTACCGGAGGCCCATTATTTTCTCCGCTGTACGCTTTGACCTGGTTCAGGGCCACGGTCAATTGCTTGCCTACACCGGTAAAGTCGTCCACTCGGCCTGCCCTGCTGCTGTAGGTGTAGATGGCAACTTCATCGAACTGGCTGAAGGCCCCCTGTAAAGCCGAAAGTGTCGCCTGCACTTTTTTCAAACCTACGTCGGCCATGCCGGTATCGAAGATCACGGCCGCCGACAGGGCAAACGGATCGCTGGTGAAAAACTTCAGGGTCTGCGGCTGACCATTTTCCAGGACGGAAAAATCCTTCGGGCGCAAGCCGCCGATCAACCGGCCGTCGCTGTCTTTTACGGTGACCGGAACCATGACCAGATTTACGGTCTTCGTAATCGTGTAAAGGTCCTGGCCGGATTCCGCATCCTTGGGAACGCTGCCCGCGGGCACGGTTTTAACCTCGGGCATGGGCGGCGGGGTGGGCTTCTGGCCGGCTGGCTGGGCGGCCGCATCGGGAGCAGTCCGCGGCAGCTCTTTCGAGCCGGTGGTCACGCCGGCGCCGGAATTGTCCGCTGGCGGAGCTGCGGGCGTGGCGTTCTCGTCGTTAGAACTAGAACTAGAGCTAGAACTAGAATCAGGATTAGGCGCAGCCGGCCTGGCGCTGGGCGGCGGGATGGGACGCGTTGCCGAAGGAGCGTCGGGAATGTCGTCAGGCTTCTGCTGTGCCGCCGCGACGCCCGCCAGCAACACGCAGAGCAATAAAGACAGGGCCAGCCTTAGTACCACGCAAATTTTTGTGGACATCCCCGCAATCCTCTATCTTTCTTTTTCAAGCGCTTTAGCACTGGTTGTATAAATACCTCTTCACCCGGGAGTCATGTCCCTCAGGGGCTAAAGCCCGCATTTTTGCAACCCTAAACAGCACGGCAGAACAGGCTGCGGAAAAAGTCTTTTCCAAACAGGGGCCGTGACCTCAGCGGCTAAAGCCGCAGTCATAATAATGTACTTACCGCAGCGCTGAAGCGCTGCGCCACCCAAAATCAAGAGCAAAATCGACTTTTTCCTCAAGCTGTAAAGCCGTGCCCTACCTAAAACCAATTTATGCAACGAGCTCTTCAATCATTCAGATGCCCAAATGGGCCGCTTTGCTGCATCTAACCATTGCGGCCCTTTGCGGCCAGCAAGGAATAAACTAGCAAAGATATAGACTAGCAAAGTCTGGGGATAAAAACTCCGATGCCTACACTACTTTACAAATCGAGCCTGGCCGCGAGCGTCTTAGCCGTGGCCGTTTCCCTGTCGCTGCCCATGGGCGCGCAGAACCCGCCCGCTCCGGCAGCCGCCGCCGCGCAGAATTCGCCGGCGCGGATTCCCACTCCCCCTGCCGACGCCAACGCTCAGTCGCAGGACCAATCGATCGAGACGCTCAAGGTCAACGTCGAGATCGTGCAGTTGTTCTTCAACGTCAAAGACAAGCACGGTGCGCTCATTCCCAACCTTACCAAGGATAACTTCGACCTGTTCGAGGACGGGCAGCCGCAGACCATAAAGTATTTCAGCGCCGAATCCAATCTGCCGCTGACGCTGGGCATGATGATCGATTCGAGCGGCAGCCAGCAGCGCGTCCTCGAGATGGAAAAGGAAGTTGGCGGCTCGTTCTTGGAAGCGACGCTGCGGCCGAAAGACGAGGCGTTTGTCATCAGCTTCGATACCGATATTACGCTGCTGCAAGATTTCACCAGCTCGATCAGCCGGCTGAAACATGGGCTCAACGCAGCCCGCATCAACACCGGCGGGGTCAGTTGTTCGGGCGGGCCGATTGGGCCGCAAGGGCCGATTCCCTGCCCTTCGTCCGGCCCACGCGGCACGGCACTCTATGACGCCGTCTATCTCGCGTCGCACGACGAGTTCAGCCACGAAGTCGGACGCAAGGCGATGATCCTGCTCACCGACGGAGAAGACGAAGGCAGCCGCCTGAAGATCAAAGACGCCATCGAAGCCGCGCAGAAAGCCGACGCCATCTGCTACGTGCTGCTGATTGCCGATCGCGGCTTCTACGGCGGCTTCGGCTATCACGGCGACACCGAAATGAAAAAGCTCACCCAGGAAACGGGCGGGCGCGTGATTGAAGTTGGCAACAAGATTGAAAAACTCCGCCAGGCCTTTGAGCAGATTTCGCAGGAACTCCGCAGCCAATACAGCGCCGGTTACGTGCCCACGAACACCGCGCGCGACGGATCGTTTCGGAAAGTCGAGATCAAGCCGAAGCAGGGGGATTACAAAATCCAGGCCCGCAGCGGCTATTACGCCACGGCGCACCACGAAGAGTAGCCCGCGATTTTTCAGAGGCTGATTTAGGATAAGGATAAGGATCGATCATGGCCGTAATACAGCGCAGAAAAACTTTTAGCACGACGATTGGCGGGGTCCGCGTGGGCAGCGATGCGCCGATTATGGTGCAGTCGATGACCAACACCGACACGGCGGACGTTCCCGGCACGGTGAAACAGGTCGCGGCGCTGGCGAGGGCCGGCAGCGAAGTCGTGCGCGTCACCGTCAACAACGACGATGCCGCCAAGGCCATCCCTTATATCGTCGAAGGGCTGGAGAAGCAAGGCGTGCGCGTGCCCATTGTCGGCGACTTCCATTACAACGGACACTTGCTGCTGACGAAATATGCGGGCTGCGCCGAGGGTCTGGCCAAATACCGCATCAATCCGGGCAACGCCAGCATCGGACGCAAGAACGACGACAACTTCCGCACCATGATCGAAGTCGCCGCCAAGCACCAGAAACCGGTGCGCATCGGGGTGAATTGGGGATCGCTGGATCAATCGCTGCTGACAAAAATGATGGACGAGAACTCGCGCCTGGCGCAGCCGAAAGAGGCGCGCGACGTGACCATGGAAGCGATGGTCGTCAGCGCGTTGAACTCGGCGAAACTGGCCGAGCAGTACGGACTGCGCCCGGACCAGATTATTCTCAGCGCGAAGGTAAGCGGAGTGCAGGATTTAATCGACGTATATCGCGCGCTGGCCGCCCGCTGTGAATATCCGCTGCATCTGGGATTGACGGAAGCGGGCATGGGCGCGAAAGGCGTGGTGGCGTCGAGCGCGGCGATGGCTGTGCTGTTGCAGGAAGGCATCGGCGACACGATTCGGGTTTCGCTGACTCCCGTGCCCGGCGGCGATCGCAGCGAAGAAGTGCGCGTGGCGCAGCAAATCTTGCAGTCGCTCGGCATCCGCAGCTTCACGCCGCAAGTCACCGCTTGCCCCGGCTGCGGACGCACGACCAGCACGTTCTTCCAGGAAATGGCGGAGCAGATCCAAACTTATTTGCGCGAGCAAATGCCGGTCTGGAAACAGACGCACTCGGGTGTTGAAGAAATGAAAGTCGCGGTAATGGGCTGCATCGTCAACGGCCCCGGCGAATCGAAACACGCGAGCCTGGGAATTTCCCTGCCGGGCACGGCCGAAGACCCGAAGGCGCCCGTCTACGTGGATGGCCGGCTCTTTACCACGCTCAAAGGCGAAAAGATCGTCGCCGAGTTCATCAAGATTCTCGACGAATATGTCGAGTCCCACTACGCCGCGCGAATCTTAAATAAAGAAGAAGTCGGCGCCCGTGGCTGATCTAGCCTATCGCAGTTGAAACTTGAGCGGGCGCAGCGAGCGATCGTGAGCTGGCGAGCAGGCTGCGCGCGCAAGACATTAGAACTTTTTTCGAATTGCTATAAAGGGAACCTGGAACCTCTTCTTCCTCCTGTAGAGACGGGGCTTGCCCCGTCTCGCTCGCCCGCCGCCGGAGACGCGGCAAGCCGCGTCTCTACAGAAAATCGGAAAGTACATTAAGCCGTTTGTATTCAATGACTTGGTCTCGTCGATTGCGAAGAAGAATATGTCCTAAAGTTTTCACACGAGAGTGCCGATGGTATAGACAGGCCGCAGTAGGGCAATGCTACAGGGAAGGTTGAACCATGTCAGTGGATTCGATATCGGCGGCAAGCCTCAGTCAGTACGTTCTCTCGGCAAGCGACTCCAATCCGCTGAGTCAGGCGATGGATACGCTACAGAACAGTCTTGGGATGGGCGATTTGAAGGGCGCACAGGCGGCGTTTCAGACGGTGGAAAATCTGGACCAGAGCCTGGAAACCGCTATTGGAAGCAGTTCGTCGGACGGTTCTCAACTTTCCTCCGATCTAGTAACGCTGGGCAGCGCGCTCGGTTCGGGCAATCTCTCCTCCGCCGAGTCCGCTTTTACGACGGTCCAGAGCGACATGGATAACAGCACGTCGCCATCCGAGACCAACGAGACCAACGCCGCAACCCAATCCGAGCTGTTAGTGCAAGAACTGCTCAGCGCGGTGAGTATGAATAATGATTCTTCCAGCGCCTCGGATACCACGACTTCCGTGTTGGACGCAGTATACGGAAACCATAGCAACCTCAATATCTACGGATAGACAGGCTGCGGAAAAAGTCGTTCCCGAGCAAAAAACCGCGACCTCAGCGGCTAAAGCCGCATTCAAAACAATGCGCTTATCGCAGCGCTAAAGCGCTGCGCCACCCAAAAACATGGGCAAAGCTGAGTTTTTCCGCAGCCTGTAGAGCCCGATACTCTGAGACGACGATCAGTCACGGAGGGAATACTCGTCCGCCTGCCGAGGGCGAGACGCCCTCGGGACAGCCGGCAAGATGCCGGCGCTACAGTCCGGCTGCGGACGGTAATCATCATTCGGTCAGAGACCTAAGTACTGTGACCGTGTGATAAGTCGTACGGGGGAAAGTTAGTACGCTTTACACCCACCCAAGTTAGCGCCCAAAGAACGGGCGCGAACCTGGGGCACCAGCAGCGCACCGGGGGACCCCGATTTATCAGGGACACGCTCTCTGAAAAGAGCAATCTTTTGACCAACTGTCGCATTGTGTTGCATTAAATTGCCGCTGCACCTGCGTGCGCCCAATATATTCTCGGCGGCGCCCATTTTTGATTGTTTTCCACCAACCCACGGTATAGACTGCCGCGAGAGTATTCCCCCTGCCACCCGGGCCATGGTTCGGGCGGTTCAATCGGGCATGTGGACCAGATTCGAGGGCAGGTTCTGGTGCCATGCCACGGACCCAAGGATTTTGCAATACTCTGTGACCCAATAAGGAGAAATTGTGATTCGAAGATTAGGTGTACTCTTGCTCACTGCCGCCGCGATGGTGTTGGCCGTGAATACAGTTAGCCAGGCGCAGCCGCAGCCGCTATTGACGCGTCATGTGCGTGAAGCGACTCTCAGTGGAGAGGCGCGGCCCGTCGGGCGGCTCCCGGCGGCGCAATCCATGCGCTTTGACATTGTTCTGGCGTTGCGCCATCCGGTGGAGCTGCAAAATTTTCTGCAAGAAATCTACGATCCTTCCAGCCCCTCCTACCGGCATTTCGTCACGCCGCAAGAGTTCACGGCGCGGTTTGGCCCCAGCCAGGAAGATTATGACGCCGTGGTTCGTTTCGCGGAAGCGAACGGATTTACGGTGGCCGGCGGCTCGCGCGATGCCATGGATGTGCAGCTCAAGGGCACGGTGGCAGCCATCGAGGCAGCCTTCCATGTGACCATGGGCGTCTACCAGCATCCCACGGAAGACCGCACATTCTATGCTCCGGACCGGGAGCCGACGGTGGACTTGGCGTTTCCGCTGTGGCACATCTCGGGTTTGGATAACTATTCGATTCCGCGTCCCGCCCTCCACCATCGCGATCTGAATGTCAAACCCAATGCGACCACGGGCTCCTGTCCTGAAAAATCCTTTTGTGGCAGCGACATGCGGGCCGCCTACTACGGTGGAACGGCGCTCACCGGCGCGGGGCAGACGCTCGGGTTGCTGGAGTACGCCGGATACGACATCGCCGACGTGAATACGTACTTCAAGAATGCCAAGCAAACACTCAACGTCCCGATCGATGGCATTTCCACGGATGGAACCAGCCTGACCTGCCTCGCTGCAGAGGATTGCGACGATACGGAACAGACCCTTGACATCACGCAGGCGGTCTCCATGGCTCCGGGCCTGACAGCACTGTATGTGTACGTGAACAATTCCAACAGCGACACCGAACTATTGAGTGCCATGTCTACGGACACTCCGCTCCCTGCGCAATTGAGCAGTTCGTGGGGCTGGGGCCCGGCGGACTCCAGCACCGACGACCCTTACTTCGAGAAGTTTGCGGCGCAGGGGCAGACCTTCTTTACCGCGTCTGGCGACGATTCGGCGTGGTGCGCGTGGGAGTCGTCCTATCCGGGCTGTTATCCATGGCCGGCGGACGATGCGTATGTTGTCTCAGTCGGCGGCACGGACTTGACAACCTCCGGCGCGGGTGGCCCATGGGCATCGGAAACCGCTTGGGAAAATAGCGGCGGCGGCATCTCACCGGATAGCGTCGCGATCCCCTCATGGCAGCAGCTCGCGGGCGTAATTACCTCATCCAACGAGGGGTCCACGACCTTACGGAACGGCCCGGATGTCGCGGCAGAAGCCAACTTTGACTTCTACGTCTGTGCCGACCAAACCACTTGCACGGCAAACTATTGGGGCGGGACCAGTTTTGCGGCGCCGATGTGGGCGGGCTACATGGCCCTGGTCAATCAACAGGCGCTTATTAACGGCAATCCGGTGCTCGGCTTCATCAATCCGATCATCTATCCGTTGGGTCTGAGCTCGGGCTATGACGCCGATTTCCACGACATCACCAGCGGCAGTAACGGATATCCGGCAGTGAAAGGCTACGATTTGGCGACCGGATGGGGCAGCCCGAACGGCACCGGCCTGATCAACGCACTCGCCGCCACGCAGGTGGGCACACCAGCCGTCAGCTTCTCACCAGCGTCACTGACGTGGGGCAAAGTCATCGTGGGTGTGACAACCGTTGCGAAGTCCGTTACGGTCAAAAACACTGGAACCGCAACGCTGGACATCGGCAGCATCGAGCCCAGCGGCGACTTCGCTCTGGCAACGAGCACGAAGCCCTGCGGCAGCACGCTGGCTGCGGGAAAGAGTTGCGTCATCAAGGTCACCTTCACTCCAACGCAAGTTGGAGCGCGCGCTGGGGACATTACGATTAACGATAACGCTTCGGGCAGTCCACAGACCGTGCCACTGTCCGGCACCGGCACTGCCCAGGCCACGTTGACCCCTGCCACTGAGACCTACCCGGCGCGAACCGTGGGGACGACGAGTCTCGCGAGGGTGTTTACGCTTGCCAACAAGCAGAGCGTAGAGCTGACCGGCATCGCGATCTCGACCACCGGCGACTTCAGTGTCTCCACCACAACCTGCACGACCAACCTGTCCGCCAAGACCAGTTGCACAATCAGTGTGGTCTTCCAGCCAACCGCGACGGGCACGAGGACGGGGACGTTGCAAGTGGCCGACAGCGCTTTCGGCAGCCCGCAGACATCGAGTCTGACCGGCACGGGCAAGTAGAACATCCGCTGCCATCACCAGCCCCGCAGAAATGCGGGGCTTTTTTGTTGGTGCGTTCCATTTGTTGATGCGGTTCAGCGGACTTCGGGAGCGATTTTGCTCTTAGCCTTTGGCCTTTAGCTAGAGCGAAACCAGGGTTGCTGTATTCCGTGACAACTGCCGAGCTTTACTTGGCTGGGCGGACAAGAGTGTCCGCCCTACACGAATTCCTCTGTGTCTACGTGGTGGGTGAACGTTTCCGGCGATGAGAGAGTTGGATGAGAAAGCGGGAAGGTGTTTGGGGTGGGAAACGGGAATCGAACCCGCAACCGTCGGAGCCACAGTCCGATGCTCTACCAAGTTGAGCTATTCCCACCGCAGATGAGAGTATTATAACCCAACCCATTCACAGAAAAGCTAGTTAGTTAGAACGGCAGTTTGGCGCTGTGTCTGCGCGTATGCCTCAGTTTTGGTGCAATTTGCCGCAATCGTGCCCAAATCATGCCCGAAGCCTTGAGTAAGTTCCACTGCTGCTTGATTTTGCTTCGTGTCGAGTCTACTGGCAGCGTCGGCTAGATCGGCTTCGTCAACGATGTTGTATCGCTCGAAGACGGAGCGCGTCTTGTGACCGCTGATCCGCATGGCCACGCTCTCTTGAACGCCAAGCCTGCGAAGGTTTCGGACGCCGCTTCGTCGCAAGTCATGGAACAGGAGATCAGGCACACCGGCCCGTTTGCAAACGCTAGCCCAGATTTTGCGAAAGCCTGCGACCGGCTCGCCGTTTTCCCGCGTGAACACGAAGTCATCCGGTTTCTTGCCGATGATGCACGCGGTCAGCAGGGTTGCGACTTCGCGCGTCATCTTGACCACGCGGCCTTCGCCGTTCTTCGTCGTACCCGCTTCGAGTCGAATTGTGCCGGTCGCCAAGTCAATCTGCTTGACGCGCAGCGAGAGCAATTCGCCCTTGCGGAAAGCGAAACTGTAGGCCGTGGTCAACAGGGCGCGGAGCCAAAGCCCGACCTTGCTGCATTCCATCGCTAAGGGCGTGTACTGCGCGTCTTCGAGAAAACCCGTGCGCGGCGCGCTTTCCTTGTACATCGGCATTTCAGGACACGCTCTAACTTTCGGCGGCGTGCGTCTCATCGCGAGATGAAAAGCCCGCTTGAGAAAGGCCAGTTCTCGATTGATTGACGCGCCGCTCGCCTTCTCCGCTTCCCGCTTGGCGCAGTAGCGTTGCACCAGGTCGGTGTTCAGATCGTCGGCGGGCAGCTTGCGAAAGAACGGCTCCAGATGCTTTTTCCAGCGCCACTCTGCCGTCTTGATGCTCTTGCGGCCTTGTTGCCGGTATTCGGCGAACAGATCGGAGATCAGTTCATCGACTTTCACGTTGGTTCGTGCGATGTAGGTTTTCGTCTCGACTTCGGCGAGCCTACGCTTGAGCAGTTTTTCGGCGACCTTATGGTCAGTCGAATGGCTGCTTTCTCTCCGTGCGATGCCGCGCACGTAAAACTTGACCCACCAGACGGCAGAGCCATTCTGATAGATGCTGCCAGAGCCGCGCGGCCTTGGCGTTGCGTGTTCGTTCATAGTGTTCACTCCTTTCAGAAATTGAACACACGAGCCTGAATCAAGAGCGGAATTTGCGGCGATCACCGGAACGGCGATAATGGTGGGAGCCATATTCCTGTCCTTTTCAGGAGTGTGGTCAGTGGCAGGCGCGGTGCTGATTACACCGTCCTGCCACGCTTTGATTTTACTCTTTTCAACAAGCCTCTTCATTGCAATTACTCATCTTCGTCAGTGACCAGTTCTTCGTATTCAGTCATGACTTTGTGTTTCTTCGCCATCTCTACCAGATCGTCTAGGTCTAGGTTATACGGGTCAATCGAATTGCGATTGACGTTCAGCACGTAGAACAGTCCGAGACTTGACCGCGCGCGGCCTTCCCTCGTCTTTTTGACACTCATAGGAGAACCCTCTTCGCGTGTCAATGCGCGGCTAAGTCGTTGCATCAGCGCTCTTTCGGAAACTGGATACGGCATGTGGCTCAGATTTCGTAATGCCATTCGTAATACCTCCCATGAGCATTAGAGCACATAAGCATATAAGCAGTCAAGCATGAAATGCTCTCAGGGCAAACTCTTTCCGGCTTGGGCACAGTTCGGGCCGCGATTCGCCGTCAAGCGGCGGCGCGGGCCGCGTTTGCGCATCGTGTAGAAGTTTTTCCAGTGTGCCACTCCAGATCACCACGTCTGCAAGTTTGCAGGGGCAGCCGAATAACATTCCCTTGCTCCCGGTCGCTCCGTCTCGGCAATGCCGTTGTGCGCCTCGCGCACAGGGTCGCCAAGCGATTGTTGAGGGTTATTCGTAGCTAAGGCCGCATTTTCCGAAACACTGCCCAGGGGCTTCCTATTGCGAAATCTGCGACCGCACAATCGGCACTTCTTTTCGGCAACCGCTTGGCGTCTCTGCCGAGAAAGTTCCCGCGCGCATCCATCCGAGCAAGTGACCGCGCCCCGGCGTGCTCTCGCTCCGTCAATCTCGGCTCTGCAAAGAATGCAAAACATGCGTTACTCCACGTCTGCTAAGCGGACGCGCGGCCCTTTTCCCCCCCCGCGTGTACTTGTTAAGAAAATCAGGGTCGAGCTACTCGGATACCATGTCCAATGCTCCCTCTAATCGCCAGTGTTCTTGCGGGTTTGAGAGCGTGAGTGCCTCTTTTGTGCCCATTCTCTTTACTCCAAACTTCTTTTCGTTCGCTCGACCCACGCATCTAAATCGCGAATATCCAACAACCAAGGCGCATGGCCGCCTTCCGCAAGCCGGATCACCGGCAACCCTTCGCGCTGCACGATCACGCGCAGCGTTGCGGGACTGATAGACAGGTACTCGGACGCGGGCCGCAAGCGAAGCAACCGTCTCGCCGAATTGTCGCGCTTCGTCAAACGGCTGCTCCCTTTGCGAGTTGTCCAAAATTGGACGGCTGTAACTTCGGGTGACAGCGGTTGCAAACCAGATCGCCGTCAATCCGTTTCCACCACTCGGTTACCGGATGAACGTAGCAGCGCGGCGCTGGCGTCTGAGGTTTGCCATTTTTGATTTCAACGTCGCACGAAATTTCTGAGGATTTTCGCTCGCTAGGGAAACTTTGCTCACCCACTACGGGAGCCATGTCACCCACTACGGGCTTTTCCCTTTGCTCACCCACTACGGGAAAATCACAGTCACCCACTAAGCCAGTAGTGGGTGTTATTAGTGGGTGCTCCGTAGTGGGTGTGACGTTCTCGAACTCCCGTAGTGGGTGAGTGACTCGATATGTAGCTGCTCTCCGATGCGGAATGTAATCTCCGGCTCGGTGAAGTATCCCGGTCAGCACAGCCCGCTTACGGTAGGCTCGCGGTTGAGTCCAATCGCATCCGAGCAGATCGGCGATCCGTTTCAAAGGCAAGGCAACCGGCTGCCCTGGCCGAGCTAGCTGGAGTTCAAGCGCGAGCGCGACAAATCGCTCGTAATTTGAGCTGCAAATTTGCGCTTCAGTAGCTGCCCACGCTTGCTCTAACGGATCAGGGCCGCCAACCGGATAGCGCGAGACGGAAAGGGCTATTTGTCGAACCTCTTGCTCTGCTAGTGGCGGACGGCATCGGCGGGCGTTCCTTTCGAGTAACTCAATTTCAATCTCTGGCAGTGACAAGCCTTTCCGTCGGAGATAGCCGCCTGCTCGCGTCAGAGTGTCATTCCTTCGGCCTTCTGGAATAATGCCAACCTCTGCCGCTTGTATAGCGGGCCGCGCCGCGCTTGTGACCGTGACCCTTTCCAGTAACCATGCGGGCGCAGATGCAGGCGCGTGTCCGTTTAGCGGGCTTGTCCACTCGTAAAGCGCACCGCTCGGATGAATACTAGGCGGGCAGAGAACATATCCGCCTTCGCCGCGCACATCGAGACCAACGCCAAGTTTTCCCGCGCTGTTCCGAATTTCGCCGGTTGCTGGGTAGGAAAAATAGAAGTGCTTGCCGCGTGCGGTAGTGACGGCGAGTGTTCGCGTCCAATCCGCACCATACTGCGAAACCAGTAAGCAGAAAGACGCGCTGCCCGGCGAGCCGTCAACGTCGAGAATCCAAACTCCCGAATCAGCGCCACACGCGACGGCCCAGTTACAGCCCGCGTACTTCTGCGCCCATCGGCGGATTATGTCGGCATCGTATGACGCACGGCGCGGCCAGTCTCGAATCAGTGGAGTCTTGGCACGTTCGGCGCACGGCAGCAATCGCCAGCCCATCGCAGCCAAGCGCAGCACCGAATCTATGGGGCGCGGAGTCATTTTTTCGGCTCCGAAGATTCGCTACGTGCCTGCTCAATCCATCGCTTCGCACGTTCGAGCCGGTCAGCTTCGTCCGAGCGAAAGAACTGCGCGGATTGATCTTGCTTGTCGCGCTGATCGGTGTTATCTATGGGTTGTCTCTGCATGATCGTAAGTCCTTTTCGGCGTCCAACTCTCTCAGGGTGAGGACGCCGAAACCGTTTTTCCTTCAATCGGGCATTGTTTAGTCATACCCACTTCAAAAGCCTTATCCCTCGCGCCTTTCGGCGGGATAGTTGGATGTACTATCCCGTGCGCTCTTAGTAAGCCCCAAGCACGGGACGCGAAAGGAAAACCAACCCGAAAACCCTTCGCGGCCCGCTCCGTAGCGCGCGGCGTTCAGTACGTCGGCTGAAACACCCAAAAACCACGCAAGTTTTCGGACGAAAGTACCGCCGTACCTCAGCGAGCGTAGGAGGCGACACCCCCGCCGCGCTTCATATTGCCGGGGAGCGCGGGCTTGCCCGTTGCGCTCGGGAAAAAGCACCTCGCTCCCCGTGCCGCCCACGTGAGCGTGACGGCAAACTCAAAGCTCCGGCGAATGTTCCAGGCCTGTCTCGTCATCAAAGTAGGACTCGCCCCTCAATCGCTTCCGCAACACAAGCTCGACATCCGCCAAGCCGTTGAGTTTTGCGTCTTCCGCGAACGCTTTCTGTTGGAGGCGGCGCAACTCAGCGCGGGCCTGCGACTCATCAGCCTGCGCGGCTTCAAATCGTTTCTCGGCTTCGTCATATTCGCGCTGCCATTGGGCGAGGTCTGCGCGGGTAGGCCAATCGGCAACGTCGGGTGTCCGCGCTTCAATGGCTGTGAACAAGGCCCTCGCCTCGCCCGTTTTCTGAGCAAGTGACCGCACGATGCCGACTTGCTGGGTAGCAGCTCGAACACTTCTGTCGAGTACTTCCCTTTGCTCTCGGCAACGCGAGGCGGCGTTTTCATGGTCGATGGTCAACGCATCGACTTTCGTGTTGCGTACGTCGGCAAGGAACTGGCCCAGCCTTGCGGACAAATCGGCCAGCTCGCTCAGTAAATCAGCAGCGCGACTCTGCAACCCTTCATCGTTGCTCACGTCTGAGCCTACGATTGCTTCCGTTGCCGCGCTCAACAATTTCCGCGCCTGCGCATCGGCATTCACCTTCGGCTCTGGCGCTTCGACTACGGGCGGAAGTTCGCCAGCGGGAAGTGCTGTGGTGGACTCCGATGGTTCGGGCAAACTCTCGGCTTGCTCCAGTTGAGGAGTCCACAGCGGGTTAACGTATCCCAAATCGAAAGCTGGCGGTTGTGGAAACGTAGCGCGGTGAATTTGCTCCGTCTGCGAGGTATAAAAATTCGTCGGCGGCGAGATGGATGGCAGCCGCGTGCTCGGGGCCGACATTACAGCAGCGCGGCGCGTGCCATCACCGCCAAAAGAAAACACGGTTCTCCATCGGTCGCCGTTCATTTCTCACCTCGCGCAATCCGCTTCACCACGCGGTCAAGAACTTTTTCCGGGCCGCCGCCGCGTTCGAGTTCTTGACGGCTGGCTTCTAAATCCTGCCCTTGATGGAATCCGCAACTTTCGGCGGCGCGCTCGCGCATAATCTCGCCGGAGTCGCCGGACTCAGATGATGGAACATCAAAATGTCGAGCCTTTGAAGTTTTCATTTGTCCTCCGTGTTCGTGTTTCGCTCAAACTCCCCGTTCCATCCGTTTGGAATGTATGGAGCAGTCGCGTTTGGCCCATTATTTTCGATCAGTGTACCTTCCGAATCGTGCGAGTACGGCTGAGGTGTGTTGTTCTTTTCATTTGCCATTTGATCCTCCTGTTTTTGTGAAACCTCGAACAAAAAGTTCGTCTTCGATTTCGGAAATTCGTTGCCGGTTCGCGGGAGTGAAGCCTTTACACTTGGACGATTCGTCGCAATGATCGCGGCGTGGACACCGCAACCCGGCCCAGCGGCGAACCGTCGCAACGTCACCGCCTTCGCCTAGCCGCATAACCGGCGCGCGGAGTTCTTCGGACACTTCGCAGAGACGTTGACTCATGGCCGCACTCCGACACGGCGCAGGAATGCGCGATCACCGGCGCAGTGACGCCGCTGGACGCAGTCGAGAACCTTGTCGAGTGCATCATGCAATCGCTGGCGACGATGATCGTTGACAAGAGTGCGAAGCCTTTGCACGTCCGAATCTCCGGAGAGCTTCGCGCCGTAATTATTTGCGAGCCGATGCAGCGCGGAGAAGTCTTCGTCTATAACCTGCGCGTCCTGGCCTTGCGGCGGCGCGCCCGCGAAGATTTCCTTTTCCACCCTGTTTCTTCGTTCCTCGTCCGTTTCGTTTCTCCGCATATCACTTTCTCCCTGAGCATTGCTTCGCGTATCCCGTCACTCGCATCAGCGTGTCCCACCAGCGCTTTGCCTGCGCACGGCGGGCCGGGTCTTTGTCGGTGCGAGAGATTGAGGCCAGTTCTTTCGCCATCTTCCCCACGTCTTTCACAAGCTGCTTCGCTTCTTCGTCGGTCAACATGACTTTCCCTCTCAGTTTGGGCAGATTTCGGGCCGATTCTGACTAAGTACCTCAAAAGCCGCGCCAGTAGCGGGGTTTGCCGCGTTATTTAGAGACGTTGGAGTAGCAATCCTATGCTCTTCAAGGACTGGCACTGCAACGGCGGCGAACAATTCGTGTAGCCGCGACCCATCGCTAGAACGAATTGTCTGTATCGCAGCGTCAAGGATCGGATGCGGCCCGCCTGCCATTAACTCTTCGTAACCCCCGGTAACAAGCCGCGCCGTGGTCATGCTGGAACGAAACTCACCGCCGTCCGCCAGTTGCCAGATCGTATCCTTCGGCAACCGCGCTTCAATCTCATCGAGCCGTTTCATGTAATCCATAGTTTTCTCCGTTTAGGCGCGCGTCTTGCGTTCAAGTTCCATAATGCGATCTTGAATGTCTTCCAGTTCGCTCGCCCGCAGTGCCGAATCGAGAATCTTAGAAGCCGCTGAAACGCGAACAGCGGGCGGAGTCTCCTCATCCTTGGCGATGCCGTACAACAGGTGAACGCATTCGAGGCAGCAGCGCCGCAACTCTGCCGTGGCCACTCCGAGAATTCGAGACCGAGCCTCGCGGTAGACTTTCTGAAACTCAGGCAGCGTCATCCAACGGCGCAAAGTCGAAAAGGCGATGCCAGCATTCGCCGCTGCTTCGGGAAGTGTCGGATGGGCGAGTAATGCGGCAATAGCGAGTTCCATTTTTCGCGTGACCTTTTGGCCGTGTCCGCCGCTCACAAACTGCCTTTCTGTTGCCTACCTGTGCATCGTGGTTTGCCCGCAGACTCGATTCCTTTGATTGTGTCGAGTGAAATCAGCCTGCGACAGCCAACTCGCACGGTCGGCAATTGGCCGCAGCGGATCATTCGCCGGATCGTCATGACGTGGCGATTCCAGCGCTGTGCCACTACTTTCGGCGGGAAGAGAATCGGCTCGGTTTGTGCAGCTTTTGTATCCATTGTGCCCTTTCGATTCCCAGAGTAACCTATAGTGAAAATAATTATTTAGCAATTAAACGTGTGAATAGATATAATGTTTGTATGAGACGCCGAATCGAACCAATCCTGATCACTGAATTAGGCAAGCCGGACCTGCAACGCATCGTTGACGCGCTCAACTCCGAGACGAAACCGCTGCTCCGCGATCAGCTGCGGGCGCTGATTGAGACGTGGTTCGCGTCCGGACCAAACCTTCAGGTGATGATGTACAGAGACCCCTTGCTAGCAGCGCGGCTCCGCAGAGTGTGGCAGGCAGAGTATCGGCCCCAGGCATCTGGCAGAGCGCATTTAGAGCTGATTGAAGGATCGCCGCTGACGAGTACCGAGATGTATGCGCACTATCGCAGCAAGGATCTGGCTGAGGGGAAAGCTGCATTCGAGGCGCAGAAAGACGCGCTCCTGCTCTTCGCGGGGTTCACCCTAAATCCGTATTGCGATTGGTTGGGCCGCTGCCAGAGAGCAGTGGAAAAGTGTGGCCGGTACTTCGTGAAGACGAGAACCGGAAAAACCGAGAGCAAGTATTGTTCGCCACGGTGTCACCGCTTCGGCACTGGCGAAGCTAGCTATGCGAGCGACCGCAAAGGCAAGTTGCAAAGAGCCCAGCGAGCGGTAGAGCGCTATTCAAGGCTCAAACGCGCACCCAAGCTGGAGTGGAAGGAATGGGTTTCTGATGCAGCGGGCGTCACTCTCAACTTTCTGACTCATGCTGTCGCTAAAGAAGACTTGCGCCCGCCGACCTAAGACGCCCGCTAGCGCGCCTGCGTATTTGCAGATAACCTTGACGAATCGCTCACACTGCTTATGGAGCGGACAGTAGGAAGGTGGCCATGAATGATCGAAGGCAAATGGGCAATTTATATCAAAAAAATAGTGAAGGGTGATGTACCGACTTGGGACTGGGTAAGATTCGATAATGAGAAGATGTTTTCCTCGGAAGAGGAATGCAAGAAACGAGTGGATGCACTCAACAGTGGCAATCCGGATGAGCCTTACTCTTGCCAACCCTTAGAGGGGTCATTTGCGCCAAGAAGACGCCCGTAAAAATCTGACTTCCGAGCAACTCCCGCAAGCTGGCCGAATCGTGCCCAAACTCTGCCTATTGGCTCGGAAAAAGAGGGAATAAGACGGCACAAGACGACTCACAGCACGGCGGACAGTTTTCCGAGTAACTCTCTGAAAAGCCGCATATTTACTGGGGTTTTGCGAGAAAAGAGAATGGGTCAGGCTCGGGAGCCACAGTCCGATGCTCTACCAAGTTGAGCTATTCCCACCGCAAGCAACGATTATAGCAATTACGGCGGGAATGTGACGCTCGTCTGCCTCGCCTCTTGCCGCCGCTACGGTCTTCCCATGCCCATGTACTGGAAGCCCATGGCGCGGAGGCGCGAGGAGTCGAGCAGGTTCTTGGTGTCGACGATGATCGGGTGTTTCACGAGGTGGCGAATCTTGGTGAAATCGAGGGTGCGAAATTCAGGCCAGCCGGTGGCGACGACCAGCGCGTCGACGCCTTCGGCGACTCCGTAGGCGGATTCGAAGTACCTCACCATGCCGTTGAGTTGCAGGCGGGCATCGGGAATCGCGACTGGGTCGTAGGCGCGCACGCGGGCGCCGCCGGCGAGCAAGTTCTGCGCCAGTTGCAGCGAGGCCGATCCGGCAACGGAGTTGGTGTTGGGCTTGAAAGCCAGACCCAGAATACCGACGTCTCTGTTCTGCACGCTGTTCTGCACGCTATCGATGGCAGCGGCCACTTTGTGAAAAAGCCGGTCCGCCAGTTTCATATTCACCTCGCGGGCGGCGTTGAGCACTTTCAGATCGACATGGTTTTCCAGCGCCAGGCCGGTGAGCGATTCCATATCGCTCTCGGCGAAAATTCCACCCATGCCGGCGCCGGGTTGCAAACAGCGCGGGGCAATTTTTTTGTCGAGCCCGAGGGCCAGCGACAGGCTGACGGCATCGGCGTTGACGTGTTCGCAGAGGCTGGCAATTTCGTTGATGAAAGAAATTTTGGTGGCGACAAACGCCGTGGTGGCTTCGCGGGCCAGTTCCGCCGTTTCAAAATTGGTGACCAGCACGGGAACGCCGCGCATGACCAGGGGATGAAAAATCTGCTTCAGCGAAGTAACGGCCTCGCTCGAAGACGTGCCGAGAATGATGCGGTCGGGCCAGTTGAAGTCTTCGACCGCGCAGCCGTTGGTAAAGAACATGGGCTGACAGACGAGCAGGCTCTTGATGCCTTTATCTTGCAGCATTTTTTCAATCTGCCGGGTCGAACCCACGCGGACTGGAGTGACCAGCGAGAGCACCTGAAAGCGGCCCGCGGCGCTGGCCAGACGGAGCGCGAGTTCCTGAAGTCCTTGGGCGGAATCCTCGGCGAGAAAAATCACTTGTGCTTTGCGCGCCAATTCTTCCGGGTCCGAGGAATACACGAGCCGGCCGGAACGCACATTGCGGCGAATGACTTCCTGAAGATTTTTTTCAAAAAAAGGAATGTTGCCCTTGGCAATTTCCGCGATGCGGGAGCTGTCGGCGTGACAGCACCAAACGGGTGTGCCGAAGTCGGCGAGGCAGGCGGAGATGACAGTGGCGAGGTAGCCGGATCCATAAACCCCGATTTGCATAATCTCTCTCTCGATCGAACCCGCAGCCTGGGATCCGGCGCGTGGTGTGCAGTCCGTTACATTCATGGTAATCCGTCCAATGAACTTGGCAACGGTCAGAAAGTACATGTCCCATCGGCCAGTGAACTGGGCGCGAGTGGCGGGTTTTGAGGGATTATTACGAATTGAGTTACAGACAGTGCTGCGAAACTTGTCGCGGACGTGTTTTACCTGGCTACGGTTTTGAGGGCGATGGGACGCGGCCTAACGGCAGCAGGGCCACATCCTGCCAGCGCACGCCAGCCTCGCGGACGAACACCAACTCCTCCACCTGGACCTGGCGTTGGCCCGGGAACTGCGCCCAGCGCTCGCGGGCGAGCAGGCGCGCGGCGCGAGCCTGGCCGTCCAGCTCCGTTTTCAGAATGGTGAGATGCGGAATATAAGGCCAACTCTCTTCGCAGCGCAGGCCGTTCCCATTGAGCCGATAGTGCAGGTCGCGCATCCGGGCGGCAGCTTCCCGCACTTCGATGAACACGGTGGGAGTAGTGGGCAGAAATGTCTCCACATCGCCCAGACCGACGCTGAACGGGGCGACGTGGCCGCAAGCCTCTTGCATAAATTCCAGCGCCGCCGCTTCGGTTCCGGTCAGCTCGCGCGGAGGAAGAATGGTGAGATGGGCCGGCATGTGAGGCAAAGTCGGGTGGAGCTCCCGGCGCAGTTGTTCCACAAACTCGCCAACCGGATCCCGTACGTAGGCCACCAACGCGTAGAGTGAACTGGACATGACTTCCGAAGAGAAAATTATAGCCTGAGCGCGGCCTGTGGGGGCAGTCCACCTTTAGGGAGTGTCACGAAGGTCACCGGCGGCGCGCCAAGGCTAAATCGATTTACAGCCCAAGAATAGAGCAGCAATCGCGCGATGCGGCATTCGGTGGAGGGACGGGTGAGACGCCCGGCCCTCCAGCAACACGGTTGGATCGGTTTTCGCCTTACAAGCTCTCAAGCGCCAGCTTCAGGTAGTCCCAGAAACTCTGGACCGACGAAATCTCGACGCGCTCGTTCGGACTGTGAGGACTCTCGATGGTCGGGCCGAAAGAAATCATCTCCATGCCGGGATACTTTTCGCCAATGACGCCGCACTCCAAGCCAGCGTGCATGGCCATGAGTTTGGCCGGTACGCCGAAGAGTTTCTTGTGGACTTCCTGGAGCTTGCGCACGATTTCGCTGTTGGGCTCCGGCTTCCAGCCGGGATATTTGCCGGCGTGCTCCACTTCAAAGCCCGCCAAGCGGCAAACGGTCGCAACCATGCGAGCGGCAGCCATCATGCTGCTCTCGATGGCGCTGCGCTGACTGGTGACAATCTCGACCACGCCGTCTTTGGTGGTGACGGTCGCGAGGTTGGTGGAAGTCTGGACCAGGCCCGGAACGTCGGGGCTCATGGCAACGACCCCATGATGCAAGCTGGCGAGCAGGGCCACGGTTTGTTTCGCGCCGGCCGCGTCGAGTACGTTGGCCGGACGTTGGGCTTTTTCGACCGTGATTTGCAACCCGGAATCGAATGCACCTAAGTCGGTCTTATAACTGGTTTCGGCTGTAGTTACCAGCGATCTTAGTTCACTTTCGCGAGCGGGATCGGCGAGCACTATGGCCGCGGCTTCGCGTGGGATCGCATTCTGCGCGCTGCCGCCGTTGACTTCGGCGATTTCGACGGGAAGGCGATCGAGCATAACCTGAAGAACGCCGCCGAGGATGCGCAGCGCATTGCCGCGTCCCTGATGAATGTCGACGCCGGAGTGTCCGCCTTTCAGGCCAGCGACCTTGATACGCCAGGCCGATCCGGCGCCAGCCGGACGGAGCGCGATCTTGCGTCGAGCCGTCGTTTTGATGCCGCCCGAGCAGCCGATGCAGAGCGTTCCTTTGTCTTCGTTATCGAGGTTGAGGAAATATTTGGATTTGAGGACGCCAGAGGGAAACTCGGAAGCGCCGGTGAGTCCTGTCTCTTCGTCAATGGTGAAAGCGAACTCAAGCGGGCCGTGGGCGATGTCATTGCTCTCCATGACGGCCAGCGACGCGGCCACGCCGACTCCGTTGTCGGCGCCGAGGGTCGTGCCATCGGCCTTGAGCCAGTCGCCGTCGCGGATGACCTTGATGGGATCGGTATCGAAGTTATGGACGGTGCCTTCGTTCTTCTCGCACACCATGTCGAGGTGGCCCTGAAGAAGGGCTGTGGGCGCGGCTTCGCGTCCGGGCCGCGCGGGTTTACGGACCACGAGATTGCCGACGGCGTCCACGGTGGATTCGAGGCCGAGCTTGGTGGCCAGCGCGTGGATGTAGTCGCGCGCCGCGGCCTCTTTGGTGGAGGCGCGAGGAATGGACGCCAATTTGTCGAAGTGCTTCCATACGGCTTGAGGTTCCAGGTTCGCGAGGGCGGGGTTCATGACACGCTCCGTAAGATAAAAAGTCTTGAGAAAAGTTTCACGCAAGTTTCGACCTATCATACAGCGCGGGTCGAATGCTGGCGAGAGCGGATGGATGGAGAGCGCGACCTCAGCGGCTAAAGCCGCATGTTTGGCGGGGCTTAACGGCACGGCTGAAGAGGCTGCGGAAAAAGTCATCGAGCGCGCGAAAAGCACACCTCAGGCGCTGAAGCGCGGACACATTTTGAACGACTTAGCGGCACGAGTAAACTCGTGCCCTTCCCAAAACCCGTCCGAATCGGAGTTTTTCCACAAGCTGTGAAGCCGCGCCCTACCCAACGCTACGCTACGACAAATTCATCGGAGATTCCCGAGACCGGCTCACCTGCTAAACTCTTTGCAGAAGCGCGCTGAACTCAGCCGTCGATCGGAGCATCGAAACTAACGTGTTTCCCAGACTTTTTCACATTGGCAATTTCTACCTGCCCACTTACGGGTTTCTCGTCGCCTCGGGCGTGCTGGTCGGCCTTTGGATCAGCGTGCGCAATTCGGAAAAGCATGGCATCAATGGCGACGATGCCTGGAACCTGGGCATTCTGATTGTTCTCGCCGGATTGATCGGGGCGAAGATTCTTTACATCATCAACGACTGGAGCGCGTACGCCAACGACTGGCGCGAGATTTTCAGCGTCAACACGCTGCAAGCGGGAGGCGTATTTTCCGGCGGGCTGATAGCCGCGATGCTCACGGCGATCTGGTACATGCGACGCCACCACATGCCGGCGCTCGGCACGACCGACGCTTTCGCCCCAGGGCTGGCCTTTGGCCACGTCCTCGGACGCTTTGGTTGCTTCTCGGCCGGATGCTGCTATGGCAAACCGACGAGTCATTTCTGGGGCGTCATCTTTACAAATCCTTTGGCGAAGGCGATTAGTGGAACTCCGCTGGGCGTCAGGATTGAACCGACGCAGCTCATCGAAGCGGCCGCCGAGTTTTGCAATTTTCTGCTGCTGACCTGGCTGCTCAAGCGCAAGCGCTTCGATGGGCAGGTATTTGGCAGCTTTATGGTCCTTTACGGAGTCGAGCGTTACTTCATGGAGTTTCTGCGTGACGATCCCGGACGCGGCGAAGTCTTCGGCGGCCTGATGACGGGAACGCAGTTGATTTCGATTCTGCTGGTCATCGGCGGCGGATTGATCTGGTGGCTGAGGAGCGGGACTCAGCCGTCAGCCGTCAGGACTCAGAAATCGCGCTCTGGGGTGTAGGTCTGTTAGGTAGTGTTCCCGGCGGTAGTTCGCATAGTTACACCCGTAACTTGCTGCGCAGTTCGCCCATCCTTACCCTCGCTCTGGGGGATAGTCATGTTCCATCGAATGCGAACTGTCGTTCTCGTTTCTTTTGTTATCGCGCTTCTTTCTTTGCCACTTGCCGGACAAACTCAACAGAAGAATGCTCGAGAAGATCCCGGCTGGCGCATTGAGCCGGAAAATATCAACATTCAGGTGGAAAACGACCGCACCCTGCAATTGTTGGATGACTCTGCGCAGGAACTCCATGACGCTGTGTGGTCTGTGGATGATCCCGCTTTGGCGACGATTCGGGAAGAAGACGGTCGTGCAGTGCTGCACGCGACAGCAGTCGGAACCGTGATAGTAAACGCTTCCTGGCACGGAGAAATACGCACCCGCGAGATCAAGATTTGGTCAGCTATTAGACCTCTGCCAGGGGGAACGACTAATTACTCCACGCATGATTTCGGTGGCCGCAGCATTGGCATACTGCCGGCCGTTCCAACGGCCGACGGACCCAATCTCTACTCGGTGGACGAATTTCCCAACGGAAGCATTTACCTTCTCGCCATGCGCGAAGATGGCATTCAGGTCTGGTCCTGGCTCCTCCCGGAGGCGACCCACAACGTGGAGCTGATTTGCGGCGACTGGCTGGGTGGCGCCCTGATCAGTGCCAACCGCGATGACTCTTACACACTTTATGCCGTCGGCAAAGATGGAGAGTTGCGCTGGCAGCGCACCATGAAAGGTGCCCGCAAAGGTCTGGCAGACAGCACAGACCACCTCGTTCACGTCGTCAATCAGTCTACGGACGGGAACAACGTGACGGTGATTGGTATCGGCGAAGACACAGGAACCAAGTACTTCGAACTTGCGGTGCCTGTTTCCCATGAGAAACAAATCAATCTGCGAAGAGAAGGAACAAAAATCTCGTGCGCGAATGGCACTGTCTCTAATCCGATGCACGCCATGGCTAGCCGAATTATGGTGAACATGGATGGGAACGCTTATCTGGCCTTCACGCAAAGGGAATGGGCGCTCACAACCGCAGAATGCACACCAGGACAAGCGATTGATCCGAAAGACGTAACTCTCACCCGCGACGACAAACTTGTACTTTGGAAAATTGACCCCGACGGCTCATACAGCACGGTTGTTGTCGAAGAAACCAAAGCCAAGCAACCGCTATCGGTGCCAGCAACCTTGGTTTCGCCTACCAACGCTATCATTACCGATAATATGAACGGTACATTGATTTCAGTACGCCAATCTCACAACGTCGCCTTCAGCAGTGGAAATGAACCGGCAGATGAGTTTGTTTATCGTGTCAACCAAAACGGCGAGCTGGTTTTTAAATTCCCACTTCCGAAGTATTCCGGCCCCCTGAAAGACGACATGATAAGTGGTGATGACAATGTAGCATTTGCTACCAGAGGTAGATTTCTCATCGCTTTTAGCCTTATCAGTGGAAAAGAATTATGGCGTTGGGAATCAACTGAACCGGAAATTTCCGTCTTCGTTTCGATCGCTAACGGAGGATGCATGGTTCAGACTCCTACGGTTGTGGTAGCGGTCAACAGTAGTACCAAGGCAAAAACAGTCTTCAACGGCAAGGCCATGATGGACTGGTATGGTCACTTGTACCGTAAGGTAGATTGAGATCGGGCCGGTAGAACGTCGAACCGAGATTCTACATTCTCCTTGCATTTGCCAGCTGATTGCTAAATGCTAAGTGCTGAATGCTCGATTTTCCCCTCACTCTGACCGCATCCCCCGAAGCCGCGGGACAACGCCTGGATCAATATCTCGCGACGCAGCTCTCTGAAGTCAATCAGACAGAGGTCAGCCGCGCCCGCGTGCAGCAACTCATCGCCAAGGGTGAGGTGCTGGTGAACGGGGCGGCGGCGAAAGCGTCGCTGCGGCTGAAGGGTGATGACCAGATTACGGTGAGCGGGCCGCCGCAGGCTCCGCCGCTGCGCGCCATTGCGGAAGAGATTGCGCTCGACATCGTCTATGAAGACGACGACCTGGCCATCGTCAACAAGCCCGCGGGAATGATGGTCCACGCGGGCGCGGGAGCGACCGACGACGAGCGCAATCGCGGCACGCTGGTCAACGCGCTGTTGCATCACTTTGGCAAGCTCTCGGCGGTCGGCGGCGCACTGCGTCCGGGCATCGTGCATCGCCTGGATCGGGCGACCAGCGGGCTGATGGTGGTGGCGAAGAACGACGAAGCGCACCGGCGGCTGGCCAAGCAGTTCAGCGGACGCGAGGTGCACAAGACGTACATCGCGCTGGTCCACGGCTGGCCGAAGCAGGAGCGCGGCACGATTCAAAGCGCCATCAGCCGCCACACGCAGCGCCGCACGCGCATGACGACGCAGGGCTTCGGTGGCCGCGAGGCGGTGACGCATTACGTGGTGAAGCGGAAGATCGACGCGCCTTACGGCAAGTTCGCGCTGATCGAGGTCAAGATCGAGACCGGGCGCACGCACCAGATTCGCGTGCATATGTCGTCGCTCGGGCATCCGGTGGTGGGCGACGCGCTCTATGGCGCGCCGGGCGAATTGCGGTCGCAGTCGAACAAGCGGCGCTCGGCTGGCATGCCGGCGACGCTGGCGCTTGATCGAAATTTTCTGCATTCGGCCGCGCTCGAATTGACGCATCCGCGGACCAAGGAGTTACTCAAGTTTTCCCGCCCATTACCGGAGGAACTGGAAAACTTGCTCGATAGCTTGGAGAATGCCCGGCAAGAAGGCCCCCGGCTGGAGCCTGGCCGGTAAGCAGGCCGCGAAAAGTGTCGATGTTCGATGACCAGCCCCTGAAGGGGCGTCCGATTTCGCAAGACTTGCGGTATCGCTAAGGAATCTCTGATTAAGTCTTCGTGGGCGAGACGGGATGTGTTGAGAGCGCGGCCCGCAGCGGCTAAAGCCGCTTATATAGCGAGTTCTAACGGCATGGCTGAAGCCATGCCCTACCCAAAACCGCTCACAAGCGAACTTAATCAGAGGTTCCCTAAAGCGATACCCCGATACGAATCGGTTTTTTCGCAACCTACCGGAACCTGCTCAGTAAGAGCGAACCGCCGCCCGAGCGTGGGGCTGCGGGCTATAATGAAAGAACGAATTCCGAGCCCATGGTCCCGATGAAATCGCGCATCTTATTGCTTTTGGTTGCTTGTCTTGCGCTGGCTGGTTTGCCGATCGGCCAAACGACGCCGGCTGCCCCGCCGGCTGCGGCACAGAACCCGCCCGCGAAAACGAGCGCCCCGCCTCAGGGCCAGACGCAGACTCCGGCAGCAGCGCCGCCAAGCGGGCAGGCGCCTGGGGAAACTCCAGCGAAGTCCGAGCCCGATGAGTCGGTCGCGACCATCGTGCATGTGGTCAACGAAGTTCGCGTGGTGTTCACGGTGACCGACCGGCACGGCCGTTACATCAAGGACCTGAAGAGCGACGCCTTTAGAGTGATCGACGATAACAAGCCGGCGGAATTGCGCAGCTTCCGCAACGAGACCGATCTGCCGCTGCAAGTGGGCTTGCTGGTGGATGCGAGCAACTCGGTGCGTGACCGCTTCAAGTTCGAGCAGGAAGCGGCCATCGAATTTCTGAACTCGATCATTCGTCCGCGCTACGACAAAGCGTTTGTGGTCGGCTTCGACTCGACGCCGGAAGTTACGCAGGATTTCACCGATAACACGGAAAATCTTTCGACCGGCGTGCGCATGTTAAGGGCGGGCGGGGGCACGGCGATGTACGACGCGCTCTACTTCGCCTGCCGCGACAAGCTGATGAAGCAGGAGCAGACGGGGTCGGTGCGCCGCGCCATCATTCTGTTGAGCGATGGCGAAGACAATTCCAGCCATGTGTCGCGCGAGGAGGCCATCGAAATGGCGGAGCGCGCGGACGCCATCGTCTACACCATCAGCACCAATATCAGCGGCACCAAAGGCAAGGGCGACAAGGTGCTGGAGCGCATCGCGGAAGCGACCGGTGGCCGCGCGTTTTTTCCCTTCCAGATGCGCGACGTGGCGGACGCGTTTTTCTCCATCCAGGAGGAGTTACGCAGCCAATACGCGGTGGCTTACAAGCCGGCGAATTTTGTAGCCGATGGACACTACCGCACGATCGAAATCCTGGCGCAGGACAAGAACCTGAAAGTACGCACCCGCAAGGGCTACTACGCTCCGAAGCAGTAACTCCGAGGCGCGGTGAGCGGTAAGTGAAAACGCCGGGAATCCGAATCCGATTCCCGGCGTTGTTTCCTGCTCTGACGTTTTATCCTGCCCGGCCCTTATTTTTTGGGACTGAACTTGTGCGTGGTTCTAGCGTGTGTGACTAGTACTTCAGGCCCAGGGATGGTACACGCGCTGGCGGAATAGGCGACCGGAAATGGCACCGTGTAGTAGGTTTCGGTGCCGTAACTGTTGCCGTATGCGCCGGCGCTGTCATCGAGAATGCCGGCGCATGCGCTTTCCAGAATAGTGTTCCCGGTTGCGACGTTGTCCCAGCCAGTGTTTGGGCAGGAAGCGTCCAGATGCACGGCCGACTCGGCGCTATTGAAGATAGTGTTACCCGTGGCTGTGTTGAAGTTGGTGCAAAGGTCGATGGCATCGTAGGTTGAAGTGCCAAGGATCTTGTTGCCAGTAACGGAACCATAGTCGCCAATGCCCGCGGTATCGGTGACCAGGGCGATGGCAAACTGACTGTTTCCGACCATGTTAGAAGTGACCGTGACTACGGGCGCATTCGTGGCGCCTTCTGCCGCGTCGTAGAGCAAAATGCCGCTCGCGGCCCAGTATGTGCCCACATAGGAATTGTCGATCACGGTATTGCCGGAGATTTTTCCCATCGCGCCCCAACCAAGTTGGATGCCGTTCTGAGCGTCAAACCCGTTGGGAAGCGCGCCAGCTCCCTGGATGTAACTTCCGGTGACATTCAAGGTCGTGCCGGCATCATTTCCCGTAATTCCATTCTTGTTGTAACCGTGAACTGAACTATTTTCGACCGTCACTTTGGAAGTGAACAATGCGGTGGTCTGCACGTATATACCTTGTCCATACCCAGAATCACCTTGCAAGGTATCGTCTGGCAGCTGGTTACGCACGGCGACGTGATTCACCGTGCCCGAGGCATTCTGGAACAAGATGCCCATTAGATCGGTAGTGGAGTCGTTGACCGCATTCCCTGTGCCGTCCACCGTCAGATTGCTGATCGTGACTGCGGCGCTATCCTGCACTAATACCTGGGCTGCGATGGGAGTGCCCGAATCCACATCCGTCGCGTTCGCGACCACGCCTGTTGCGGGAGGCCAAATCACAACGGCTCCCGCGGAGGGGTTGACGCCTTCGAGGGTCAGATTCTTGTCGATTGCGATTTGTTCGTAATAATTACCGGGACAAATCTCGATGATGGTTGTGGAAGTGGAAGCACTTACTGCAGCTTGAATGGTAGCGTAGGTGTGCGTCGGAATATTAGGGGGTGTACATACTCCGACTTGGGCGTAATGGGCAGCAAAGGCTTGACCGGAAAATGCGACAAGCGCGATCAAAGCCAAACAAAAAAACGCGAACTTGGGAGCGTGTTTCATTGATGTTCCTCCATTTGAGATTTTCGTATCTGACGATCTAACCCGACGGTCGAGGGGGGGGAGTAAAAGTGGCAACACATTACCACAGATGGCGGGTCGAACGCAACTAGAGCTTACCGCGCCGGCTTTCGCACAGCTTGCAAATCCAAATTCGAAAACACGCGAGCTAGCGCGGAAGCGCTGCGACCGGGAACCATGCGTTGGATCGAGTTTTCCGCGGAGCGATCCGTATCGCCAAATTTTCCAGGGAACCTCTGAATAAGTCCCCGAAGAGGATGCGCGATGCTTTGAAAGCGCGGCCCCCAGCGGCTAAAGCCGCATGTTTAGCGGGTCCTAACGGCACGGCTGAAGCCGTGCCCTTCCCAATACCCTTGGAAACGAACTTGATCAGAGGTTCCTTAATTCACAGGCGATAGCGGCGTGTCCGTATCGACGAATGCTATGGGCGGCGGTGGTGGAAGACGGGGCAAGCCCCGTCTCTACATTTTGTGGGGCGCGGCGACTGAGGCAACGGGCGTGGCTCGGACCGGCTCGGGCTGGGCGCCGACTTCGTCGCCACGGAAGTAGCGGTCTTCATCTTTATTTTTGTCTTTGTCATTAGCTTTGTTATTGGCGGCGCGCATTTCCGGCATGGCGGTGTAGGGCTTCGAGTAATCGTTATTGGCGTTCCAGAAAAGAAAGCCGATGCCGCCTTTTTGTTTCGCTACTTCGATTTGCACTTCAACATACTGGGGCGAGTAAGTCTTGGTGCGCCAGGCAAAGGCTTGCAACCAGGGACGAATGACCACGCCGCTATCTTTAGTTATGAGCCTGAATCGGTCCATGGATTCGCCAATGAAATGCTCGGGCGCGTCGCCGGGGTGGGCGATGCCGTCCATACCGAAGAAGTGCGAAGGATAAATCATGGGCGAAAGCACGTCGCAGTGCTTGGCCATGGCCACGATGTCCTGTCCGGTGTGCGCGAGATCGACGGGGCGTTGCCACGCCATGACTCCGAAGACATCGAGCGAGAAAAGGGCGCCGGTGGGGTGGATCTGAGCATAGGCGCGGTCGAGAAAATCGGCGATGACGTCGGAGCGCTGCCATTTGAGATGATCGGAGACTCCGATCAAGTCCTTGCAAGCCGTTGGATTCGCACTGGGGGCCGTGGCAGAAGTTTCTTGCAACGCTGCTGGTGGCGCGGGCGAATGCATAGGTCCTTCGCTCCCCCACCCCATCGCGCCAAAAGCGGGCGCGCTGGGGACCCCGGCTCGCTCAGGATGACAGCTAGTTTTGATTATCGGTTCCGTCGCGTTTTGGTAAGCGAACGCGGCGTCTTTCTGATCGCCTTCGGCGGGGAAGCGGACGTAATCGAACTGGACTTCATCGACTCCGGATTGGGCGACGAATTTGGCGAGGGCGATGTCGTAGTCTTGCACCTTGGGGTTGGAGGGATCGGTCCAGACGAGCTTGCCGTTTTCGCGCCAGGGCTGCCCGGTATTGCGAGATTTTACGGCCAGTTCCGGATGGCTCGTGACCAGGTGCTCATCGCGAAAGACGGCGATGCGGGCGATAGCGTGCATGTTTAGGGAATGCAGAAAGTGAATGAATTTGGGCAGATCGGAAATGTAGTGGCGCTGTCCGCTGGCGAGAGGGTGGTCGAAGGCGATGTTGACGATGCCATCGCTATCTTTGATGTCGAAAACGACGGCGTTGCCGCCGACTTCGCGCCAGTGGCGGACGATGCGCACTCCATGATCGCTGCCCGCCATGACGCCGGTGAGGTAAATGGCGCGGACTTCGAAATCTCTTGCAACGGGCACCGGCTTCTCTACAATGGTCGCGTTGAGAATTCCGGGGATGACGATCCGCTCTCCGGATTTGAGGTTGACGCCCTGGCGATCATGATTGGCTTCGCGGATGGCATCGGCCAATTCCGATGAGGTGAGGTATTTTGTCCGTCTCAGATATTTGCGGGCGACCGACGGGATGCTGTCTCCGCGCTGGGCCTGGTAGAGGTCGGAGCCGGGGGGCACAACCACGGAGAGAGGCGCCGGGGGCGTGGGCATTTTCGTGGTATCGGCTTTCACCGGCAGCAATTTGGCGGTACGCGGTTTTTGCACGGCGGCCGCGGCTGGCACAAAGAGGCTGAAGCTGGCCACGGCCAGCCAGAGCAGGAAGACGGCAACGGCCGCGATCGAGGCGGTCGCGATCAAAACCGCCGCCCGCGAAACGGTCGTTCGCGATGCAATCGCCATCGAGATTTTGGATTTCGAGAATCGGGCCATCAGTCGAGCTGCCGGGGATTGGGACAAGAATCTTCTCCAGAGAGGCAATCTGTTTCCATTGTGAGGCGTGGTAACCCGGGCTGCCAGTTACGTCCGTGCAAGCGGGATGCGGGTGATCGGACTTGGCCGTGGGGGCAGCGAGGGCGCTGAGGTAAAGTTCCCCGCCGTCTGCAAACAATTGCTCTTGGGGGAACTGTGGGTAACTTGGACGGCCTGACAGAAGCTAGGCTAGCCGCGTCTAAACCGATGAAAATTGGGGAAATACGGCGCTCCCGGCGGATGGCGAACGGCTTGCACAAGGAGAGAGCGAGCAAGGAAATAGATCCTTCCTCCCAGGTAGAAAAATGAGCAGTTTCCCAGAAAATTTGCAGTTCCCGGAAAGGAACCAAGGGCCCCATAAGATGAGAACGAACCTTGCCACCGTGCTGGATCCAGACCGCCGCAGCAGCGACGCTCGCGATTTTGAAACCGCCCTGCGCCGCAAGATTGTCGGTCAGGACCAGGCGATCGAAAAGGTCGCGGAAATTTACCAGATGTTTCTGGCCGGGCTGAATGCGCCGGGCCGTCCGGTGGGCAATCTGCTGTTTCTGGGGCCGACGGGCTCGGGCAAGACACGGGTGGTGGAAGCGGTGGCCGAATCGCTGTTTGGCGACGCGCACGCCTGCATCAAAATCGATTGCGCCGAGTTCCAGCACTCGCACGAAATAGCCAAGCTGATCGGCTCGCCTCCGGGATACCTGGGGCACCGCGAGACGCATCCGCTGCTGACCCAGGAAGCATTGAATCAGTGGCACACGGAAAAGCTGAAGCTGTCGATCCTGCTGTTCGACGAAATCGAGAAGGCGTCGGACTCGCTGTGGCAACTGCTGCTGGGAATTTTGGACAAAGCGACGCTGACGTTGGGCGACAACCGGAGGGTCGATCTTTCCAGCTGCATCATCATCATGACCTCGAACCTGGGCGCCACCGAAATGAATGGGCTGGTGGATGGCGGATTGGGATTCGCTCCGCGAGCGGTGCAGGTGGATAACTCGCTCGACGATAAGATCACGCGCTCGGCGGTGGACGCGGCGAAGCGCAAGTTCGCGCCCGAGTTCATGAACCGCATCGACAAAGTGGTCGTGTTCAAGACGCTGCGGGCCGAGCACCTGCGGCAGATCCTGGAAATCGAATTGGGGATGGTGCAGCAGCGCGTGCTCATGGCCGCGGGCGCGCATCAGTTCGTGTTCAACTGCACGCCGCAGGTGAAGAGCTTTTTGCTGGCCGAGGGCACCGATCCCAAGTATGGAGCGCGGCACCTGAAGCGGGCGATTGAACGGCATCTGGTGTTTCCGCTGGCGAACCTGGTGGCCACCGGGCAGGTGAAGCTGGGAGATTTTGTCCGCGTCGATCTGATTGGCGAGAGCAAGCTCACCTTCGTGAAAGAAGCCGAAGGCGCAATGGTGCCCATGCTGCTCGAGCGCTACGGAGCGGCGGCGGCGATGCCGACGGCAGCCGCGGCCAGAGTGGCGCGACCCGTGGTCCAACGCAAGGAGTTCGGCGCGGGATTGCTCAACGAAAACAAGTAAGTCAAGTTGCTGGTAGGTAGGGACACCGCGTGGGGCGGTGTCCTTTTTTTGTTGGGGTTTGCCGGTTAGACCCGCCGAAAGTACCGGGTATATCGCATCACTCCGCTCGCAGGGCCTTCATCGGGTCGATGGAAGCGGCACGGCGGGCGGGGAATAAAGACGCTGCCAATGCGAGCAGCAGTACGAAGACCGCCCCGAGCGTCAGCACCAGCGGATCGAACGGGCTCACGCCGAAGAGGAACGACTGCAACAAATGCGAGGCTGCCGCGGCGCCAAGCAATCCAACCACGCAACCTGCAATGGCCAGCTTGGCTGCGGACGTAAAGATCAAGGCCAGAATTCCCGATCGCGGCGAGCCCAGGGCAATGCGGATAGCCATTTCTTGCGTGCGCAGCGCTGCCGAAAACGCCATGACGCTGTAGATGCCAAGCGCCGCCAGCAGCACCGCTGCGATGGCGAAGGCGGAGATGAGCGCGGTGTTAAAGCGGCGCGGGGCCTCGCTGTCGGTGAGCGTCTGCTCCATGCTTTGGACTTCGATCAGCGGTAATTGGGCATCAATGGAGTGGACGGCGGCGCGAAGAGCGTTTGTCATCACCCCGGAATCCATCGCCGTACGTACCGCGACAAAACCGTTGTCAAACGGGGTATCCGCAGCCGACCCAAAGGATCCCAGGGATTTTTCAATCTGTTGGATCGGCTGATAGAACTGTTCTTTATTAGGTTCGTCGGGTGAGTTTTCCTTCACGTCGGCGACTACTCCAACAACGGTCATCCAGGGTGTTTGCGTCTCTTGCATGCCTCTGCGCATGCGTTTTCCGATCGGGTCCGAACCGGGCCAGTAGCGCTCGGCGAACTTATGATTGACGATGACAACCAATTGCGCGTTCTCCGTGTCCGCTGGGATGAAGAAGCGGCCGGCCAACAACGGAATCCCCATCGCCTGAAAATAATCGCCTTGCACCAGCGCCGGGTCGGCGAGGTCCATACCGGCCCCCTGAAGCGGCACGTAGCCTTCCACGACGAACGCGCAGTTGCCACCGCCGCCCGTAGCAGGCAGAGACGACGTCAGCCCCACGGATTGCACGCCGGGAAGTTGCGTCACACGGCGAATCAATTCGTCGTTGAATTTATTTTCGGACGCCTGGGTTGCGTACTGCTGCTGAGGCAGCGAGTACCAGGCCTCAAGAACGTGATCTGGGCGGTAGCCGAGATCGACGGCGCGCATCTTTTCAAAGCTTCGCAGCAGCAAACCGGAAGCGATGAGGAGTACCAGCGCAATGGCGATCTCGCCAACCACCAAGGCGGAGCGCAACCGCGCGTGACCGCTGCCGGGCGTGCCGGTACGGCCACCTTCCTTCAAAGTCTCATTCACGCTGGTACGCAGGGCGGCAAAAGCGGGGGCCAATCCGCAAACGATGCCGGTGAGCACGGTCAGGACGATTGCGAATGCCACCACTTGCCAATCGAGGCCAATCTCGCTGATGCGGGGCAGCGATTCGGGCAACCGGCTCACACCCACGCGCAAGGCAAACGAGGCCAGTAGCAAGCCGAGCGCGCCACCGGACACGCTCAACACCAGGCTCTCCAAAATCGCCTCACGCAGCAAGACCCCGGCGCGCGCTCCCAGCGCCAGACGCATGGCGATTTCGCGACGACGGCGGATGGCGCGCACCAACAACAACCCGGCCAGATTGGCGCAGGCGATCAGCAACACGACGAGGATGGCCAGGAAAAGGGTACGAACCAGTTGGCGAGCGTTTTCAACGATTTCCTCGTGCAGCGGGCGCACCACCGCGCGTATGTGAAAACTCGACATGATGGCGGGATAGTTGCGCATCGTCTCCTGGGCCACGCGATTGGCATCGCTCTCGGCTTGCGCTGGGGTGACTCCCGGCTTGAGCCGGCCTACCATGTCGAAGCTCCACGAGGACTCTCCGGACAGTCCCACCTGATTGAAGCTCATCGGAACCCACAGATCGCTGTTGTTCAGGTGTCCTGGCAAAAGCGGGAACTCGAAGTTGCGCGGCATGACGCCGATCACTTCATAAGGCTTGCGGTCAAGCAGGATTTTCCTTCCCAGCACATGTGGATCGCCGTGCAGGCGGCTTTGCCATAGCGAATAACTAATTACTGTTACCTGCTCCTTTTGATCGTCTTCCTGCTGCGTGAAGAATCGGCCCATTAGAGGCGCAACTTGCAGGGTCGGAAATACTCCGCCCGAAAGCCGGGCGGCATTCACCTGCGCTGGCTCGCCAATGCCGGACAGTTCATAACCCGTTTGCTGATACCCGCCAATGCTTTCGAAGCTGTGCGTACCGCGCGTGTAGGCTTGAATATCCGGGGCTGTAACTCCAGCCAAGCCATTGCCTCCAAAATCCGCGCCTTGCAGAACGTCGGAAAGTTGCATCAGCCTCTCGGAATGCGGAAATGGCAGCGGGCGTAGCAGTACGCCTTCAACGATGGAGAAGATGGCGGTCGTGGCGCCGATCCCGAGGGCAAGCATCAGAACGGCTGCGGCGGTGAAACCCGGCGATTTTAGCAACTGACGAATGGCAATCCGCAGGTCATGGAACGGCATCGGCATTGGCTCCTTGCAAGACGAAATAAGCAATTGAACTGCATCTATTTGTCCAAATACGGCTTGGGCTAAGTGATTGTTCCCCAAAGGCCTACTGCGTCAGGTGGAGACTGGTGGCCGGTGCAGGCGTCCGTTTTCGAAAAACACTGTCCGAGAGTGGACATCTCCGCTATCACGTCAAAACCTCTTAACAATAAATAATGGAGTTTTTTCTGAGCTGCAAAGTTTAAGTTGGGGTTGTTTCGGCGCGAGGGCGCAAACGGGTCGCAGCTAAACACGGTTGTCTCCGCACTCGGATGCAGAGAAGGTTACGGCTCGAGCACGCCGCGGGAGGCGACGGCGATGTTGTCGCGGGTGGTGTTCTTCACCATGTACATCATCTCGTCGGCCTGGCGAATGAGGTCTTGCGGGGTTCGCGCATCGTGCGGGAACGTCGCCAGTCCCATACTGGCGCGCACGCTCAGATTCAGGCCCTGGTCGGCGCAGAAGGTCCCGGCGCGCAGCGAATCCTGCAAACGTTTGGCGACCACCACGGCCGGATCTTTACCGGTCTGCGGCAGCAGGACGACAAACTCGTCTCCGCCATAGCGAAAGGCAAAATCTATCAAGCGCAACTGGGCTTTGACCAAGTATCCGACTTCGGCGAGCAGACGGCTGCCCACCAGATGTCCATGAGTGTCGTTGACCAGCTTGAAGTGGTCGAGGTCGATGAAGATCACGCTGAACTGGTAGCCGAAGCGGGCGGAGCGGTAGACTTCGGTTTCGAGCGTCTTGTGGAGATGGCGGGCATTGAACAAGCCCGTGCAATCGTCGGTGATGGTAAGTTCCTGAATTTTCTCGACCGCCTTGGCATTCTCGATGGCAATGGCGGCGTAATCGCAGAGCGCCTGCAAGAAGAACATTTCCTGTTCGCTCATTTCCACGTCGGCGTTGATCAGTTGGATCACGCCCAGAACGCGGTGTTTGGAGCGCAACGGCACGCAGATGACGGAGCGGGTCTCTAAGCGCGTCATCTCGTCGAGGCGGGAGGAGAAGCGCGGATCGCTGCGCACATCGGGGACGATCAAGGCCTCGCCGTGCTGGGCAACCCAGCCGGCAATTCCCTCCCCCACCTTCAGACGCGCCTTGGCCAGGACCTCAGCCGCGGCGCCGACGGCGATGGCGAAATAGAGTTCATTCTTCTGCTCATCCACCATCAGCAGCGACCAGGTATCGGGACGGAAGTATTCCGCCATTTTTTCCATGATGGTCTGCAAAATCGGATCGAGGCTGAGCGACGAAGTCAGCGCCTTGGCGACATCGTGAAAGATGGTCAGCTCTTGCGACAGGCGAATTGGGGATGTGCCCGCTGCCTTCGACATGAACTCCTCGTCCGGGTGGATGGATACAAGATTATAGGTTTGGCCACGCCTCTCCGGCAATAAACGTAGGTAATGGGTATCTATCCCGCCAACCTCGCCGGTAGGGGCACAAATCCCGTACAGGTGCTGGGATTGATTCCCTATCTCCCGCCGACCGCTCGCCGCACACGATCAATTTTGCGATCTGGTAGAATACCCCGCAGAGTTTGAGAGGTCATCCAGGAATGACCCCTTCTGGCGCCAGCGCCGAGAAACGCGAGCGGGCGGAAATCGTCCGCAGCGCGGAGGAAGCGAAGAGGTTTACCTCGGTAACCATCGAACGCGCGCAGGTCGAGCGCTATCTAACGCCCGCGGCTGACACGCGGTACCCCTTGGAGTATGCGTATTACCTGCTCGGAGATGTTCGCGGCAAGACGGTGGTCGATCTCGGCTGCGGCAAGGGAGAGAATCTCATTCCGCTGGCGGAGCGTGGCGCGAGGGTGACCGGAATCGACATCTCTCCGGACCTAATCCAGTTGGCGAAGAAGAGGATTGACCTCGCCGGAGCCGGAGCCCGAGCTTGTGTGGGCTCGGCTTACGAAACGGGGTTGGAAGACGGGTCCGTCGATGTAGTTTTTTGTATTGCGCTCATTCACCATCTCGAAATCCCGCGGGTGCGCGACGAGATGTGGCGCATCCTGAAGATAGGCGGCTTCGTCGTATTGTCCGAACCCATCCGGTTCTCCCGGATATACGACCGCGTCAGAAAACTTTTTCCGGCACGGCAAAATGTTTCGGAGTTCGAGCATCCCCTCACCGAGATCGAGTTCGCCGCTATCAACGAACGGTTCGTCGCCGAGGGCCAGCGTTACTTCAGACTCCCGTTTGTTCCCCTGGTTGAGCGCTTTATTCTCCGGTCGGCCAGCCCCATTGCCGGTAAAGTCAGTGACTTGGCGCTTCGCGCTTTCCCGCCATCCAAGCATTTGGCCACTAAGGTCGTCTTGAAACTGATCAAGAAATGGATCAATGCAACGTGAACGGTTTGCATGGCACCCCCAGCCATGATTAGTTTGTCATCCCTTTTCAGCGTTTGTCGTCACGAACTATACCGTTTTAACAAATAGTGTAGACGTCGCCAACGGCAGTCCCTCAGGGGCTAAAGCCCGCATTTCTGGCGGCCGTTAGCGGCACGACTGAAGCCGTGCCCTACCCGATTCCGGCCATGGCTTACAGCAATTCTGAAAATGCTGTAAGCGAGAGGTCCGCACCTCTGGGCGTTTCCTACGCGCTCGCGCCAGTTTGTCGAGAAGCACTGGAATGGCCTATGATCGTAGTTCTCGGTCGAATAAAATTCCGTTCGCCGCGTGGCGAAAGCGGGAGAACGATTTGCCTTCCTTTGGCGAAAAACTGAAGCAAGAACGCGAGCAGCGCAAGATCACGCTGGAGCAGATTTCCCTCTCGACCAAGATCGGCACGCGCATGTTGCAGGCGCTGGAAGCGGACAAGTTCAACCAGTTGCCCGGCGGTATTTTCAACAAAGGCTTCGTCCGCGCCTATGCGCGCTGCGTTGGCCTCGACGAAGATCAAACCGTGGCCGAGTACCTGGAAGCTTCCGGCGAAGCTCCTCCGGTTTCGACGGAAATCGAGGTAAGCGAAGACCGGGACCGCAACGGCGAAGAAACCGCCCGCCGCCTGGAATCCATCTCCGACGCTCCAACCCGCCAACTCCCATGGGGCCTGTTCGCCGCGGCCCTGCTTGTGGTCGCGCTCGCACTCTCGGTCTGGAGCCATCGCCGCCGGGAGCACGCGAGGCAGTCCGTTCCTCCGGCTGCAACCACGGCCGTGACGCCGTTGCCGGTGGCGCCGGGGCCGAGCGAGGCTCCCGGAGGAGTACCCGGCGCGGTACCCAGCGAAGTATCCAGCGAAACCAGTGGCACGGCTACGCCCAGCACTGCTTCACCCAGCACGGCTTCACCCAGATCCAGCTCGTCCACAACCAGCTCGCCGACCGGAGAATCCGCCCCGCCTGCCGCTTCCGAAACACCTCGGAACGCCGCGGCCGCTCTCGCGGCTCCGGGCGAGTTTACGATTGTCATCCATGCCCGCGAAGAATCCTGGATCGCGATCACGGCCGACGGAAAAACCATCTCGCACGAAACTTTGGAGCCCGGCAGCGAGCGCGCCATCCGAGGCCGGAAAGAAATTATCGTCAGGACGGGAAATGCCGGCGGCATCGACTTTCTCTTGAACGGAAAGAAGATCGATACGGGCGGAATCTTGGGAGAGGTTAGGACGGTTACATTCGGCTCTCAAGGAATTTTGTCCAATGTCCCGGAACCGCCCTCGACGCCTTGAGTTTGCCGCTTTCTTTTCATCCATTTAACACCCATTTTGCCCGTTCAACTCCACCCAGTTCCCGCTCAATACCGTTGTGCGCCACGTCCGCCAATTGCATTGCGTTGAGGAGGCCATCTCTGATACCGTTTTAAGGAAGACAAAGCCAAACCAAGATTGGCCAAACTTGGTCAAGAGCCTTGGCTCCATAAGCCTTCCTTATCGGAAATAAAGGCTCGAAGTCACCTTGAGGAGATATCAGCTTGCCAGCAACCAATCGTTTTCTGTTTACCTCGGAGTCCGTAACCGAGGGACATCCGGACAAAATCGCCGACCAGATTTCCGACGCCATACTCGACGCCTGCCTGCGCGACGATCCGGGCAGCCGCGTCGCCTGTGAAACCCTGACCTGCACCGGCCTGGTCGTGATCGCCGGCGAGATCACCACCAAAGCCTATGTGGATTTTCAAAACATCGTCCGCGGCGTGGTGCAATCCATCGGCTACGACAACGCCGTCTACGGCTTCGACTCGAACACTTGCGCCGTAATTTCGAGCATCAACAAACAGTCGGGCGATATCGCCATGGGCGTGGATACGGGCGGCGCCGGCGATCAAGGCATGATGTTCGGCTACGCCTGCAATGAAACGCCGGAGTTGATGCCGCTTCCGATTTCGCTCGCTCACAAGCTCACGATGAAGCTTGCCGAAGTCCGCAAGAATGGCACTTGCCCTTACCTGCGGCCCGATGGGAAATCGCAGGTCACGGTGGAATACGACGAGCAACACAAGGTGAAACGCGTGGATGCGGTCGTCGTCTCCACTCAGCATTCGGAAAGCGTGGGCAACGATGAACTGCGCGCCGACATTTTGAAGCATGTGATCCAGGCCGTGATTCCGGCCAAGCTGCTCGACCATGACACGAAATACCACATCAATCCCACGGGACGGTTCGTGATCGGCGGGCCGATGGGCGATTCCGGACTGACCGGGCGCAAAATCATTGTCGACACTTACGGTGGCATGGGCCGTCACGGCGGCGGCGCCTTCAGCGGCAAGGACCCGACCAAAGTCGATCGTTCGGCGGCGTACATGGCGCGCTACATTGCGAAAAATATTGTGGCCGCGGGCCTGGCCGATCGCTGCGAAGTGCAGCTCGCCTACGCGATCGGTGTTGCCGATCCGGTCAGCGTCCTTGTGGATACTTTCGGAACCGAGAAGATCGATGCGAAGCTGATCCCAGGTCTGGTGCGGGCGAATTTCAAGCTCAAGCCGCGCGAGATCATCGAAGCTCTCAACTTGCGCCGTCCCATTTATCGCAAGACGGCATCGTACGGACACTTCGGCCGCAGCGACCCGGATTTTACCTGGGAAGCGACCGACAAAGCCGCCAAACTGGCTGCCGACGCCGGGTTGAAGCGGGAACACTCTGGGGCCAGGAAATAAAGTCAAAAGTAAGAAGTCGAATTGCAGAAGTTAGGACCCATACAATTCAGCTTCGACTTTTGACCTTGACTACACGGGCCAAACATCAAATGCAAAACTGAAATCCAAGGCGGGGTTTCACTTCTTCAATTTGACTTTTCACTTTTAACTTTAAGGCATGCGGGGATTGGGAAGGAAAATAGAAATGGCTACGACATCGATTAGCAGCGACGTAAAAGGACTTGAACTGGCCGATCTGGGCAAGAAACGCATCGAGTGGGCGAACCAGTCGATGAAGGTGCTGCAGATCATCCGCAAGGAATTCATCAAGAACCAGCCGCTCAAGGGCATCCGGGTATCGGCGTGCCTGCATGTGACGGCCGAAACCGCGAATTTAATGATCGCGCTGCGCGACGGCGGCGCCGACGTTGCACTCTGCGCCTCGAACCCGCTGTCCACGCAGGACGATGTGGCCGCCAGCCTGGTGCGCGACTACAGCATTCCCGTTTTCGCCATCAAGGGCGAGGACAATAACTCCTACTATTCGCACATCATGGCGGCGCTCGATCACAAACCGCAGATCACGATGGACGACGGCGCCGACCTGGTCTCGGTGCTGCACACCAAGCGCAAAACGGAACTGGCCAATGTGCTGGGCGGCACCGAAGAGACAACCACCGGCGTGATCCGCCTGCGCGCCATGGCCAAGGAAGGCGTGTTGCAGTACCCAATCGTCGCCGTCAACGACGCCGACACCAAGCATCTCTTCGACAATCGTTACGGCACCGGACAATCGACCATCGACGGCATTATCCGCGCCACGAATTTTCTGCTCGCGGGCTCGAAGTTCGTCGTCGCCGGATACGGCTGGTGTGGACGCGGTCTCGCCTCGCGCGCTCGCGGCACGGGAGCGGAAGTCATTGTCACCGAAATCGATCCGACAAAGGCGCTGGAAGCGGTCATGGACGGGTTCCGCGTGATGAGCATGGAAGAGGCCGCCAAGATCGGCGACGTTTTCTGCACCGTCACCGGCAACAAGAACGTGCTCGCCAAACAGCACTTCGAGCTGATGAAAGACGGCGCCATCATTTCGAACTCGGGCCACTTCAACGTGGAAATCGACATTCCGTCGCTCGAAAAGCTGTCGTCCTCGAAACGCACCACGCGCACCTTCGTCGACGAATACACGATGAAAGACGGCCGCCGCATTAACTTGCTTGGCGAAGGCCGCCTCATCAATCTGGCCGCCGCCGAAGGCCATCCCGCGTCGGTAATGGACATGAGTTTTGCCGACCAGGCGTTTTCGCTCGAGTACATGGTCAAGAACCACGCGTCGCTCGAAAAGAAGGTGTACACGGTCCCGCCGGAACTCGACAAACGCGTGGCCAAGCTGAAGCTGGAATCGCTCGGCATCAAAATCGACCGCTTGACCCCGGAGCAGGAAGAGTATCTGGCGGGCTGGTCGGAAGGAACGTAGGGGCCAGTTCTCGGTTCTCAGTTCTCAGTTCTCAGTTCTCGGTTCTCAGGAAGGGCGGCTGACGCCGCCCTTTCCTTCGTTTTGTGAGTTACCATGGAATTAAGATTCTAGGTTTTTCTGGGACAACGGCTAAAATCATGCGCTGGATGTTGCGGTCGAAAATACACAAGGCCACGGTCACCGACGCCGACCTTCGCTACGAAGGCAGCATCACCATCGACGAAGATCTGATCGATGCCGTGGGTTTGCTACCCGGCGAAAAAGTTCTGGTGGCGAGCAATACCTCGGGCAACCGGTTGGAGACCTACGTCATTACCGGCGAACGCGGCTCCGGCACGATCTGCATGAATGGGGCCGCCGCCCATCTCATCAAGAAGGGCGAAGAGATCATCGTCATGGGCTTCGAGTTGTCCGACGTCCCGATCATCCCCAAGATGATCTTGCTAGGGCCGGGAAACAAAGTGTTAAGACGCTTGGAAAAAGAGTTCCCGGGAAAGAAATCGTAGATATTGGCCCGCCTGTTGGACACGATCCCAGTTCACCGCCGCTATCGAGACAACGCTCAGTACTGGAAAGTTGCAAAGATACGCACACCCGGATGGTGAAACCATCATTCGTTAGCTGACAGGATCAGCTTGCTTCGAATCGCCATCATACTCACCGGATTGGCGAATGTCCTTTGCGGTGTGGAAGCTGATGAACTTGAATTCGCCTGAAATCAGAATACCCGGCCCTTCTATCCGATTACGATTTCCAGTTTCCTGGTCTATCCAACACGCATCATTCAAGAAAAGAGTAGGCGGATCTGGAAAGTCCGAATAAAACTCGGGCCATCCAAAAACCAAACGACCGTCCCCAAGCTCCACCAGCAAGTATTCCGAATACTTGTGAAAAACATCGAGCCAGATCGAGGGTCGGGTCGTGCGATGGGTTAGTTTGCACCACCTTAAAAGCCCCCCAGCAAAATCGTTAGTGAGAAACCATGAAACCAGAGCAGCTACGACGAATGGGATTACAGCGCATACAGCCCAATGTATGCGAGTGATCTCTTTAGGTATGCCAAAGATCAGCACGAAGATGGCATAGACCACAAAACTGTAGAGCAGAGCGTCTACAATCTTTTCCATTTCCGTTTGTTTTGGGCGGGGACAAAGCCAACGAATCAGTTTCGCACAAATGAATCCCGGCAGAAGGACGAACAAAATTTCGAGCGTTTCCGCACTCAACTTCATCTAATCCTCTACTCGCCTTTTGAGGAACTGTTGTTATTGACTACGCTTTGGGAAGCTACGGGCTTAGAGTTATCTTGCCTTTGAGGTACAACTGTTGGAAGTGCGATAACGTCAGGCTGCCTCAAATATGCAGGCCTTTGCACTCCCTGACTGTCCTGCGCTATGGCTCTTCCGTTGGAAACGCTGGCCGTTTTTCCAATTTTGCTCCTGGCTGTATGTTTCACCGCATCATCTGACATTTCTTGTCTCCTTTATTCCCAATTATACCCCGACGCAGAGGTGCCCATCCATTCGCGTCCACACTTTTTCACAATAGTAAAAGGACACTCATTGGGGGGAACCCCTGAAGTTCGACTCGCGGTGAGTTATCCTGTCAGTCCGGAAGAGTAAAGGTTAGAGTTACATCGGTCTGGAACGGGGAGGGGTGGTCGTGCTGGCGAAAGGGTTGATAGCGCCACGCGCGGACGGCAGAGGTGGCAGCGGCAGCGAGGACGGGGTCTCCGCTTAGCGTACGGATGTTAGAGACAGAGCCGTCTTCGGAGACCTGCACCTCCAGCACCACGTTGCCGGAGCGATGCGCGGCCCGGGCTTCGGGGGGATACTCGGGCTCTATGCGGCTTAGGAGGCGGGTTTCAGCCCGCGTGGGAGATAGCCAGACGGGCTGGAGCGGGGCAAGCTTAGTTACCGACGATGCCTTTACGACGGAATCGCCGGTGGCCTCGGTGGAATCGGGCTGAACATGGTTGTGCCTGGCTCGGACGTTCTTAGCATGGGAGTTATTCGTTTGGGCGTTGGCCGCTCCTACGTTCTGCGTTTCGCCGGGCTGGGCGGGAGCGGGTTTCATGCGAAAGATAACTTTGCCCTTTTCGTAGACGACTAACTCGTCGGCGGCGGGAGGGTTCGACACCGGCTTAGACGTTGTGTTCGAGTTAGTATTCCGCTGTCTCTCCGATGTTCTTTCCGACAATGCTGGATTGTTCCGCTGTGCCGCGGCCGCGGCTGCCTCGCTGGGTCCGGCTGGACGGGCGAGGTCGCCCGTCCCCACACGCAACCATCCTATGCGGGAGCCGATGAGAAAGCTAACGGCGACGATGGCGACGATGGCGAGAGTTCCGAGAACGCGAGCCCACGCTTGGTAGCGCGGGCTGGTTCCAGGCGGAAGGCTAGCGGGCGGAAAATCCGCGGGCGCGGAAGTGGGCGAGACGCGGGCAAGGACGCGGGCACTGACCGGCTCGGGAGACGAATCGTCAGGGCTGAACTCGGGCCTCGACATAGAGTGCGGGAACATAAGTTTGTTCCGGCAGCCGGCGGGGGGGGGAACGCAGGCTCAGAAGGGAGTTTGGCGCGAAAGCGGCGGGAAGTCAATTGGGATGGGAAGAATTTGTAATGAGCAATTTGTAATTGGTAATTTTGCAACCTGGAGCGTGGGTGGAGTCTCGGGATCCACAGGGGTCGCCTGCGTTGACACACGCAGGAACTTTTGCGGGGTGATGGCGGTCACTTGCGGTGGGTGAGGTTCGAATTCCCATTCCTGGGCGCGGTGGACTTGGCGAAGGCGATGGCGAGGCTGCGCGGTCGGGAAAGGCTGCTACAGTAATAATGTGCGCACCGACGAGCCGGAGGCGCACGCAAATCCTAAAAGAGAGAAGGCTCGCTATGCGCATCGCGGTGGTCGGTTCGGGGTATGTGGGGTTGGTGACGGGAGCGTGTTTTGCGGACTTGGGGCACGAGGTTGTGCTGGTCGACAACGACGAGAAGAAACTCGGGGCGCTGAGGAGCGGCGAGGTGCCGATCCATGAGAAATTCCTGCCCGAGCTGTTGGCGCGGCATCGCGGAGAGCGCATCAAGTTTTCCGGCGACTTGCAGGCGGCAACGCGAGCGAGCGAAGCCGTGTTTATCGCGGTGGGAACGCCGCCGACGGAAAGCGGCGACGCGGACTTGTCGTATGTGGAGTCGGTGGCGCGGGAAATCTCGGGCGGCGTGGACGAATACACGGTAGTCGTGGAGAAGAGCACGGTCCCGGTGTATACGAGCCAGTGGATCCGCACCATCGTCATGAGAAACGGGGCCGGCCCGTCGTCGTTCGATGTGGCATCGAACCCGGAGTTTCTGCGGGAAGGAACGGCGGTCACGGATTTTCTCTATCCCGACCGCATCGTGGTGGGAGTCGAGAGCGAGCGGGCGGCGGAGGTGATGCGCCAAATCTACGGGCCGCTGACCAGCGGATGGTATTACGGGCGAGGAGACGCTATCGCGCGTCCAGAGGGGGCGAAGACGCCGCCGCGCTTGATTGTCACCAGCACCAAGAGCGCGGAACTAATCAAGCACGCTTCCAACGCGTTTCTGGCGATGAAGATTTCGTTTGTGAATGCGGTAGCGTCGATCTGCGAATCGGTGGGAGCGAATGTGCAGCAGGTGTGCGACGGGATCGGAACGGACTCGCGGATTGGGCCGCGATTTTTGAATCCGGGGATCGGATACGGTGGGTCGTGTTTTCCGAAAGACCTGATGGCGTTCCGGGCGGTGGCGAAGGAAAGCGGGTACGACTTCCGGCTGCTGGAAGAAGTGGTCCGCATTAATGAGGAGCAACGGCATCGGTTTATGCGCAAGGTGCGGAGCGTGCTTTGGACTTTCAGGGGCAAACGGCTGGGCGTGCTGGGGCTGGCGTTCAAGGGCGGGACGGACGATATTCGGGAGTCGCCGGCGCTGCTGCTGGTGCAGGAATTGCTGCGCGAGGGCTGCCACATTTGCGCCTACGATCCAGCGGCGATGGAGCGGGCGAAAGAAGTATTGAAATCGGGCGTCGAATTCGCAACCAATGCGTATGAGGCGGCGGCGGGCGCGGATGCGCTGCTGATTTTGACGGAGTGGGAGGAATTCGCTTCGCTCGATCTGGAACGGCTGCGTGGACTGGTGAAATATCCGATCGTGCTCGATGGGCGGAACCTGTACGATCCAGCGGCGATGGTGGAACACGGATTTTCTTATTACAGCGTGGGGCGTCCGGCGGCGTTGACCGAGGAAGCGCCGGCGAAGAAAAAGGAGCGTGCCTGAATCGTGAATACGCAATCCGTGAATACGCAAACCATGAACACGCGGGCCGGGAACACAAAACGAGCGCTGGTAACGGGAGGGGCGGGCTTTCTCGGGTCGCACCTGTGCGATGGGCTGCTGGGCGAGGGTTACAAGGTCATAGCGGCGGACAATCTGCTGACCGGGCGCCTCGAAAACATTGCGCACCTGCGGAACGACGTGCGATTTGAGTTTGTAGAGAAGGACGTTTGCGAGGCTGGAGAGTGGGGCGCGCTGGATATTGTGTTTCATTTCGCCAGTCCGGCGAGTCCAGTGGACTACGCGGCGCACGGGATTGAAACGCTGCGGGTGGGATCGTATGGGACGTTTGAAGCGCTGGAAACGGCGCGGCGGTGTGGCGCGAAATTCATGATGGCATCGACGTCGGAGTGTTACGGAGATCCGATGGTGCATCCGCAAACGGAGACGTACTGGGGGAATGTGAATCCGATTGGGCCGCGGTCGGTGTATGACGAGGCGAAGCGGTTTTCGGAGGCGGTGACGATGGCGTATCGCCGCTATCGCCAGGTGGACACGCGGATTGTGCGCATCTTCAACACCTACGGGCCGCGCATGCAGATCAACGACGGGCGGGTGATCCCGAATTTCATGTGGCAGGCGCTGCGGGGAGAAAATCTTACGGTCTATGGCGATGGCAGCCAGACGCGCAGCTTCTGTTACGTGAGCGACGAGGTGGATGGGATTCTGCGCCTCGCGCGGTCTTCGGAATCGGAATCGGAGCATGGGCCGGTGAATATTGGGAATCCGGCGGAGTTCACCATCCTGGAGTGTGCACGGAAGGTGATCGCGATCGCGGGGTCGGCGAGCCAGATCGAGTTTGAGGCGCTGCCGCAGGACGATCCGAAGCAGCGCTGCCCGGATATATCGAAAGCGAAGCGGCTGCTGGGATGGGAGCCGAAAGTGGATTTGGAGAGTGGGCTCAAGCTTTCGCTGGAATATTTTCGCCGGGCGGTGGCGGAGAGAGAGCAGCCGGCGTAAGCGGTGAATGCAAAGTTCCCGGCGCCGGGCTCAGTGAGGCTGTTGGTCGAGCGCGGGACCGGCGGAGAGGACCGCGAGCAGGCGCAGAACTTCTTCGCGCTCGCTGGAATCGCGGAACATGAAGCGCACACCCATCCCAAACCCGGGATGCGTGGCCAGCACCTGACCCCTGATTCTCAGTTTCATTTCCGCGGTGCGGACCAGGATCTCCACGCCCGACTGCCTGGCGAGCGGGGATGGCATTTCGACGTAGCAACCGTTCTCGCTGATATCGGACAGGGTGCAGCGATTGGGGACGCAACTGCCGAGACTATAGACTTCCGCTCCGAGCTTGCAGGCAAAACGGTGCTCGCTGCGGCGGTTGCCGGCATGGTCGGCGAAGGTGGAATCTTTTGACTTGGGCGCCGGGTCGGGCCCAGAGTCAGGCTGTGTCGCGGGCGGCTCAGCCTCGGAAGACCAGCCTGGCGCCGGCTGAGCTGGCAATCCGCTTGCCAGTTGGACGCTATTCTGCTGCAGCCAAGTCTGAATCAGGCGGCGCGAAGCCTGGGGCACGTCGAGAAAGCGAATTCCGGTGCGGCCGTGCGCGTCCTGCCAGGCAACCTCGCCCGACAAGCGCACGATCCGCTCCTGGCCGGGAAGCGCGAACTCGAAATAGACCTTGCAGGCGCGGGGAAGCGGGCTGGAAGATTGAATGGAAGTTCCGCCGTCGCTGAGGTCGCGCAGAACGGCGCTCATCTCCGGCGCTCCGGGAAAAGCCACTCTGGCCGACGAAGTGACGCGCAAGCGCGGAGAGCGGCGGCGTTCGCGGCGCACCAGGCTGCGGGCGGCGCGCAAACTGATGCGGGTGCGCTCGGGAGAGAGCGGGCGATAGAGAACAAAGCTGGCGCCGAGCCCGAATACGGGGCGGGCATGGAACTCGCTGTCGACGACGGCAATCAGCGCGCTGGCGCGGTTTTTGGCGGACTGGCGCAAACGCTCCAGGAAATCCTGGGAACTCCGGTCGGCGCGATAGTCGAGGACGATGGCATCGAAGCGCTGGCTGTCGACGAGTTCTAATCCGCGTGCAATCGAGGGCGCGTGCTCGGCCGCCATGCCCAGCTCGGACAAGACGAGCATGAGCAGGCTGGCGGAGTCCTGGTCCGGGCACACCACGAGGGCGCGTAACTCCATAGTGACAGCATGGTAAGTTAGAATCGGCACTAACGACAAGTTACCTTTGTCATGGCGGGCGCATCGAATGCCCCGCAGCTCGCGACTTACAGCACACAGCTTATTTGTCCGGCAACACAGAAACAGCCGCCGCCCAGGAACGAGCACCGCTGGACACGATCGTAACTCACCTGGAATTACCTTACGAAAGGTCAATGCACGAAGGGACGGTGTACCCCAGTACTTTGACGTACCACGGGACAGTTCCTAACATCGAGTTACTCAGACCATCGGTCGGAACGGCGGCCCGTGAAGGGTCGCGGGCGATGACGGTCTAAGGAACTGTGTGACCACAAATCGAGTTGGACGGTCCCGCTCCACGAAGCACGGAGCGAAGGGCCGCAGTCAGGGCGAATGCTTATGAAGAGCCGGGAAAGCAATGCGGGTCTTGGCAGGCATGGGGCAAGCGGCTTCAGCTTGATCGAGACGATGATCGTGGTGGCGATCATCGTCATCCTGGCATCGATCACGTTCATCAGCCTGCAGCCGTTGTTGAAGCAGCAGCACGTGACCAATGCGTACAACACGACGATATCGGCGATGCGGCAGGCGCGCGACTGGGCGATGGCGCAGCAGACATCGTACGAGGTGCAGTTTTCTAACTCGGCCACACCGAACACAATCGTGGTGGGGCCGACCACGGCATTTACGACAGACCTGCGGACCGCGACTTATTCCTTACCGACGGATGTGTCGTTTGTCATCGTGACGGTGTCCGGCAACCCGCCTACGGCTGCGGGTCCGGACGGCTACGGCACGGGGGCGGCGCCGATTGATTTCGGCTACGCGTCGCCAGGGACAACCGGTGGAGGAAACATCGCAGTCTACTTCTGCCCGGACGGTTCGGCGCAGATTGGGGGTTGCAGTTCGGGAACTACGCAAGCCGCGGGATATTGGATGAACAACTGGGATGGCGGCGTGGTGTACATCGCGCAGCCGGGAAATGCGATGAGTTCGCGGGCGGTAACGCTGTGGGGCGCGACGGGGCGCATTCGCGGATGGCGGCTCTACGGCAAGTCGGGAGGTTATCAATGGGTAAGGCAATGATGGCTACGGCAACGATCGGGCGGATGGGAAAATCTCGAGCGCCCAAGCCGGCCGAAGGGGGATTCTCGCTGCTCGAGGTAATGATCTCGATGGTCATACTGACGGTGGGATTGGTGAGTCTGTTGGGCGTATTCGGACTGGCCATGGCTTCGACACAAACGTCGCAGCAAGACATGATCGCCAAGCAACTGGCGGACGAGGCGTACGAGAGCATCGTGACCGCGCGCGACACATCGCAGATCGGGTGGGACCAAATCAACAATGTCGGCACCAGTTCGCCCATCTGCATCAACAGTTCTCCCTGCGGAATTTTTGTGGGCAGTTCGACGACTCCAACCTTTGAACCGATCTTACTACCGGGACCGGACGGGATCTTTGGGACAGCGGACGACACGACCGAGGAAATATTGAGGGAACCGGGCCCCGATGGAATCTATGGGGACGCGAACGACATCCTTGTTCCTTTGACGAGCTATCAGCGCGCGATCCAGATCCAGCCGGTGTACAACGCGTCTGGCGAGATGGAGACGATGCTGCGCAGCGTCACGATCACGATGCAGTACACGGTGTCGCCATCGAGCCTGCCGAAAACGTACGTTCTGAATTCGTACATTTCGGCCTACAACTAAAGGGGAGTTATGAGCGATCAATCCACTAAACGCGAGCATGGATTCAGCCTGCTGGAAATGACGATCGCCATGGGACTGGGAACGCTGGTGCTGGGCGCGGCGGTGCAGCTTTACACCCAGGGTGTAGGCGCGACCTGGACGGCTTCGCAACGGGCGGAGATGCAGCAGGATTTTCGGGCCGTCTCCGACATGATGACGAAGGACCTAAGCATGGCGGGGGCGGGCCTGGGCAACGGCGCGTCCATCGCCCTGCCGTCGACAAGCTCACCGGTGTATGGCTGCGCCGCGCCGTCGGGCACGAACGTGTGCTACATCAACGGCGGATCTGTGGCGTATCCCACGCAGGGCACCGTGCCCTTCATGTATGGTCTGGTTCCCGGATATCAAAAGGGGCCGGCGATCGGCGCGTATTCGGGAGCCAGCGATGTGGTCACGGTGGTGTACACGGACTACGCCTTCTATCTGGACTGCTACGCGATCAACGTCACGAGCGCGACGACGGTGACGTTCACGCTGACAGCGGCTTCGCAGTTGCTTTCGAATTGCACGAACAACGGCAACACGATCCAAGCCGTGGGCTATGGGGCGGTTGGGCTGACACCTGGCGATCTTGTGTTGTTCAATTTTGGTTCAACCCCCATAGTGGCCGAAGTTACCGCCGCCACATCCAGCGGCACCGCCGGCGCCACTGGCAGCGGAGGCACGGTGACCTTCGCTTCCAGCGACCCGTTGAATATGAACGGGGCATCATCATCAACCACGTGCAATTGTCTGGCCTATTACGTGAATAACACGACCGGATACGCAACGCGAATTCTGGCCATCAGTTATTACATCGACAACTCGGTAAGCCCGCCGCGGCTGGTGCGGCAGGTAAGTGGACACACTCCGACGCCACTGGTGGACAACGTCGTATTCCTGCGATATACCTATGATCTTTTCAACGACGGCACCATGACGGCGGCGGGGCAATGTAACAACCCTGGCCTTGCTAGCGATACTTGCGTTTATGGCTCCGACACTTCGCCGACAGTGCTCTACCCCACCCAGATCACGAAGATCAATATTGCGCACATGTCGATGTCGAGCATGTTTTCAGGATCTACCGTGCTATCGGGCACACAGGGCGGTTATCAGGGATTGGATTTGGAGACGTCGGTGAGCGCGCGGAACCTGACGTACGCCAACGATTATCAGTGTACTTCCAGTTGTTCTACCAATTAGCGGCGGAGACGGCGAAGAGGGAGTAAGGCGTAAGGAGGAACAAGACAATGGGGAGCGAGACCTTGGGGAATTGCAGCATGGGGAGTAACGGCAAGGAGAATCGGAGTAAGAAGAGGGCGAGAGCGCACGGCAAAGGATTCACGCTGATCGCGTCGTTGCTGATGCTGTTGCTGCTGTCGGGGATCGCCATCGGGCTGCTGATGATGGTCAACACGGAAGGCAGGGCGGGCGTGACCGATGTGCAGAAAAACGTGGCCTATCACGCCGCCGAGGGTGGGATCGAGAAAATGGCCTCGGACCTGGCGACGACATTCGCCAGCTTGCAGTCTCCCATGGCCAGCGACATCTGCAACCTGAGCGGGACCTCCTATCAGCCCGCGATGCCGGGAATCAATTGGAGTTATTACAATGTGCAGCCGGCGTCGGGCGAGTGCGGGAATACCCCGCTAGCCGGCTATACCAATAGTAATGGAGTCAGCTCCGAGCAATGGGGACAGATATCTAGTGGACCGAACCAAGGTTTGTATGCGCAGATCATCCCGATCAACATGACGGCCACGGCACAAACGCTGGGCGGCCAGGAAGTGAGCATGACGCGGAGCGCGCAGGTGGCGCTGATTCCGGCGTTTCAGTTCGGAGTATTTTGCGAAGGCGATTGCTCCTTCTTCAGCAGTCCCACTCTTGACTTTAACGGACGCGTACATACCAACGGCGATCTGTATCTGGGCGTGGCAAACAACGAAACGCTGACCTTCCACGACAAACTGGAGGCCTACGGAAACGTTGTCACCAACAATCTTCCGAACACTTTGCCGGCCAGTTCCAATAATGACAACGGCACGGTATATATTCCGACGAAAGACGGCAAATGCGCGTTTCAGGGAGGGGCGTCGAGTACTTGCGTGGTCCTGCCGGCGGCGGACGGCAGCGTAACGGCAAATGGGGGAGACCCTCCGCAGTCGAGCTATAACACTGCCTTCAATACATTTTCTGGGAGCGTCAACCACGAACTCATCGACGGAAATTATGGAAACACAACCAGCGGCCAAGTGGGAACAGGAGCCAAGCTGCTTTCCATGCCCTTCATCACCGGGACCATCCACCCTTATGAACTGATCCGCCGGCCAACGTCGCTCGACACGACCGCGCTGACGCAATCGCGCGAATCGAACATTGCGCAAATTCGGATTTTGTTGAGCGACGATCCACAGGATTTTGTGGGGAACGGGGTCTCCAGCAGCACCAGCCCCGCTTACCTTGATCCGGACAACGTCCGCTTGGCAAATGTGACCCAGCCAGGAGCAACGGTGGAATCGGTGGTGTCGCAGTATGGAGTTAATCTACTTGCCGCCAATGTCGGACCGGCGTTCACGGCGGGATCCTACAACTTGTACTTCGCCACCGCATCCAACGGGGTTCCAACTGACTGCAACAGTTCGACACCGTGCTCAGACTGGCCCTACCCGCCCGCGCCATGGAGTCATACAATGGCCCCGAATGGGGTGAGCCCGAATCCCGATCCCCTGCTCGTTACGGGTGTCGTTGGGGGACTTGCCGCCCCATATGACTGGTTTGTCTCCCCTATAACCACCCCTACTCTTAGCTCGGGTGTTGTTACCAATCTCCCGACGTCAGTCATACTATGCCCCAGTCAAGCACAACTGGGTTACCCGCCACTAACAGCCGCGAATGGCGGACCCTACCCTGCAGCCTGCCCGGCATCGCCGCCAGCATCTACCACGGGGTATTACTACTACCAGACCAGCCCCACGACCTCGGTTGCTGCCCCCGCGAACGCCACCACCGGCGCCCAGACATACCAAACCGCAACCTGGAACCTGATCGATGGTTGGCTGCGGGTGGAATACGTGGATCCTTCTGGCACCCCGCACGCAGTGACCAATGACTGGTTGTCAAGGGGATTTGCGCGAGACGTGGTGCCGCCTACGGCCAATAGTGCTGGTCTACCTACGACCGGGACTAAGAACCCGATCAATCCAAACGCGATTCTGCTGTTGCAGGAGCCGGCAGACCGAGCCACTCCAGGCATTGGCACGCTCCCGCCAGCCTACCCCGCCTCTACATCAATCGTGAAAAATTCCACCTGGAACTCCACCACTAACACTTGGACTGCCCCGACATGTACCGCGACGATAAAGATCGGTGCCACTAGATACTGCTCGGCGTGGTCAGGGGCCACGGCGCCACCAGTTCTGTTGGACTCGACATATTGGGAGTTTGGACTAGGGGGGCAGACGTCAGGAAATCCGAGCGTTAGCCAATACAACTGGTATCCCATCAACTTCTACGACGCGCGCGAAGGCGAGCCTCGCGACATTACAAACAACCAATCGAACGATACCTGCACCACCAACGGGGTGATGAACGCCGTGGAGCTCGATGTGGGCAACCTACAGCAGTGGCTCGCACAGAACTACACGAAATATTCCTCCGCCGGCACTTATGTGGATTATCTTGCGCAGAATGGATATGTGCTGTATTTTTCGGATCGGCGGGGAATGCTGCTGAACCCGAATCCGCCCATGGGAGGCTCGGCGGCAAAGAGCGGCGACTCGGGACTGGAGGACGTGATCAACTCCGGGAGTACCGTGGGTAAACCTGACGGGAATCTGGAATCGCCGATGGCCGGCCTGGCGGTTGACGGTGTGGCATTGGATTCTCCCGAAGACGTCAATCTTAACGGTCATCTCGACAACTTCGGCGCGTGGAACCTGGGGTTGGGCTTCTACGGCACAGTGGGCAATTCTGCCAAGAACCTGAATGCGCAAATCACCAACAACTCCAGCACATCCACCACGCCCGATCCCTATGGAACCGGCTCCTCGACATCCGACACCAGCAACCGCATTGCGAGTTGCGGCGCCACCGGGCGCAAGAACTGGGTGAGCGGGGCGCGGCACGTTTTGAAGCTGGTGGATGGCGCACTCGGCAACCTGCCGATGAGCCCGGTCCCACAGACCGTGGACGGTGTGACCTTCTACGGCGGATTCACGGTGGCGTCGGAGAATCCGGTTTACATTCAGGGCGATTACAACAGCAGCTCGAGCGACACATTCTTTACGGGAGAGACCAACAATACGCCGGGGTCGGATATGACCTCACCCCTCCATTCCCCGGCCGCGATCCTTGCCGACACGGTCACGATTCTCTCCAACAACTGGGACGATCGAAACAGTACGTTCCTTTCGCCCACGCAGCCGCAAGGCAACCGGTCGGCTAGTACCACGTACTACCGCGTGGCGATCGCTGCCGGGAAGACCATACGCTTCACGTTCCCGTCATGGGCGAGCTCCAACGACTACTACATGGGCACCGATGGCGGCGTCCACAACTTTCTGCACTTTCTTGAAGACTGGCAGAATACTTCATTCAATCCAGCACAACAAACCCTGCATTACGGAGGCTCGCTGGTGAGCCTGTACTTCTCAACCTATGACACCGGTATCTTCAAGTGCTGTAGTTACTCGGTGTATCAGCCGCCATTCCGCGACTATATGTTCGATACGGACTTCACCTCGCCTGTAGGCCTGCCGCCGGGAACGCCGATGTTTAAGGACGTGGAGACACTGGGCTACCGGCAGTTGTTTACGACACGCACGAACTAAACGCGCCGGCCAACGAAGTCACGCAAGGAATGTAAACGACCCCGGTCCGCAAGGATCGGGGTTTTTATTGGTGTGGAAAGCAGTTGTTGGTCGTTCGTCGTTGGTCGTTGGTCGTTAGTCGTTGGTCGTTGGTCGTTGGTCGTTGGCCGTTCGCGGTTCGCGGTTCGCGGTTCGCAAGAAGAACTTAACTCGAATCGGACCGCTAACGACTGACGACTATGGCGAAACCAGAGTTGCTGTGACCACTGGCATCTGCCGAGCTGCGCTTGGCTGGACGGGCGAGGTCGCCCGTCCCCACACGAGCGGCCGGCGACTCATGTAATGGACTTCGGCGGGGCGGCGGCGGAGAGATCGGCGGACCAGCAATCGGCAAGGATTTTCCAGGTCCCGGCGGGCTGGCGGACGAGGACGAGGAGATATTTTCCGCGCTCTTCGCGGCGCTGGCCCATGGCGACGGGGACGAGCATTTTGCAGCGTCCGAGATCGATGGCAACCTCACCCATGACTTCGAGGCGGAGGGATTCCATCTCGACGTCGCCCAATCCGGCATCGAGCAGCGAGACGAGAAACTCGCGAATGGCGGGCAGGCTGCGGACGGGCGCAACGCTGGAGCGGAGGACGGTGGCGTCGGCGGCGTAGAGTTCGATCAGATCGTCGATGTGTTTGGTGTTGCAGGCCTGGGCCCAGTCTTGCGCGACCTGGCGGGCGCCGGCTTCGGCGCGTCCGGGGGGCGAAGTGGACAGGGGACCGCCCGCCGAAGCGGGAGCGCGTCCGCGAGGAACCGCGGCCTCGGAAGCGGCGAAAGGCATGCCAGACGGCGTTGTCTGCCCTGCTTGGCCGGGGACAAGATGGTGGTGATAGTGGTGGTGAATATGATGCTGGGCGGCGGCGGATTGAGATTGAGGATGAGGATAAGGATGAGGAGCGGCGGCATCGGCGGCGACAGACGCGGCGGGAACTCCGCACCAGACGCAAAAGCGAGCGTCGGCCGGGAGCGAACCTCCACAGGCGGCGCAGGCGTTGGCGGGCCCGTCGTCCTGGCCGGCGGCGGCCAGGTCTTCGGCGGCCGCGCTGCCCGACATGCGCTGGATGGCTTCGACGGCAGCGGCAACGGCTTCGGCATTCGGCTTCGGCCAACGGAAGTTGCCGGGGAGGAGTGGAGAGGATTTTCCCCTGCCTTCGTCTGCGGCTGGGGCGGGGACGGGCTGGGCGTTCTTCGGATCAAGCTTCGAATCGGGCAGTGGATTCGGAGGGTTCGGATGGTCTCGGCTCACGGCAACCTCATGGCTGACATTGTAGGAGAATTCGGGCGCTAGGGGATGCGGAATTTTACCAACGCTTCGGAATCGGTGGGAACGCCGTTGCAGAGCGCGGGACGATAACGCCAGAAGCGGACGGCGCGCAGCACGAGCTGGTCCGCGCCGGGGCCACCGCTGTCGAGGACGAAGGCGCTATGCACGCTTCCGTCGGCGCCCACGATGAAGCTGACGCGCACCTGCAGATCGTCGTCTTGAACATGAAGCAGCGGATCGGGTGTGAGCAAGGCTTCGGGCGGGCGGACGCTGCCACATTTCGGCAGGGCCAGCGGCTCGGACATGGGAGAGAACTCGGAAATGTGCGCGGGCACACGGCGCACGGTCTTTTCCAGTTGCGCGAGCGAGGCGCGGGGCGAAGTGACGGGCAATGAAGATGAAGATGAAGACGAGGACGTTGCCGCACACGTTGCTACGGACAAGACGAGAACGCCGCCGAGGCTGGCCAGTGACACGGCTGCCGCCAGCGCCGTTGCGATCGTCGTTTTCATGCTTGGCCAGAGACGCTGCATTCGAACTCGGAGGGGCAATTTGCCCTCCAGTCTTAAGGAAAGCTAACGTCTTCTCTATCAATAACTTAGCCGCACTTTCCTGGCCTAATTTTAGAGCGGAGTGCAATCCGTTGCGAAGAAGTCGACCAAAAACGCAACCGGCGGAGGGAGTAGTACGGACACTGTTGTGCGCACAAATGCGCGACATAGGCAACGCCCGCGAACACAAGCAGCGCTTGGGGCGGTTTCAACGAAAGTGTATTCCGACGGACCTCAGCGTGGGGTTGCGGCACACGGGAAAAACATGAATCACGTGGGACGCAAGGGAAACCCTGCCGAGGCGAAGCTTTCGTTATCAAATCGCCAACCCTATCCTCGCGCGAATGACAGTCCGCGATAGCGGGCGGCCTGGACATAGAAATAGTTGTCTTCCGGCCGCCTTTCTCGCGTCATCGTCTTAATAATTCCCCTTCAAAAATAAATCATGGCAGAAACAGCGAGTTAGTAATACAATTGCCGACGGTAGTTACCCAAGGGGGTATTCGATGACAGGTATTGCCAAGACAATTGTCCGGCTCCGCGAGGAGCACCGGGAGGCTCAGAAACAAGTCCAGAAGCTGGAGGAAGCTATTTCGATTCTCGAACAGCTTACCCGAAGCGGGGGCACAACCGTGCACGCGCGGGCGCCGCGGCGCGCCAGGCGCAAACTCTCCGCGGCGGGCCGCCGGAGAATTTCTCTGGCCCAGAAAGCGCGTTGGGCCAAGATCAGACAGGCAAGTAAAGCGGCTTAAACACCGGGCGGGCCGCAGATTGCGCGCGCTCCCACGCTCGCGATCCGAGGCCCGCCGGATTTTTGGCTGGCAAACTAACCTTACACTGCGCTTGATCTTGCGTTGTTTCTAGCAGCCTGTGGTGAAGGTCGGAGAGCGGCGGATATGTAACACTTTTCATGAATTGTCATCCCGAGCGAAGCGAGGGGTCTGCATTTCCGCGGCAAACTGCAGATCCCTCGCTTCGCTCGGGATGACAAAATCTGGTGAATTGAGATTGGAACGGCAGATTCTCACTTTCACCACAGGCTCCTACCCGTGCCCTCCGCCCAGCTCGCGCACGATGCTGCCCACAAACGCCTTGGCGTCGCCAAACAGCATCAGCGTGTTATCGAGATAGTAGAGCGGGTTATCGATGCCGGCGAAGCCGGGATTCATGCTGCGCTTGATGACCATTACGGTATGGGCCTTGTCCACGTCGAGGATCGGCATTCCATAGATAGGACTGGAAGCATCGGAGCGGGCGGCAGGGTTAGTAACATCGTTAGCGCCAATCACCAGCGCGACATCGGTCTGCGGAAAGTCGCCGTTGATCTCGTCCATCTCAATCAGGCGATCGTAAGGAATATCGGCTTCGGCGAGCAGAACATTCATGTGGCCGGGCATGCGTCCGGCAACGGGGTGAATGGCGAAGCGCACGTCGACGCCGCGCTTGCTGAGCGCATCGAAAAGTTCGCGCACTTTGTGCTGCGCCTGGGCCACGGCCATACCGTATCCGGGAACCACGATGACGCGGTTTGCCGCGGAAAGAATAGCTGCGGCTTCTTCCGGCGTCGCGCTGCGAACGGGCCGGGCTTCTTCTCCGGCAGCGGACGCAGCTTGCACCTGGCCAAAGGCGCCGAACAAAACATTCGTAAAGGAGCGATTCATCGCCTTCGACATGATGATCGAAAGGATAAGGCCCGAAGATCCGTCGAGCGCGCCGGCGATGATGAGCAACTTACTATCGAGCACGAAGCCCATGGCCGCCGCCGACAGTCCGGCATAACCGTTCAACAAGGAAATTACAGTCGGCATGTCCGCGCCGCCGATAGGGATGATCAACAACACGCCGAACGCCAGCGCAATCAAGACCATGAATGGAAACAGCGAATGATCTCCCGGATGCAGCACCAGAGTTACGGCGATCGCGACGGCAACGGCGAGCAAAACAAAGTTGACGAGGTTCTGTCCTTTATAAGTCAGCGGACGCTGCGGGAGAATTTCCTGCAACTTACCGGCGGCCATCAAGCTGCCGGTGACGGTCAAGCCTCCGAGAATCACTTCGAGCGAGAGCACCGACATCATAAAGCGAGAGATGTTGGGCGCGCGCAGATAGAACTCAGCCGAGCCGACCAAGGTGACGCAGAGCGCGCCAAAAGCATGACTCAGCGCGGTCCGCTGCGGTACGGCGGTCATGGCCACGCGCCCAAGCGGAACGCCGATGATTGTGCCGAGCACGAGCGCGATGGCGATCAGCCGGTAATCCACAATGCCGTGGTGCAGCAGCGTGCCGCAAATTGCCAGCAACATGCCGATCTCGCCCGCCCAGATGCCGTGGCGGGCGGTGGTGGGCGAGCTCATCCACTTCAGCGAGAGGATGAAGAGCACGCTGGCGATAAGATAGACAAGCTCGATGACGATTTGGGACCCTGCGAGTTCGGGCGTCATCACTTCACCACCGGCTTCGCCGCGGGACGGCTGGATTTGAACATCTTCAACATGCGATCCGTAATAAAGAAGCCACCGACGATGTTACTCGTGGCGGCGACCACGGCAATGAATCCGAAAACGGCCGAGAGCGTACTCTTGTGCTCGCCCACCAGCACGATGGCGCCCACCACCGCGATCGCATCCAAGGCGTTGGTGAGCGACATCAACGGAGTGTGCAGCAAGGGCGAGACCCGCCGGATCACCTCGAATCCGATGAAACCGGCGAGCACAAAAATAAAAAGCGCATCGATCAAGTTCGAACTACTGTTCATCGTTCCTCCGTGGAAGTCGAGTAACCACAGCATCCCTCAGCGGCTAAAGCCGGAATCGTTTTCTCAACCTGCGGTATGCCTGAAGGCATACCCTGATACGTATCGCGAGTCTTTCTGCAACACTCGAGAAGCTGTGCCCTACCCAAAACAACTGTCAGCCTTGCTTGGCAAACACTGGCAACTTGAAAAACTCGCGGACACGCGCATTCACAATCTCGCCACCGTGGGTAAGCAGAGTCTCGCGAACAATCTCATCTTCCTGATTCAGATTCAACTTTTGATCTTTTATTAGATGATTCAAAAAGGAAGTAATGTTGCGGGCGTACATCATACTCGCGTGATAAGGCACGCCGGACGCCACGTTCGTCGCCCCGATAATGGTCACACCATGCTTGACCACGGTCTTGCCGGTTTCGGCGATCTCGCAGTTGCCGCCACGTTCGGCGGCCAGATCGACGATCACCGAACCCAGCGCCATTCCCTTCACCATGTCTTCGGTCACCAGGACCGGCGATTTTTTTCCTGGAATCACAGCCGCGGTAATCACCACATCGCTTTCCTGCACAACTTTTCCCAGCAACTCGCGCTGACGGCGGTAGAAATCCTCATCCTGGGCGCGGGCATATCCGCGAGCGTCCTGCGCGTCTTTCGCTTCGATGGGAAGCTCGACAAAACGTCCGCCGAGGCTCTGCACCTGCTCCTTCGCAGCCGGCCTTAGATCGTAAGCGGAAATCACCGCGCCCAGGCGGCGCGCGGTCGCGATCGCCTGCAACCCGGCAACGCCGCAACCGATCACGAACACGCGCGCGGGCGTGATGGTCCCAGCCGCGGTGGTGAGCATGGGAAAGATGCGCGGGTGCGTGTCGGCGGCCAGCAACACTGCCTTATATCCGCATGCGGTTCCCATCGAGGAGAGCGCGTCCATGCTTTGGGCGCGCGTGGTGCGGGGCATCAACTCCACCGAAAACGCAGTGACGCCAGCGCGCGCGATTTCTTGCACCATTTCCGCCGAACCGAACGGACGCAGAAATCCAACCAGCATCTGGTCGCGGCGATAGTGCGGCACATCCTGCTTGCCGGTGATGTCGTTCGATCCGTAGCAGAGAATCTGCACCACAATGTCGGCGGCGGCAAACACGGCGGCGCGGTCGGCGACGATTTTCGCGCCCTTGCCGGCATAGAGGGAATCGGGATAGCCCGCCTCGATGCCAGCGCCAGCCTCTATGTGGACTTCGAATCCCGCTTTGGTCAGCGTCGGAAGGACGGCGGGCACGAGCGCAACCCGCCGCTCGCCCGGATAACTTTCTTTTGGAACACCGATGATCACAAGACCCTGCCTGTCTGGCGATTCTGGATCGCGATTGAAAAGATGGTTTGGGGCCGCCCCCGGCCCATAGCAAGCCGACGGTTCGAGACAACTTCCACGGCACCGGTGATTTTATTCGAGCGGAGGATGGCGCACAAATGAATTAGGTGTCAGGTCTCAGGTCTCAGGAAAACCGGAGATTAGTGCTTGACCTCCTGCGACCTGAGATTCGACACCTGAGACCTATCTCTAAAGTGTGAGGCTTAACCTTAGTCCACCGCCATCATTGGATGCACCGTGGGCTGCGGCGGATTCGGAGGCAGCGATATCGGCGCAGTTTTGCGCGATCCAATCGGCGCCGGCGGCTTCGAGTTCGCGGCGAAGCATGGTGGTGAGGAATGCGATCACTCGGGCGCCAGCGGCCTTGCCCGCGCGAACTCCCGCCGCCGCATCTTCGACCACGATGCAATCGGAGGCGGCAAACCCCAGCTTCGCCGCCGCTTTCACATAAGGCTCGGGATCGGGCTTGCCGATTTTCACATCGCTCGACGTAATCATAGTTTTGGGCACGGGCAGGCCCGCGGCCCGCAAACGCACTTCGGCCAGCGCGCGTGTGCATGAGGTCGCAATCGTCCAGCGGTCCGGAGGCAGGCTGTTCAGGAGTTCCCGAGCGCCCGGCAGCAGGACCACGCCATCGAGGTCCGCGATTTCGCGGCGTTCGACTTCGCGATTTTCGAGTTCAATGTCGGAGTTGGGCAGAAGCTCGCGGATGGTGGTTTGGCTGGGGCGCCCGTGCGCCTTATGGACGACGGTCTCTGGATCGAAGCCATGTTCAGCCGCCCACCTACGCCAGACGCGCGCCACCGCGGGAGTGGAATCGATGAGCACACCATCCAAGTCGAACAACAGGGCGCTACAGCGGATCTCGATCATTTCATCCAATCTACAGGATCGGCGCGGATTCCAAGGCCGGCGGGCGAAAGCCGGCCGGGTAGGGTTGGTGAGCGCGGCAGGAATCGAACCTGCGACCCACGCCTTAAAAGGGCGTTGCTCTACCAACTGAGCTACGCGCCCGCCAATTTCAATCTAACATATTTTCCGTGATGATTTGGGGCGCTGGCGTTGCGGCAGTGGGCCGATTCTGTGTTACTGGGCCGCGAGCTTCGAGCAATGCCTCACCACGGAGGCACGGAGACACGGAGGAGATCTTTTTAGTAGTTTCATTGTCGAACCGCGCCTGCTTTACAAAAGACATAATCATGAGCTCGCTTTTCTCCGTGACTCCGTGCCTCCGTGGTGAGGTTCTGGTTTGAGATCGGCCAGGAGACCGCAGCTCGAAGTCGGGCTTCCTCATTCGGCGGCCCGTGACGCTGGCGGCGCAAAAGCGATACACTCGGTATCCATGCTGCGATTTGGTTTTTTTTGGGCAAAACTTCGGTCCCGTGTTTGCCCGATTCTGTCGTGCGCAATTTTGTCTTGCATGATTTTGTCGCCGGCGCTGGGCCACGCGGCGAAAAAGAAGCAGTTGCCCGCCGTGCGCTGGACGGCGGGCGCTCCCGGCTGCACCTTCGAGCGTGGCGACGACGGGCGCTTACGCTGGACCATGTCTGAAACTGGGACCGGGAAAGACCTCACCGTCTCGCTGCTCGTGGATTCGCAGGAACTTACCAAAAGCCGCCGCCGTTTCTATCACCTCCTCGGCGCGTATGTGAGCGTGACTTACACCGGACAAAACAAAGTTGAGTTTCCAGCGGACGTGCGCATCGACTTCGTTCGTCATCACGACGTTCTTGAGGTCTATCAGGACCCCTCCGAACTCTCCAACAAATTGCAGAACGACATCGATACGCTGGTTTTCGAAACCGAGCGCCAGATCAAGAAGAACCCCAAGATCAGCGAAGAAAAAACGGCCTACTTGCGCGAGTACGAAAAGGAAGCCTCCGAGTTCATCGAGTTCGTGAGCACGCAAACGCTCGATCCGGCCGGGGCGACGCTGTCTCCGGGCAATCCCGAGGCCCACGGCTGGGTTTTTTTCGCGACCAGCAACAAGTGGATCGGGCCGTGGAAAGAGCGTGAGGATTTTATTCTCAGCGTCTGGATGAAAGACAAGATTTGGCAGTTTCCCTTTTCGCTGCCACCGGCGCCAGGCGACCTGATTCTGCGCAAACCGCCGGAGTGAGGGAACGAGCGCGCCGGAAAATTGTGTTACAGTTTCGCGCGCATAGTTCAAGACAATGCTCGAAACTATGTTCGAAACTATGCTCGAGACACTGTTCGAGACAATGTTGGTGACCATGGAGATTGATCCGAAATTGCCGCCAGAGACCGGGAAGCCGGCAGTCGTGTTCTATTGCCCGGTGTGCGCCGCGGAAGTTGGCGATCCGCTGACCTGCGGCGATTGCTCGGCCGTCATCTGCCGCCGCTGCGGAACGCCGCTGGAATCTTCCGACGAGCTGGGGATGGGATAGAGCGGGCGTGGCTATAGCTCGCGAGATCCAGCTTCAGACATTGTTACTCATATAATAGGTGTAGATGGGTCTAATGACAGCTTCGGCACAAGGCGGGAACCACGCGGCGTTGGCGCAAGCCGATCCGACCAACGGTAATCTGGCGCATCTCGATCTCGAGCGGGAGATCGCGCGGCTCAAACGCGAGATGAATGCCGTCATCCTGGCGCACTACTATCAGGAATCGGAAATTCAGGACCTCGCGGATTTTGTCGGCGACAGCTTGCAACTGTCGCAGAAGGCCGCGGCCACCTCGGCGGATGTCATCGTTTTCTGCGGCGTGCTCTTCATGGCCGAGACCGCTAAAATTCTCAACCCCGCCAAGCTTGTCCTGCTCCCCGACTTGAAAGCCGGCTGCTCGTTGTCCGACGGCTGTCCGGCGAATTTATTCCAGGCGTTTCGCGAACGCTATCCCGATCATGTAGCGATCACGTATATCAATTGCAGCGCCGAGGTCAAGGCGCTCAGCGATATCATCTGCACTTCGAGCAACGCGGAGAAAATCGTCCGGCAGATTCCGATCGAGAAGCCCATCCTGTTCGCTCCCGACCAGCATCTCGGCCGCTACATCATGAAAAAGACGGGACGCGAAATGCGGCTCTGGCCGGGGAGTTGCATTGTTCACGAAATGTTTTCCGAACGCAGCCTGGTGCAATTGAAAGAGCGCCACCAGCAAGCCCAGATCCTGGCGCATCCCGAGTGCCCGGAAGCGGTGCTGCGCCACGCCGATTACGTCGGATCGACCACGGGAATTCTCAAATACGCTCAGCAGAGCCCAGCGGCAGAGTTCATCGTGGCCACGGAAAAAGGCATCCTGCACCAGATGGAGAAGGCTTGCCCGGAGAAAAAATTTATTTCCGCTCCCGGCGAGGGCGGCTGCTCGTGCAGCGAATGCCCGCACATGAAGCTCAACACCATGGAGAAGCTCTATCTCTGCATGAGGGACCGCACGCCAGAAATCACGCTGGACGAAGATTTGCGCCAGCGCGCCGAGCACCCCATCCTCCGCATGTTGGAGATGAGCTAGAAACCCGTGGCGAAGTTGAACCAAATGAATGGTTTAGAATTCGGGGGAGGGAACAAGGTGGTCGAGACCGCTTCAGTTTCTATACCCAAGACGTACCTATTCCGAATTGACTCAGCCAAGGACAATGATGGTTTCTTTGAAGCCATGCGCCCTTTTATAACCTCCGTTTATGCAGGGGTCGAATTCCGCGTCGGTTCAGCAAGTTGGATCCCCGATCTTGTAAAGGTCACCGTAGGAGATCCGCCCGATCATTGTTCATTGACCCTCATTGAACTTGAGTCTACAGAACCGGTCGCTTTGGAATCTTGCAGAAAATATCTTCCCGAGAAGTCAGCCGACATAGCTGCTGCATTCAACGCTTACCTTGACCGGGTAATCCGTCAGTGCCAGTCAACCGCCGATCCTCGTGAATCTGAGTTCGCTCATCTGAGGGCGCTCCTGTCGGATGCGAACTATCTAATGATTACGACTGCGGGGGCTTTGAGGTCATCGGCTTCCTTTGTGGAAGAATTGCCCCTCATTGACCAAGACCAACCAATGCAGGTCGCACCATCGCGAGAGGTTAATCAGGAGAATAAGGAGCGGAAACGTGAGTTTCGGGGTGTTTTGCGGTTGCACGCAGATGAAACCAAGGCGCTCAGTCGATGTGTGATGATTCTGGATGCAGTGACTCGACGCCACGATTTCAGCAAAGCAACCATGCATTCATGGAGACAAAAGGCACCGCTGAGGCAGTTGCTCTCCAAGAACGGTGATCGTCATCCGGCGCTCCGAGCATTTATTTTTGAAACGCAGGGCCGTGGCATCACGCTGGATTTTGAGGTGGTGCTCTCTGAACTGGTTGAAATCTGGTCTACTGCCGGCACGACGCAACTTAATCCCGAGCATATCCGTGCTCTTGTTAGCGACTACTATCCGGCGGCGTCCGCTGTCAAGGGACACGACCTGATGGCTGCTGTTTTTGAGACGGCCCGGAGTTTTCTGGAGCACTGACGAACTGCAGATCCCTCGCTTCGCTCGGGATGACAATTCATAAAGCACAGGCTGCTAGAATTTGTCCTCATTGACTTCCATGTCCGAATCTCTTGATCCGTCGAGCTACCGCGAACTCCTGCGCCGATTTCTTGCGGAGGATTTTGGAGCCGGGGACATCACCACGAACACGATCGTGGACGCCGGACGGCGTGCCCGCGGGCAACTGATCGCCAAGGCCCCGCTCGGCCTTGTTCTTGCCGGAGTCGAGCTGTTCCTCGAAGTCTTCCGGCTTCTCGAACCCGCCGTAGAAGCCCAGATCGGACGCAAGGACGGAGACGAACTACGCCCAGGCGAAAGTCCGGTGCAGGTCTTCGCTTCGGCGCGCACGCTGCTTTCCGGCGAGCGCGTGGCCTTGAACCTACTCCAGCGCCTCTCGGGCATCGCCACGCTGACGCGGCGCTTTGTGCGCGAGGTCGAAGGCACGGACGCGCAAATTCTGGATACGCGCAAGACCACTCCGGGACTGCGCGCGCTGGAAAAATATGCGGTGCGCGTCGGCGGAGGCCGCAGTCACCGCAAAAGCCTGGCGGAAGCCGTGCTGATCAAGGAGAATCATATCCGCATGGCGGGCGGAGTCGCGGCGGCGCTTCGAGCGGCGCAACCGGCACAGGGCCGCGTGGCCTGGATGGAAATCGAAGTGACGAATCTCGACGAGTTGCGCGACGCGCTCGTTTATCGACCGGACGATTACAGGCCCGATGTTATCCTTCTCGATAATATGCAACCGGCCGACATCCGGTGCGCGGTGGAGCAGGCGCGGCGGGCGGAAGACGCGCAAAATGCACCGGCGAAAAAGATTCTCCTCGAAGCTTCGGGCGGAATTACGCTCGCCAACGTGCGGCAGTTCGCGGAGACTGGCGTAGACTGGATTTCGGTCGGCGCGCTCACCCACTCCGCGCCCGCCGTGGACTTGAGCTTCGAGATCGAACCCGTATAATGCAGGACAGTTTACAGGAGACTTTACAGGATACTTTGCAGGACACTCGACAGACCGACATTCTCGTCATCGGCAGCGGCCTGGCTGGCCTCGCGGCCGCGTGGGACGCAGCGAAACGCGGTTGCCAAGTCACGCTGCTGACGCGCGCCGAAAAACCCGAGGAAAGCAATACCGATCGGGCGCAGGGCGGAATCATCTATCGCGCGCCGGCGGAATCGCCGGAACAACTTGTTGCCGACATTCTTTCGGTTGGTGGCGGACTGAGTTCTCCCGACGCCGCTCGCCTGTTGGCCCGCGAAGGCCCGCGTCTGGTCAAGGAAATTTTGATCGACGAGCTGGGCGTTCCCTTCGATGCCTCGGCGGAAAATTCCGGGCAGCTTGACTTGACGCGCGAGGCGGGGCATTCCGTGCCGCGCATCGTTCACTACAAGGACCAAACCGGCTTCGCGATTGAGCGCGCGTTTCTCGATCGAGTGTGCACGCACCCAAACGTCAAAGTGATGTCTCATGCGACCGCCGTCGATCTGCTGACGGTTTCGCACCATTCGCTGGAGCCGACCGACGTCTATCGTCCGCTGACCTGCGTCGGAGCGTATGTGCTCGATCAGAAAACGGGAAAAATTTTCTCCCTCCTGGCCAAGGAAACCATTCTGGCCACGGGCGGCCTGGGCAGCGTATTTCTGCACACGACGAACCCTCCCGGAGCGCGCGGCGATGGCATCGCCATGGCTTACCGCGCGGGCGCGCGCTGCATGAATATGCAGTACATCCAATTCCATCCGACCGCGCTGCTGGCGCCCGACGGATGCTTTCTGATTTCCGAGACGGTGCGCGGCGAGGGTGGGCGGTTGGTGGACCGGCACGGCAAGGAATTCATGCAACGCTTCCATCCCGCCGGATCGCTGGCGCCGCGCGACATTGCGGCGCGCGCCATTTATCAGACGATGCTCGAATCGGGCGAGCCTTGCGTTTATCTCGACATTACACACAAGCCCGCCGATCACCTGCGCGAACGTTTTCCCGGAATTTACGCCGTGTGTCTGGAGCGCGGCATCGACCTGACGCGCGAACCGATTCCGGTCGTGCCTGCCGCGCACTATAGCTGCGGCGGCATTGCCACCGACGATTGCGGCCGCACCACGGTAGCGCGGCTGCGCGCGGCGGGCGAGGTCGCCTGCACCGGATTGCACGGCGCCAACCGCCTGGCCAGCACTTCCCTGCTCGAATGCCTGGTTTGGGGAACGCGGGCCGGAGCGCAGGCCGCCGAAGGCATTGCGCGCGGCGACGATTACTACTTTCCCAAGGTCGCCGACTGGCGCTACGAACACGAACCGGCGGACCCCGCGCTCATCACGCAGGACTGGATGACGATCCAGCACACCATGTGGAATTATGTTGGGCTGATCCGCAGCGAGCGGCGGCTGAACCGGGCCTTGCGGATTTTGCGCGAACTCGACCTCGAGATCGCGCGTTTTTACGACAAGTGCGAGGTCGGCGATTCCATTATCGGGCTGCGCAACGGCATGCTCACGGCGCTGCTGATCCTCGAAGCCGCGGAACAGTCGCGCGAAAGCCGGGGCTGCCATTACCGCATCAACTAAGTAACCTCCGATTAAGTCTTCGCTAGCCGGTGCGAGACGCGTTGGAAATGTGGCCCTCAGCGGCTAAAGCCGCTTGTGGTGCTGGTTTTAGCGGCACGGCTGAAGCCGTGCCCTTCCCAAGAACACGCGAAAACAAACTTAATCAGAGTTTCCCTAAGTAAACCGCGGACCCAAGGTTGCCACAGCCACCGGCGGAGACGGGGCAAGCCCTCGTCTCTACCCGAGAAGGACGCAGCCGCGTCGCTCGGGGAGCATCCCTCTCGTAATCCCATCCACACGCAGGGACGCGTTCCACCTGCCTTCTTAGCTGCAACATGCCGTTCATAATCGATAAGAGTTTGAAATTGCGGGCTATAAATCCGATCTGGGTTCCCCTACTACTCTTAGAGATAAACATTTTCTAATGAACCCCGGCCCCAGGCTTGCTCACCAGTCCCCAGGGAAAACCGTTCTCTAATGAAAATCGCTCGCAGGGACGATGGAGAAGTGGAGGGATTTCACCGGCTATTCACCGCAAAATGAAAATTCACTCACGCGAAAAAGACACGACTAAGGACACGACTGAAGAGAGGCGCGATACCAGAGGCGCAAGCTGGCAGGCGGCGGCCCGCCCCAGACCCGTCTGCAACCACTCCCCATCCGGAAAGGAACGGCAGCGATGAGCGACAACGACAGTGATATCGTCAAAGATTTTCTGGTCGAGAGTTACGAAAACCTCGACCGGCTGGACCGGGACCTGGTGGGCCTGGAGAAAAACCCTCACGATAAGGAAGCGCTGGCGGGCGTGTTTCGCACCATCCACACCATCAAGGGCACCTGCGGCTTTCTCGGATTCAATAAGTTGGAGAAGGTGGCGCACGTAGGCGAGAGCCTGCTGACGCGGCTGCGAGACGGCCAGCTCACGCTCAATCCGGAACTGACCACGGCGCTGTTGAGCATGGTGGATGCGGTGCGTCAGATGCTCAAGGAAATCGAGTCGACGGGCCAGGATGGCGAGAACGACTATCCGGAACTGCGGGAAAACCTGACGCGGCTGCAAACGCCAGGCGCCGCAAGCGCAGGCGCCGCGCCCAAGTCCAAGTCCGCTGCGGCCAAAACAAAGCCGCGGCCAGCACCGGAAGCAATCGCCGTCGCGCACGCGCCAGAAGTACTACCCCCAGCGGCGGAAGCGGCCGCGGCGGCACCGGTTGATGCGCCCGCGAAAGCGCCTGCGGTTTCGCCGGAAAAAAACGCCGAAACGCGGCGAAAACCCACTCGCGGAAAGATCGGCGGCGTGCTGGTCGACCGTGGGATGGCGCAGGCTTCCGACATAGCGATGGCGCTGGAAAAACAGGAACAAGGGGACACCCGGCGTCTGGGCGAAATTCTAGTGGCCTCCGGATTGGCCAAGCCGGAAGACGTGGCAGCGGCGCACCAGATTTTGGAAGCCAAATCGCGCGAGGCGGTAGCCGAGACCATCCGAGTCGGGGTCGATGTGCTGGACAAGCTGATGACTTTGGTCGGCGAGCTGGTGCTGGCGCGCAACCAGCTACTGCAAATCTCGAACACGGTGGAGGACACCAGCCTGCAGGCCGTCTCGCAGCGCATGAACCTGATTGCCACGGAGCTGCAAGAAGGGGTCATGAAGACGCGCATGCAGCCCATCGGAAACATCTGGAACCAGTTTCCGCGGACGGTGCGCGACGTGGCGCTCGGTTGCGGCAAGGAAGTGGAAATCGAGATGGAGGGCAAAGACACGGAACTCGACAAGACCATCATCGAGGCCATCAAGGACCCGCTGACGCATCTGGTGCGCAATTCCGTCGACCATGGCATCGAACTTCCCGAAGACCGGGTCAAGGCCGGCAAGCATCGGACCGGACGCCTGATCCTACGCGCCTTTCACGAAGGCGGACAGGTCAATATCGAGATCACCGACGATGGCGCGGGCTTGGACTTGGACCGCATCCGTAAGAAGGCCATCGAACGCGCCGTGATTACCGCCGATCAGGCGGCGCGCATGAGCGAGCGGGAAATTTTCAATTTGATCTTCCTTCCCGGATTCTCGACCGCAGCCAAGGTGACGAACGTAAGCGGGCGCGGCGTGGGTATGGACGTGGTGAAGACGAATGTGGAGAGAATTGGCGGCAACGTGGATGTTCAGTCCACCGCGGGGCGGGGCACGACGGTGCGAGTCAAGATCCCATTGACCCTGGCCATCATTCCCGCGCTGGTGGTGACTTGCGGCGGCGATCGTTATGCCATTCCGCAGGTCAGCTTGCTCGAACTGGTACGGCTCGATGCGGACAAGGTGGCGAAGGGCATCGAATTGGTCCATGGCGCGCCGGTCTACCGGCTGCGCGGACGGCTCCTGCCTCTGGTGTATCTGAATAAGGAACTGGAACTCGCCCCGGATGCGCGCACTGCGGCGGAACACGATGGCGCCGTCAACATCGTGGTGCTGCAAGCCGACGAGCGGCAATTCGGGCTGGTGGTCGATCAGATCAACGACACCGAGGAAATCGTGGTCAAGCCGCTGCGCAAACAGCTCAAGACGGTGAAGACGTTTGCGGGTTCGAGCATCATGGGCGACGGCAAAGTCGCCCTCATCCTGGACGTACTCGGGCTGGCGCAGCGGGCGAGCGTAGTGACCCAGACCAAGGACCGCGCGCTGACGGAAAAAACCGCGGCATCGGCGGGGAAGGCGGAAGATAAACAAACTTACCTGCTCTTCGCGGGCCCGAGTGGTTCCCGCATGGCCATCCCCCTCAGCACCCTGGCGCGCCTCGAGGAGTTTCCCGTGGCGCAAGTGGAAATGTCGGGCAGTCAATGGGTCACGCAATATCGCGGCCAGATTCTGCCCTTGATCCGCCTCAATGTCGCGATGGAAGAGCGGCGCACGAAATTGCGGGCGCTGCTCGGGCCGCCCGCGTCCGATTCCGGGCCGATCCAGGCGCTGGTGCTGAACCACGAGGGGCGGAGCTTCGGCCTGGTCGTGGACCATATCGTGGACATTGTCGAAGACCGGGCGGACGTGAGGACGCCGGCCACCCGGGCCAACGTTCTCTATTCGGTCGTCATCGGCGACCGGGTCACGGAATTGCTCGACATTCCGGCCCTCCTGCGCGGCGCGGAACTGAACGTGGCGCAGCCCGGTTTGGCGGCGAAATCAGCGGGGGTGGGGAACTAAGCCATGGCTCATACTTCACAGTTTTGCACGTTCTATCTCGACAAGCTGCTGTTCGGCGTGGAATTGAAAGGCGTCCAGGAAGTCATCCGCTCGCTCGACATGACCATGGTCCCGCTGGCGCCTTCGGTGGTCAGCGGGCTGATCAACCTGCGCGGACAAATCGTCACGGCCGTCGACCTGCGGCGGCGGCTGGAACTGGCGCCCCGGCCGCCGGGCACGCTGGCCATGAACGTGGTGGTGCGCTCGGAGGATGGCGCGGTCAGCCTGTTGGTGGACGAAATCGGCGATGTGGTCGAGGTCGAAGAAGACAGCTTCGAGCCGCCGCCGGAAACCTTGCGCGGCTCGATGCGGACCATGATCCTCGGCGTCCACAAATTGAAGGACCGTCTCATGCATGTGCTCGACATCGAAAAGGCGTGCCAGATGACGGACGTGGTGGAAACCGCGGCGGCTGGCCGCTAGCCGGTCCACCATGAGGCAAGAACCGGTATTAGGCGTTTCATGTTCGCACTGAGTACGTCCCGGCTTTGTGCGTCCTAAAAAGACACGACCGGGAGTGTTAATACAAATCGAAGCTTTGCTCAAGCGGCATAGGGCAGGGCCGATGGATTACGAAGTAACCGGAGGAGGCTCCAATGATTCGACGAATACTGATGGTAATTTCTCTTTGTATTTTTGCCGGCCCGCTGCTGGCGCAGGATCTTTCCAATATTCAGATCCACGGATTTGTGACGCAGGGCTTTCTCTACAGCTCGCACAATAACTTGTTCACCATGGAGACCAGCGATGGCAGTGCGCGCTGGACGGATGCGGCGGTCAGCTTAAGCGATGCCATCTCCGACAAACTCCATGTCGGGATCCAGTTGCATGTGTATCAACTGGGAGAATTGGGCGGTCCCAACCTGCAAATCGACTGGGCCACGGGAGACTACCGGGTCAACGATAGAGTCAAATTAGTTTTCGGCAAAGTGAAGACTGTCTACGGTTTGTACAACGATTCGCAGGACGTGGACACGGTACATCTCTGGACCCTCCTCCCCGAGTCCTTTTACCCGGTCGACAACAAGAACTTCACTTTGGCGCACTACGGCGCGGACTTCTATGGCACGGCGGACTTTGGGACCCGCCGTGGGAAAGTTTCGTATCGAGCCTATGCCGGATATCGTTCGCTGGATTTGACCGGCGGCTATGCCTTGGAACTCGGAGTCCCGGTTGTCGGGTCGGCCTTTACGACGGGAGGCGGCAATATGTTCGGCGCCGACCTGCGCTGGCAAACGCCACTGAAGGACCTGTTGGTCGGGGTCAGCGCAATTGTTACCAACCTGAATGGGACGGCGACCACCGGGTCGCTCCACATTCCCTACCTCGGTGAGCCCGTGGAGTTCGTGAAGTTCGAGAGAGGGAAGTTCATGGCCGCGTCGGAATACAAGCGAGTCGCCCCACAACTCGATCTTCACTTGAATAACGTCGATCCCTACGGCTACCCCGCTCCGGTCATTCCCTACAACGTTGTGGCTGTCGAGGACCAAAGAAGTTGGTACGTGATGTCGAGTTACCGGCTCACCGAGAAGTTGCAAGTGGGAGCGTATTACAGCCACACCGGCAACGCCCACGTGAACGGCAAACTGCCGATCAATTACTCAAACGACGCCGTGATCTCGGGACGATTCGACTTCAACTCCTATTTCTACGCCAAGCTGGAGGGCCATTTCATCAATGGCACGTCGCTCAATTACTACGTGGATACGAATCCCAATGGGGAAACAACGGCGACGAAGATGCTGGCGGCCAGGATTGGATTCAGCTTCTGAATGGGCTACCGGTCTTCCTTACTGGAACATCGTCGTCCAAAATATTCATCGTACAAGAACGTCGTACGCAAAAATGATCGGAGATGAGAGCAATGAATCAGCGATATCGGTCCCATCTGTTTTTCGGCATCGTTCTCGGCGTCGTTTTCGGCTGCGCAGCGGCCCGGGCCCAGGACGTGGTTGTGATCGTGAACAACGGGGTCAAGGCTACAAGCGCTAGCAAGGATGACATCGCCAGCGTGTTCACCGGGGATAAGTCCTCTCTGGGGGACGGCTCTAAAGTCACCCCGGTCACCTTAAAGGGCGGAGCGGTTCACGAAGCCTTCTTGAAGGAGTACATCGGCAAGGGCGACGCGGCGTATCGAACGGCGTGGCGCAGCCTGGTGTTTACCGGGCAGGGCACGATGCCGAAGACCGTCGACTCGGAAGCGGCCATGGTCGACTACGTGGCCGCCACGCCTGGCGCGATTGGGTATGTGGGTAAGGGAACGGAGCACGACAAGGTCAAGACTCTAGCGATCAAGTGAGGGATTGCGATGAATAGATTGGGCATTAAAGCGAAGATTTGGATGAGTATCGCCATATTCGGTATGGGTTATGTGGCTCTGCTGGTGCTGTTGCAGTGGACCAGTTCGGAGACCCAGAAGCACATGAAAATCGCTTCCGGGTCTCTGTTTCCCGCCGCGCTGAGCAGCCAGGAAGCCAGCGCCAGCTTTCAGAAAGTCGGGAAACGCTACAACGACGCCGTCTTGACCCAGGACAAGAAGGCGCTGGCGGCCGCGGATGAAGACGCGGAAGCGGTGACGGCTGCGCTGCGCTCGGTCCAAGAAAAGACCGGCTTCAATCCGGAACGGCAGAAGCAGGCATCCTCACTGATCGACCGTTTCACGGACATCCATACTCGTTCCAAAACACTCTACACGGCCATGATTGAACATCCCGACAGTATGACGGCCGAAACCCAGCAGGACATTGCCGCCCTGGCGCGGGACAACAAAGATACGACCGCCTCCCTGAGCGAACTCCAGAATGGAGTGGCGAAGGATTTCCAGGCGGAACTGGACATCGTTACGACGTGGTCCGAGCGGCAGCGGACGTTTGGAATTATCGTGCTGTTGATTGCTGTGGTGTGTGGCGGCGGCGTCTCTTACGTCGTCATTGAACGCTACATCGCGAAACCGCTGCGCCAGCTTAACAGCCACTTAAAAGACATTGCGGAAGGCGAGGGCGATCTGACCACGCGTTTGGAAGTCATGAGCCGCGACGAGATCGGAGAGACCAGCAGTTCGTTCAACCTGTTTATGGACAAGCTGCAGGGGATCATGCGCCAGATCGCGGCCAATACTTACCAGTTGTCTAGCGCCAGCGAGGAACTGAATATCACCAGCCAGCAGATCACGGCGAATTCGGAAGAGACCTCGGCTCAGGCCAACGTGGTTTCGCAAGCCGCGCAGCAGGTGACCCAGAACCTCCAGACGGTCGCCACTGGCGCGGAAGAAATGAGTTCCAGCATCAAGGAAATTGCCAAGAACGCCACCGAAGCCGCCAAGGTTGCGACCTCCGCGGTAAAAGTGGCGGAAACGGCCAACGCTACCGTGGGCAAGCTGGGCGATTCCTCCGCCGAGATTGGCCAGGTCATCAAGGTCATCACTTCCATCGCCCAGCAGACCAACCTCCTGGCCCTGAACGCCACCATCGAAGCGGCCCGCGCCGGCGAGGCGGGCAAAGGCTTCGCCGTGGTGGCCAACGAAGTCAAAGAGTTGGCGAAGGAGACGGCCAAAGCCACCGAAGACATCAGCCGCAAGATTGAAGCCATCCAGACCGACACCAAAGCCGCCGTGGACGCCATCGGCACGATCAGCGCAGTGATTAACCAGATCAACGATATCTCCAGCACCATAGCGACGGCGGTGGAGGAGCAGAACGCGACCACGAACGAGATGTCGCGCAACGCGGGCGAAGCGGCCAGCGGCAGCGGCGAGATCACCAAGAACATCGGCGGGGTGGCCGAAGCGTCGGAAAACACCGCGCGCGGGGCAACGGATACGCAGAAGGCGGTCCAGCAACTGGCGGAAATGTCTACCCAACTCAGCGGTTTGGTAGGCCAATTCAAAATCGAGGCCAACGGGAACGGCATGGCAGCGGCGCCAACACGGAGCAAGGCGGCCCATGCGTAGGCTTGAATAATTTCGCTCCAGCGGCGACACGCAGCGCATGGACCCTGCCCGCCGCTTGCCAATCGTCCGCCCGCCGATCCGAGACCCACTCCTCCTAAAGTCTGCGTTCTCGGTGCCGATGAAAATTATGTTGGGTCGAGCGCTGATCCGCGAACTGTGTGGCAGCGCACGATGGGCGCCGGACGCATCCGCCGGGTTAGAGATAGCATCATGCGCCTCACTCGCCGAATCGATTGCTGCGCTGAGACGGCTCGAAATCCCACGCGACCCTGAGCATCGTCATCCAGCAGTGCGATTTAGCAAGTTACCGGAGAAGAGAAAATGAAACTTACCCTGGGAAAGAAGCTGGGACTGGGCTTTGGAGTGATCCTGTTGCTCACGACGGCCAGTGCCGTGCTGGTTTACGTGGAGTCCTCTGCGCTCATGCAGAGTCAGGTTTTCCTGCTAGACAACCTTGTACCGACCCTGGCAGCAGCCAAGGAGTTGCAGCGGGATCTGAACTATACCCAGGTCAAGGGCCGCCAAGCCATTCTTGCAGGAACAGACCCGGTCCGGTGGAAGGAAGCGAAGCAGGCATTCGATGGAGCCTGGGGCTCCATCGACAAAGATGTTGCCCAACTGGACGAATTGGCGCCCAAATGGGAGCAGACGGATCGCGATCAGCTAAACGGTATCAAGGAGCACCTTCCCTGGCTCCGCGCGACCGAGGAGGCTGCACTCGATCATGCCACGAGCGGTGGGAGCGATGCCGTCATTCGGGCGGGCAACGAAAATGCCGACCTGGTTACACCGGCCAATATCGCGGTCAAGAAATCCCTTGACGGCCTGGCGGAATCGCTGGTCAAGCTATTGGCCAGGAACAAAGAGGAATTGCATGCGGCGAACCGCTCGCTCAACCTGACCATGGCAGTGACCGCTTTCGCGGCACTGGGCGTCGGAATCTTCGTGGCCATTTTCCTGAGCCGCGCCATTGCGGGTGCAACCCAGGCGCTTCTGGTGCAGACGGAAGCGATCGCAGCCGGCGACTTGTCCCGCGACGACCTTCAAGTCCGCAGCCAGGATGAACTCGGCGACCTGACCGCGGCCATCAACAAGATGAGTGGCAGCTTGAAGAACATGATCCTCTCCATCACGGAAAGTTCGGTCCAGGTCGCCAGCGCCAGCGAAGAACTGAATGCCACCAGCCAGCAGATCACCGCCAATTCCGCGGAAACCTCGGCCCAGGCGGACGTGGTTTCGAAGGCGGCAGAATCGGTCAGCCAGAACCTTCAAACGGTCGCCACCGGCGCCGAAGAGATGAGCGCCAGCATCAAGGAAATCGCCAAGAACGCCACCGAGGCCGCCAAGGTCGCAACCTCTGCCGTCAGAGTCGCCGAAACTACCACCGCCACCGTCTCCAAACTCGGCGATTCTTCCACCGAGATTGGCCAAGTCATCAAGGTCATCACTTCCATCGCACAACAAACTAATTTGCTGGCCTTAAACGCCACGATTGAAGCGGCACGCGCCGGAGAAGCGGGCAAGGGCTTTGCCGTTGTGGCCAACGAAGTCAAAGAACTGGCCAAGGAAACCGCCAAAGCCACCGAAGACATCAGCCGCAAAATCGAAGCCATCCAGACCGACACGAAAGCGGCGGTCGATGCGATTGCCTCGATCAGCGGAGTCATCAATCAGATCAACGATATTTCGGGCACCATCGCCACGGCTGTTGAAGAACAGAACGCCACCACCAACGAGATGTCGCGCAACGTGAGCGAAGCGGCCAGCGGCAGCGGCGAAATCACCAGCAACATTGCGGGCGTGGCCCAAGCGGCGGAGGGCACAACCCGCGGCGCCACCGATACTCAGAAGGCGTCGCAGCAGTTGGTGGAAACGTCCGCACAGCTTCGCCACCTGGTCGAGCAATTCAAGATCAAGACCGGAGGGGACGGCGCGGCAACAATTCAAGCGCGGAGCAGGGCGGCCCACGCGGGTTCGTAGATATGCTTCAACGGCGGAGGGATACAGTATGACTCTCAAAACGAAATTCCGGGTAATGATTGGCGTTTCAACCGCTGGCCTGCTGGCCGTGGCCGGCTTTTGGATTCAGGGCCAACATTCCAGTCTGCTTTCGGAAAAACTGCAAAAAACGAAGAACCTGGTCGAAGTGCCCTACTCCATTATCGTGCAGCAATACCAACTGGAGACTGAAGGCAAGATAACCCGAACCGAGGCCCAACACCGGGCGATTGAAGCCATTCGGGCCATGCGTTACGAGGGGGGCAACTATTTCTGGATCAATGACGAGCATCCGACCATGATCATGCATCCCCTCAAGCCCGAGTTGGACGGCACCGATCTTACCTCTTTGAAGGATCCTTCGGGAAAAGCCGTCTTCGTTGAATTTACCAGGGCAGCGCAAGCCCCGGAGGGTGCCTATGTCTACTATCTCTGGCCAAAACCCGGCAAAGAGCAGCCCGTCGAAAAACTATCCTTCGTCAAATGTTTCGTCCCGTGGGGCTGGGTGATTGGAACCGGAATCTACATTGACGATGTGGACTCGGCTTGGCGGCAAAGCGCCCTGACGGCGGCGGGGCTTACCCTCATGTGCCTGTTGCCGCTGGTGGTCGTATCCATGGCTACTTCGCGCTCGACCTCTCGCCGCTTACAAGATATGGTGGAGCGTTTCAGGGACGTGGCGGAAGGCGAGGGAGACCTGACGAAACGAATTCCGGTTACCGCCCGTGATGAAATCGGGGAGCTCGCGAAATGGTTCAACGTTTTCCTGGACCGGTTGCACGAGATGATCCGGGCAATCGCGGGGAATGCAGTACAGGTAGCCAGCGCCAGCGAAGAACTGAATGCCACCAGCCAGCAGATCACCGCCAATTCCGCGGAAACCTCGGCCCAGGCGGACGTGGTTTCGAAGGCGGCAGAATCGGTCAGCCAGAACCTTCAAACGGTCG